>JGI20152J14361_10000210_pt1 | contig 45604 bp, 46 predicted proteins | sample COG_02_FD_14361 | JGI IMG/M metagenome (IMG submission 14361)
GCGGGAATTGGTTGGGCGATGTTTAGTGTTTCTGGTCAAAATGGGGGTAGCCCATTGGGTACAACGACCAGTACGTTTGCCATTATACTATTACCCGTTGTTGCGGCGTATCTTTTCAACATTAACGAGCCGCTGACACCGTATGGTGTTGTTTTAGCTATGATTTCTGGTGGAATAACATCGGGGTTGGGTTACCTTGTTTGGTATTCTGTTTTGCCGCATCTGGCGACGACGACAGCGGGCGTGATGCAATTGTGTGTTCCTGTGATTGCGATTCTTGCGGGGATATTTTTATTGGGCGAGCCATCGGAACCACGTGTTTGGATTGCGTCAGTCGTTGTTATTTGTGGTGTCTTAATTTCAATGTTTTCGAGACGGCCAACAAAGTAACGAAGGGTTCGTTTTGCATTCTTCGCGCGTTGTCTATAAAAAGTAAAAATTATGAAACGTATCATTTTACCAATTATATTTTCAGTGGCTTTGCCACAGGTGGCCATGGCGCAAGACTGCGTAGTGTTATTGCACGGATTGGCACGCAGTTCGCTTTCCATGAAAGTTTTGGATTGGCGATTGGGAGCCAAGGGATTTAAAACTGTTAGTATTGATTATCCATCTGTTTCATTACCCATTCCAGAACTGGCACATCGCGCAATTCCCACCGGTATTGAGGCATGTGGCAATGCGCCTAAGATTCATTTTGTGACCCATTCCATGGGTGGTATTCTGTTGCGCCAATATATCAAAAGCCAAAAGATGAAAATTCCACCGCGTTGGGGGCGTACCGTTATGTTGGGTCCGCCGAACAAAGGGTCAGAAATTGTTGACCAAACGTCAGATTGGCCGGGGTTTGAATTGTGGAATGGTGTAGCAGGAAAGAGTTTACACACCGGTCAAAAAAGTGTCCCAAATCAATTGGGTCCGTTGAATTTTGAGGTTGGAATTATCGCTGGAGATCAATCAATTTCACCGTTCTTTTCCGATTTAATTGATGGTGATGACGATGGCAAAGTTTCTGTGCATAGCACAAAAGTAAAGGGCATGGCGGATCATGTTGTGATGCCCGTCACGCACACATTTATGATGAATGATACTGCCGTGTTTAGGCAAGTATTAGCGTTTTTGAAAAACGGAGTGTTTGACCCCGTTTAAGTTTTTGGTGCCAACTTGTTGACGTGACCCATCTTACGACCATCTTTGGCTTCGGACTTGCCGTACAAATGTACGCCGACAGATGCATCTTTGGACAGGGTTTCAACATCTAATACTTCGGCGCCGATTAGGTTTGTCATGACGACGTTAGAATGGCGCTCACCGTCACCCAATGGCCAGCCAGCGACTGCACGAATGTGCTGTTCGAACTGATCTATGACACAACCGTTTTGTGTCCAGTGGCCTGAATTATGTACCCGCGGTGCGATTTCATTGACCAGTAGTCCATTTGGAGTCACGAACAATTCGACCCCCATGACACCGACATAATCTAACGCGTTCAAAATCTGTCCTGTTAGTAAAACCGCGTCCATGCGTTGCGACTTGGTTACATCCGCAGGAAGGGTTGTTGTGTGCAAAATCCCATCGCGATGGACATTTTCACCGGGGTCAAAGCAAACTACTTCGCCTGATTGGCTGCGTGCGCCGATGACTGAAATTTCACGACTGAAATCGATGAAACCTTCTAGCACACATGGTGTGTTGCCCAATTCTGCCCATGCTGTTGCACCATCAGTCGATGATTTTAGGCGCGCCTGGCCTTTGCCGTCGTAACCAAAACGGCGTGTTTTCATGATGCTGGGCGTGCCCACGGTGTTCAGCGCGGATGCAAGATCTGCGTCAGTTTCGATGTTGGCGTATGGTGCAACTTTCAGGCCGAGCTTTGTAAGGAAATCTTTTTCGGTGATGCGATCTTGGCTGGTTGCCAATGCGTTGCGCGCAGGCAAGACGGGCCGGATTGTTTCCAGCGTGTCCAATGCGGTGGCAGGGATGTTTTCAAATTCGAATGTGATGACATCGACTGTGTTTGCAAATGCTGTAAGTGCGGCCGTATCATCGTACGAGGCCGTGGTTACTTGGTCTGCGACTTGGCCAGCCGGTGGGTTTGTGCCCGGTTCAAAGATGTGGGTTTTGAAACCAAGTCGACTGGCGGCAACGGACAGCATACGGCCCAATTGTCCACCGCCTAAAATTCCGATTGTTGCGCCTTGTTGTAGAGGATTAGTCATCTGTTGGTTCATCCGCAATTGATGCGGACAGAGCCGCGCGCCATTCGTCCAAGCGTGTTGCTAATGCCGTGTCTGAATTTGCCAAGATAGCAGCCGCCATCAAGCCTGCGTTCGCCGCACCTGCCGCGCCAATAGCCATTGTGCCAACGGGGAAACCTTTGGGCATTTGAACGATGGAATATAAGCTGTCTACACCGCTGAGAGCGCGGGTTTGAATTGGAACGCCCAAGACAGGTACGCGTGTTTTAGATGCCATCATACCTGGTAGGTGGGCAGCGCCACCTGCGCCAGCGATTATCACTTGTAATCCGCGATCCACAGCAGATTTACCGTAAGCCCATAAACGATCAGGCGTGCGATGTGCGGATACGATTTTTTTTTCAAAGGGTATGCCGAGCGCGTCCAATATATCGGCCGCTTCGCGCATTGTGGGCCAATCCGATTGGGAGCCCATGATAATTCCAACTTTGATTTGTGACATTGGTATCGCTCTTTCACACAGTGCAGAAAGAGGCCGTATAAACTGAAAGCAGGGGGTTAGGCAATAATATCTGGCGTCAACTCGTCTTCGAGACGTGCGATTTTATCTTTCAGCGACAATTTGTTGCGTTTTAGGCGCTTAAGCGTCAGCAAATCGGCGCTGAGCGTATCCTGAAGTGCATCAATAGCGACATCAAGGTCGCGATGTTCTTGGCGAAGTAAGACCATTTCAGCCTTTAAAACTTCTGTTCTGGACATTTCGGCGGAGTTTTTCATCTATTATGCTCGTTCTTTGGCAACACTTAGGGTCTCTTAACCCTAAAAGGTGTTAATTTCATCCCAAATCGCTTGAGATTCCCAAAGAAAATCACCATATTCATAAAAGGTCGCCAAAATGGGGCCAAACACAGTCGCTTACAAAGGGCTAACTATGACAAAAATTTCTTTCGCTTCGCATCCTTTCCTATTGGGGTTTGAACAACTGGACCGCTTGGTTGAACGTACAGCCAAAACCGGAAACGAGGGTTATCCTCCTTATAATATCGAACAAAGTTCTGATACTGTGTATCGGATTACATTGGCTGTTGCAGGTTTTCGTGACGAAGATCTGTCCATCACATTGGAAGATAGCCAGTTGGTGATCCGTGGCCGTCAGGTCGACGACAGCGATGGACGTGTGTTTTTGCACCGTGGTATTGCCGCACGCCAATTTCAACGCAGTTTTGTTTTGGCCGACGGCGTCGAAGTGGGCGGTGCCAATTTGGAAAACGGATTATTGCACGTTGATCTGCAACGTTCAGTTCCCAATGCCATCGTTCAAACAATCGAAATTAATAAGAAGTAGGATCGCGATATGACACCTTTATATGAACAAATGGGCCTGCCAAGTAACGTCGTTTACATCCGCGCCATTGCCCGCGATGAAATACCAAGCGATGCGTTGGTTGAATTTGATGATGCCACACTTCCATTGTTCGCCGTTTTCGCAGAAGACGGTCAGCAAATTGCATTGGTTGAAGATCAAAAAGTTGCATTTGAATTGGCCAAAGAACACCGCTTTTCGTTGCATAGTGTTCATTAGCATTGGCTCGCCATTAAACTTCAAATGTCGTAACAATTAAGACACACGGAATAGATTGGGTTTTGTCATGCAAGAGGCGATTGCTGTTCTGCCATATGGAAAGACGCTGGGTGCAAAATCCAGCACGCTGAATTTGGATGATTTGGAGTGGCCAATGGGCCGCCCAGAACGATTGCGTTCGGGGACTTTGGCGGACTTGGACGCAACGGATCATTTGTTTGTTTTTCCCAAAACCTCTACCCATTTTAAATGGAATTGGGGAACAAAGGCCAAAATTTCATTGATGATTGTTGAGCCACGCGAAATTCATTTGCGTCATTTGCGTTTACTAAATTTCAGCGGACACAGGTTTCACCGCATTTTCACTCATGACGAAAAAACACTACGTCGGTTCTCGAACGCGCGGTTCTTATCGCCTGCCAGTACATGGGTAGCTGATTTCGCTGATTTAAAAATTCAAAAAACGGCGGATGTTTCATTGATCGCGTCGAATAATAAGTCACTGGTCGGGCATCGCATGCGACATGACTTAATCGATATGTTGCGTGATGCTGGCGTAAATATTGATATAATCGGTCGGGGATTTAAACCGTTTGACCAGAAATCAGAGGGGCTTGCGCCATATCGATTTTCAGTTGTGATTGAAAACGTCAGTAGTCCTTCGTATTTCACAGAAAAAATTGTGGATTCATTGTTGTGCGAAACGATTCCAATTTATTGGGGCGCGCCCAATATTGGTTCATTTTTTGACAGTGATGCGATGTTGGTCTGTGAGACGTTAGAGGATTTCATGGCAGCGATTATTGGTGCGGATCAAGATTTGTATGAAGAGATGAAGCCAGCGTTGATGAGAGCTAAGGCGCAGGCCATTGCTTTGCGTGAATATCGGATTATGGCTGCGGAAATCATTCAAGACGAAGCTTAAACTTACTGTCTATGCCCGTTTGGGTGTGTTTTTACCGCACCACAAAGTTTTGGGTGCGGTAAAATTTTGAAATCAAGCTTTGATCAAGCCCATGCTTTCGAGTTTTAGTAATACTTGGTGCGCACAGTTGTCCACGTCGATATTTTCTGTTTCAAGGCTGAGCTCTGGATCTGCTGGCACATCATATGGATCGGAAATACCAGTGAATTCCTTGATTTTACCTTCGCGGGCCAATTTATACAGACCTTTACGATCGCGACGTTCGCATTCTTCGATTGATGTGGCGACGTGCACTTCGATAAATGCGCCAAAACCTTCGATGTCTTCGCGAACTGCGTGACGTGTTGTTGCATATGGTGCGATAGGAGCACAGATAGCGATGCCACCGTTTTTCGTGATTTCAGAGGCAACGTAACCAATGCGTCGAATGTTCAAATCACGATGCTCTTTGGAAAAACCAAGTTCAGATGACAGGTTTTTGCGTACCAAGTCACCGTCCAGCAATGTCACAGGGCGGCCGCCCATTTCCATCAATTTAACCATCAGTGCGTTGGCGATTGTCGATTTACCTGATCCAGAAAATCCTGTGAAGAAAACAGTGAAACCTTGTTCCGCACGTGGTGGCTTTGATCGGCGTAATTCTTTTACAACGGCTGGGAATGAGAACCATTCAGGAATATCCAAACCTTCGGCCAAACGGCGACGAAGTTCTGTACCAGAAATATTCAAAACTGTTACGTTTTCACGATCTTCGATCTCGTCGTTGGGTTCGTATTGTGCGCGTTCTTGCACATAAACCATGTGCCTGAAGTCGACCATCTCGATTCCCATTTCTTCTTGATGCTCTCTGAATAAATCCTGAGCATCGTATGGGCCGTAAAAGTCTTCGCCAGCACTGTTGTTACCTGGGCCTGCGTGATCGCGACCTACGATAAAGTGCGTACAGCCGTGGTTTTTACGGATCAATCCGTGCCAAACGGCTTCGCGTGGGCCTGCCATCCGCATTGCCAAATTCAATAATGACATGGACGTTGTTGCTGCTGGATATTGGTCCAAAACGGCTTCGTAACAACGCACACGTGTAAAGTGATCTATGTCGCCTGGTTTACCCATACCAACCACAGGGTGGATCAATAGGTTTGCTTGGGCTTCTTTCGCTGCGCGAAATGTTAGCTCTTGGTGCGCGCGGTGCAATGGGTTGCGTGTTTGAAACGCGACGATGCGACGCCACCCCATTTTGCGAAAGAACGAACGCATTTCATTTGGAGAATCGCGACGGGCGCGGAAATCATAGTGAACGACTGGTTGAATGCCTGTAATTTTCCCGCCCAGATACACGTCACCCGCAGTGTTGTGTAGATAATTAACTGCCGGATGTGCATCGTCGTCAGCGCCGAACACTTTTTCTGCTTCGTTCGCCTTGTTTGGTGTGTAAATATCAGCCAAATCCAAGGTCGCCAAAATGACACCTTCGGCGTCGCGAAGAGCGATTTTTTGACCATCTTTCAGGTTTTCTGCAAATTTTGCAGGTACGTCCAACGTGATTGGCATTGGCCACAGAGTGCCATCAGCAAGACGCATGTTTTCGACAACACCTTCATAGTCATCTTTGCCCAAGAAACCAGTCAGCGGGTAAAACCCACCGTTCATAAGTAATTCAAGGTCACATGTTTGACGTTGAGTGAGGTCCCAAGAGACCAATTCGGCGGCTTCCATTTTCAATGCTTCGGCATTGTCAAAAGGCGTATAAAGTTCGGGAACGGGGAGAAGGTTTTCGGCGGTCATGATTTTTCCAACGGTTCTAAATTCAATTTAGAAATTCACATACACTTTGTTCTGAAAAATGCAACCGAAGCGACGTAAATAGAAAGGATTTACGTCAAGGATGCCGATTTTAAGAACATCAGTCTATTTTGCCGCCCAACCGCCGTTTATCGATATGTTGGATCCAGTTATGCCTTTTGCGGCGGTCAAATGCAGGTAGGCAGTTGTTTCGGCTACATCAGCGATGGGCGTGACGTGTTGGATTCCCGCGATATTGACCAACTGGGGTTTTATTTCTGCCATCATTTTGGCGATTGCTTCGCCGTCATACATGTTGGGTGAATAGTATTTTACATCAGCGCTCGACCGTGCCCGAGGGTCATTTTGGATTTTTTCAATTTCATCTAAATCACCAAAACCATTGATTGCCAATGTTGCGCCAAGGGAGGCAAGCCTCTTCGCTATCCCTAGCCCAATTCCGCTGGATTATTCTGTAATTAATGCCGTTTAATCACGTAACATTTGCCGCACTCTTCATTCTTGTCACACAATTACATGCCGCCAAAGAGGAGAGAACCGTAATTCTACTGTTCGCCGGCTTGTGTTCCGCGTTCGCGATAAGGTGTGGTGTCGTATTGCGCGCGATAGCATTTCGAGAAATGTGATGGGGATGTAAACCCACAGGCCAGCGCCACGTTGATTACTGACATATCTGTTTGCATCAAAAGATTACGTGCCTTTTGGAGCCGTAATTCCATATAGTAACGTTTGGGCGAACGATCTAAATAACGGCGGAACAAACGTTCCAACTGGCGTGTCGACATGCCAACGTCTTGGGCCAATATAGACGGCGACATTGGCTCTTCTATATTTTCTTCCATCATTTTGATGACGTTCGCCAGTTTTGGATGACGCACGCCGATACGTGTTGGAATGGACAAACGTTGACCGTCTTTTTCGGTGCGCGCTGAATTATATATAACCTGATCTGCTATCCAATTTGCGGCGTCTTGGCTGATATCCTTGGAAATCACAGATAACATCAAATCAATTGGCGATACGCCACCCGCAGAGGTGAAACGGTTTCCATCCATTGTGAAAACGGTCTTTTGCAAGTCAACTTCTGGAAATTCTTCCTCAAAGCTGTCCAAGTTTTCCCAGTGGATGGTGCTGCGTTTTCCGTTTAATAAACCAGCCTTGGCCAATACATATGTGGCTGTGCAAATTGCGCCCAATGGAATGCCTTTGCGTGCCTCTTTTCGAAGCCAGTTCAAAATTGCCTGGCTCGTATTTTCGCGTATGTTTGTACCACCGCAGACAACGATTATGTCGTCACGTTTTGTATCCGTCAGACCCATGTCCAAGTTGAACTTTATGCCGTTAGATGCCGTAGCAGTTTCATTATTTTCGCCAGCAAGAACCCAATCATAGATGTCATGTTCGCTGTATCGGTTAGCATGGCGCAACGTTTCCACTGCACATGAAAAAGGGAGCAGCGAAAATTCGTCCATCAACAAAAAGACAAACCGTTTGATAGGTTTTTTATCAGCCATGGTAAAACCTTTGAAAGGGGTGGTGAGTGTGAACACCCGTTATCTTTCGACAATTACGTGCGTTGCGCGCTTTTACAACCAAAAAAAGTTGTAAGTATGTCAACACCGACAGTTTTTTGCCTAAAAAGTACTGGTACACCGCGCGGCTGTGATTTAAGCATTTGTTTCAAATTAATAAATGGAGTCTGAAAATGACAACGGCATGGAACAAATCAGGATGGCGCAGCAAAGAGCGGATCCAGATGCCCACCTATACGGATCAAGCAGCGCTGAATGCTGTAGAGGCCCGTTTGGCATCGTATCCGCCGTTAGTTTTTGCAGGCGAAGCACGTAGTCTTCGTGCAAAGTTGGCCGCTGCATCACGTGGTGAAGCATTTCTGTTGCAAGGTGGTGATTGCGCAGAGAGTTTTGATGAATTCAATGCCGACGCATTGCGTGATACATACAAAGTTATGTTGCAAATGGCCGTTGTTTTGACGTTTGGTGCCAAGGTGCCAGTTGTGAAAATTGGTCGTGTTGCGGGACAGTTCGCGAAACCGCGTTCTGCGGATATGGAAACAGTAAATGGTGTGGAATTGCCAAGTTACCGTGGTGATATCATCAACGGATTGGATTTCACCGCCGAAGCACGTATTCCAAACCCTGATAATATGTTGCGCGCCTATACTCAATCAGCCGCATCTTTGAACTTGTTGCGCGCATTCAGCCAAGGCGGATATGCAGATATTCACCATGTTCAAGAATGGAATCTGGGCTTCGCCAATGCAGCAGGGTCGGCGCAAAAATATAAAGATTTAGCCAAACGTATTTCAGATGCGTTGGATTTCATGACGGCGGCTGGAATAAGTTCCGACAGCACAGACGCTTTGCGCACGGTGGATTTTTACACATCCCACGAAGCATTGTTGCTGGAATACGAAGAAGCATTATGCCGTATCGACAGCACGACAAATGTACCTGTTGCAGGTTCAGGTCACATGATTTGGATCGGCGACAGAACGCGCCAACCAGATGGTGCGCACGTCGAATTCTGTAGTGGTGTTCAAAACCCAATTGGGTTGAAATGTGGTCCAACGATTTCGGAAGATGATTTGTTGCGATTGATCGACAAATTGAACCCTGAAAACGAAGCAGGACGTTTGACATTGATTGCACGTTTTGGTGCGGGCAAAGTTGGTGATCACCTACCACGTTTGATCAAAGCTGTCGAAGCAGAAGGTCGCAACGTGTTGTGGACCTGTGATGCGATGCACGGCAATACGATCAAATCGCCATCTGGCTACAAAACGCGTCCATTCGAGAGTGTCTTGCGCGAAGTGCAAGAGTTCTTTGCTGTTCATCATGCGGAAGGCACAGTGCCAGGTGGCGTGCATTTCGAAATGACGGGCAAAGATGTGACTGAATGCACAGGTGGTGTTCGTGCCGTGACGGATGAAGATTTATCATCGCGTTATCACACTGCATGCGATCCACGTTTGAATGCATCACAATCACTGGAATTAGCATTCTTGGTTGCAGAGCTGTTGGAAAATCGTCGCGACGATCAACGCAAGTCAGCATAATAAGTTACCCAACCCACGTGGGTTGGGTGCTTAGATCATTTTACAATTTTTAGATTAGGCCGCTGACCAGTGTTTAGCGGCCTTTTTGTTTGGCGTTGAAATGTGTGTGCTGGCTCCGCCATGCCGCCTTCGATTGCGGCACCCATAGGCATGTTCTGACTGGACACGATCCGTGTAATGGTTTTGTTTTTTATTGTGAAACGAACTGGTGGGCGCATTAATTCGTGGTCCAGTGTAGCGGCACCTAAAATACGCGTTAACGCGCCTGTCTCGTCGCGCAATGGCATCAAAATCATGCGCCCCAAAACACTGCGACCACCCGCCAATTGGCCTTCCAGACGCAATTCTGCAATATGAGGTGCATTCAAAACTTGGGTCGCGATGTGTTTGAACATGTCGCGGTGGACGGGGTCGATCAATGCGTCACTGGGCATGCCGCGCAATTCCATACCTAACAGATCGCAAACTTCGATTCCCGCTAAACGAAACCTTGGGGCACCAGTTTGCACGGTTTCCAGAATAAACGTGTGTTCCAGTGTTCCCTTAATTTTGCGCGGATCAATTTCCGAGCGCGCAGGGGCGATACGATCACCACGCAGTTGTTCCCAGTATGTGAACAAATCCTTGATAACCTTGTCTTTCATATTGCCGTCCTGCATGAATAGCGGAATAATGTTGGTCTTTGTTTTAATTCTATGTCGCATTGCGCACCTCAGCATGGCATAATCGGTTCATCAAGACGAAGCCCGGTAATGCAAAGCAAAGGGCCAATCGCTTGTTTAAGAAGCTTTTGACACAATTTCGTCTAAATTGAGAGCGAGGAGTTATTAAATGGTTAACTCGATGACAGGTTTCTCAACTTTGTCTGGCCATGTTGGTGATGCGTTTTGGGTGCTTGAAGCAAAAAGTGTCAATGCACGTGGGCTGGACTTACGAATGCGTCTCGCTGAAGGCGGCGAAATTTTGGAACCATTATTAAAGTCCGCGTTTGTGAAAGTCGCGAGTAGGGGCGCAGTCAGTGTATTTTTGAGGGTGGAAACGCGTGGTTCGGAAAATACACCACGATTGAATGTTGATTCTATGAAAGCTGCGATTGCAGCAATCGGCATTGTGGAGCAGGCGGCAAATGAACAGGGTCAAACAATGAGCCCAACAAATGCGGCGGCCGTTTTGGCGTTGCGTGGGGTGTTTGAGGCCGGATCTCTATCCTTGGATAAGGCCGCATTGATTGCAGCAGTGAAAGAGGGCATTCCCCAATTTACCGAAGATTTTGCAAATAGCCGCGCAGCCGAAGGTGCCGCACTTAAGGGGGTTTTGGCAGATCAAATTACGCAGGTTGATAAGCTGACATCGGACGCAAAAAACGCGGCTGGAGCACGCCAAGTTTTTGTAGCCCAACGTTTGCGCGAAAACTTGGAATTGATCATGTCCAGTGCAGATGGTTTAGACGCGTCGCGCATTGAGCAAGAATTAGCGATACTGGCGGTCAAAGCAGATATAACAGAAGAAATTGATCGCCTAATTGCTCATGCCCAAGCGGCGCGTGATTTGTTGAAACAATCAGGTGCTATCGGGCGAAAATTCGATTTCTTAATGCAAGAATTCAACCGCGAAGCAAATACACTGTGTTCAAAATCGGGATCGACGGAATTGACGCGGATAGGGCTTGAATTGAAAACCGTGATCGATCAAATGCGCGAACAAGTGCAAAATGTGGAGTAAGAGATGACTGAGACACGCCGTGGACTATTAATTATACTGTCTTCGCCATCTGGGGCTGGGAAATCAACTCTGTCACGTATGCTGTTGGACTGGGACCCGAGTTTGCGGTTTTCCGTGTCGGCAACCACGCGTGGGCCGCGACCTGGCGAAACTGATGGGCGCGAGTATTATTTCAAAACCCGCGAAGAGTTCCAAGAACTGGTTGATACGGGCGGTATGTTGGAACATGCTGTTGTGTTTGAGAACCTGTATGGGTCACCAAAAGAACCAGTGGAGAATGCCGTATCCAAGGGAATCGATGTGGTTTTTGATGTGGATTGGCAGGGCGGTCAGCAAATTCGCGCGTCGTCCATGGTGGAAGATGTTGTGTCGATATTCATCCTGCCACCTTCGATTATCGAATTAGAGCGTCGCTTGAATGCACGTGGTCAAGACAGCGCCGAAGTGGTCGCAAATCGAATGTCAAAATCCAAAGATGAGATCAGTCATTGGAAAGAATATGAATATTTGATCGTGAACGACGATCTGCAACAATCATTCGAGGCTTTGAAAGCCATATTGATCGCAGAAAGAACAAAGCGCACGCGGCGCAAGGATTTGACGGGTCTGGTTCGCAAATTAAACACAGAATTTGAGGAGATGACATGACCCTGTATCGATTTGATGGAATTGCACCGACGTTGCCAGAAGATGATGATTTCTGGATTGCGCCCACTGCACAACTTATGGGACGAGTGCGGATCGAAAGTGGCGCGTCAGTATGGTTTGGCGCGGTTTTGCGGGGCGATAACGAATATATTACGCTGGGTGCAGGGTCGAATATTCAGGAAAATTGTGTTTGCCACACCGACATTGGGTTTCCATTGACGATCGGGTCAAACTGTACCGTTGGACACAACGCGATTTTACACGGGTGTGAAATTGGGGATAATTCACTGATTGGGATGGGTGCCACAGTTTTGAACGGCGCGCGCGTTGGGCGCAATTGTTTGATCGGTGCTGGTGCACTGATCGGCGAAGGTAAAATCATTCCCGACAACAGCTTGGTCGTTGGCATGCCTGGCAAGGTTATTCGTGAATTGGACGCAAAATCTGTGCAAGAGTTAGCAAATTCTGCGCTGGGCTACCAAGAAAAAATGCGGCTGTTTCGGGACGGTTTGCAAATTATAGAGTGATGCAGATCGTTTCGTCAGTTGCTTGTACTTTCAAGGCCGTATTTCCAACCTGCGCCTCTAATCGTGCTAGTTTGAAATGAACATCAGATGCCTTTAAATTTGGATTTTCCTGCATGCCCAATAGATGATCCCAATTTGGCCCTGTGCAATTGGTCCGCGTGCCCGTGGCCATTAAACTGAATTGATCGGCTGTGCGCGAAACGGTGATTTCACCACCACGTGGTAAGCCGCTTTCGAGGCATTGAAGAAGCAAGAATAATAATTTTGCACTTTGGCGAGAGATGGGGGCAGAAATCTGCCAGCTGACCTGACAACGCGCGTTTAAATAGACGTCCGATAGCGTGCGGCCAATTTCGAATTGCGATAATTCAGTGTCGCCTGCTGGCCCATAGGCCACGCGAAAGAAGTTCAATTTTGCATTAGCGTTTTGTACGCTACTGGCTGTCAGGTCGAATTCTGGATTTCGTGGAGAGCCCGACAATTCCATCAATTCCAAACCATTACTTATTGCGCCCATTGGATTGGCCAAATCATGGCAAATACGAGAGCTGATTAAGGATGCAAGAGCTGTGTTATTATTGTACATAAGTGTCACCTACTTTTAAAGGACGCGAAACCATGAATGATTTCTTGACGCCAGGACAATTGGTTACACACCCTAACCAACCTGATTGGGGAATTGGACAAGTCCAATCCGTTATTAATGGAAAAATTACAGTAAACTTTGAAGAGCAAGGAAAAGTAGTCATAAATGGCGCTGCAGTCGAATTAAATGTTGCTTAGAGACTCAACCATGAGTAGGTCAAAAAAGCGTTAATACGGCCTTTAAATATACCTTGTTTTATCAATAGATAAATCCTCCTTAAGTTGTAAAATGTAATCACATGCAGATAAATACAGAAAATCTGACCCTAAAGATAGCAAAAACTGAAACTGAAATTGCGGCTGCGCAACGCCTAAGATATCGGGTTTTTGTCGAAGAGATGGGCGCAGAAACAACTCTGGAAAACCACAAGCTACGCCAAGAGTGTGATGCATTTGATCCGTATTTTGACCACCTGATATTACAAGATACGACCAAAAATGACAGTGATAACGTGATCGGTGTTTACCGATTGATGCGCGGTGATGTTGCGAAAAATGGGATTGGATTCTATTCAGCCTCGGAATTCAATTTATCCAAGATCGTAAACTCTGGTCGCTGTGTGATGGAATTGGGGAGATCATGTATTGATCCAATGCACCGTGGAGGAATTGCGTTACATATGATGTGGAACGGTTTGGCGCAGTATGTGCAAGACCATGAAATAGAAGTGCTTTTTGGCGCAGCATCGTTCCCTGGCCGGGATGTTGGTGTAATAAATCAGGCGTTGTCCTTTTTGCATTACAATCACTTAGCACCCGAAGATTTGCGGGTCTGCGCCGACGCGCGCAATTGTTTGGACATGAATATTTTACCCCAAAATGAAGTTGAAAAATTAACCGCTTTGAAGCAGATGCCGCCATTGATAAAAGCCTATTTGCGCTTGGGCGGCTTTGTCGGGCAAGGGGCTTTCGTTGACCAAAAATTCAACACGATTGATGTTTGTTTGCTGATGGACACACAACGTATGTCCATGAAATACAAGGCACTGTATGAAAAAGGAATTCCCAAATGAACGCATGGAAAGGAATCGCCCAAGAGCCATTAGACCGACCGCGTCTGCTTGGTTGGCCATTGTTGGTTGTGCGCGGGCTTTTGGTGGCTGGATTGATATTGGCATTGTTTTTGCCATTAATTGCGCTTCGCAGCTTTGGGTTGCGTAATGCGGGGCAGATTGTTGTGAAAATGGCCTGTATGGGCAGTCTCGCGATCATGGGTATCCGGTTGGAAAAAATGGGGCGCCCGATGCAGCACGCTGGCGCGGTGGTGGCGAACCATTCATCTTGGTTGGATATTTTCACGCTAAATGCTGCGCAAAAGGTTTATTTCGTCTCAAAGGCAGAGGTGGAAAAATGGCCGGTTATCGGCAGCATTGCCAAGTATGTTGGCACAGTTTTTATTCGTCGTGTACGTACCGATGCAGCAAAGCAAAAAAATGTGTTTTTGGAACGCATTACAGCGGGTGATAAATTGCTGTTCTTTCCAGAGGGTACCAGCACAGATGGACGCCGTGTATTACCGTTCAAATCATCCCTGTTCGCCGCATTTTTCGAAGAGGGATTACCCGAAGTCACTTGGATTCAACCTGTAACTGTCAACTATATTGCACCAGCCATGAAGCGGCGCAATTGGTATGGTTGGTGGGGCGAAATGGAATTCTTTGAAGCATTTGCAATGGTGTTGTCGAAATGGAATCAGGGCCATGTGGAATTGATATTCCATGCGCCCCTTGATGTTGCGAAATTTGACGACCGCAAAGCATTGGCAATGGCGGCCGAAAAATCAGTGCTGGCTGGTTTGCATCTTAGGTGATGCGCGCCATGTAGTCTGCCAGTGTTTTGCTGGGATCTTCGGTGTTCCAAAGTTCCGCGCCAAGCGCGATGAAATCGGCCACAGGCGCGATTTTTTCGGCAGCATCCAGCGTCAAATTTCCCTCTGCGATTACCGGCAATTCGACCATTTGTGACCACCATTCAAAATCATCAAATTCGGCAATTGCACCGTCACCCAATGCTGATTGAGTCACTGGTCCAAAACAAACATAGTCAGCGCCAATTTCGCCGGCGTTCATTCCTGCATGTCGTGATGTGCCACAGTGGGTTCCAATGATGGCATCCGCGCCCAGTTCGTCGCGAATCTCACGTAAAGATTTTGCGGCATCAACACGGTGGACGCCATCTAAACCCAGTGCTTCTACCATGCGGTAATGCATGGTTATAACTGCGCTGACATCACGCGCATGTGCGGCTTCGCGCATTTGATCTGCATGACGGCCAATTATGGATTCGTCGTCGGATACTAATCCCAGACGCACACAAGCCATTGGAAAACGATCGAGCAAGGGTGCCAATGTTTCAGAATAGAACGAAAGTTCTGCATCCGTTGGTGTGATTAAATACAATTGCGTGGTTTCTTGGTCCGACATGCGTGATGCGCCTTTTGATTTGGGTGGGGTTTAACCGCGCAAATCGCACAGGTCAAAGGGAGAAGCACACCAACAAGTGGCAATTTCCCACCGAAAGGCTGATTTTGACGTAAAAATGACAGGAAAACGTTGCTTAAACGATCTTAACATGTGACATGTGTCTGCACGGGAGAATTGGTTTACGCGTCGGTCTAAACGGAACAATAACGTTTTCCACCGATAAGGTCGCGAAACCCAAGACGGGATTAAGATGAACAAAATATTCGATCAAAGCGTTGTAGAAGCGCACAAGACAAAAGCGCGTGACTGGATTCAAGTGTTAGCACGCTATCGCACGCCAAGCATCACGCGTAGTATATTTGAATTGGCTGTAACGCTGGTTCCGTTTGCCGCCCTTTGGGCCTTGGCTTGGATCAGTCTTTCATATTCGCATTGGTTAGCACTTGGGCTGTCGTTGATAAACGGGCTGTTCATTGTACGTCTGTTTGCCATTCAACACGATTGCGGGCATGCGTCATTCTTTTCCAACCGTAAGGTTAGCGATTGGGTTGGCCGCGCGTTGGGCGTTTTGACTGTTACACCATACGATGTTTGGCGTCGTACGCATTCTGAACATCATTCAGCATCAGGTAATTTGGAACGCCAAGGCATGGGGGATATTCACACGATGACCGTGACTGAATACCGTGCATTGTCCAAGAAACAACAGTTCATGTATCGCTTATACCGCCATCCGTTTGTGTTGTTTGCACTCGGCCCTGCATATCTGTTTATCCTGCAAAACCGTTTGCCTTTGGGTTTAATGACCGCTGGTGCTAAATATTGGACAAGCGCGATGGGCACGAATGTTGCAATCGCCTCCGTATTGGGATTGATCTATTACTTCGGTGGTTGGGCACCACTGGTTTTGATTTTCTTACCTAGCACTGTTTTGGCCGCGACCATTGGTGTTTGGCTGTTTTATGTTCAACACCAGTTCGAAGAAACACATTGGGATAAAGAAGAAGAGTGGGACATGCATGAAGCAGCGCTGGAAGGCAGTTCGCACTATGATTTACCCCTTGTTTTGCAGTGGTTCAGCGCAAACATTGGTATCCATCATGTCCACCATTTGTACAGCCGCATCCCGTTTTATCGTCTACCTCAAATCATCAAAGATCATCCAAGCCTGAGTGAAAATCAGCGTTTGACGATCCGCGAAAGCCTTGCATCGGTAAGATTACATTTGTGGGACGAAGCAGAACGTCGTTTGATTTCCTATAAGGAAATGCACGCCAAGTACGGCTGATATCTAAGGATATTGCGTGTGAAAACACGCAATGTCATCGGCAATTTTCTGACAGTACAATGCACCTAATCGGCTGAATGTTCTTTGATAGAAATTGTGACCGACGTCTTGTAAAATTGTATGATTGGGCGATGCCTGACTAAGCCAATTATCATTGGGACGATTTGAATCTTTTGATCCAAAATAGGTGTGAGTATGGGGTTCAATTGGCCCCAATTCTCGTAGTCGCGTAGAGGATACGCAAAATAAGCCCTGCAATGACATTCCAGCTTGAACAGCACGCCACAGGGCGGTGCCGCCAGCGCTGTAACCGATAGCAATTGTTTCTGGGTCGGAATATTCCACAAGTGCTTGAATAACGGTTTCAATGCCACCGTGTTTGAATAAATGTTCATGCGTTGACGTGCCCAAAAGATGTGGCCAACCCAGAAGCGCATTCAACGACAAGTATTGGATTTTGACGACGTCGGGCAACAGATCACTGATACATTTTCCAGCGCGTGGTTGATCGAATATATCGTAGACGACAATCAGTTTCATTCCCATGTCTTAAAAGGAAGCGATAGAATTTAACAGGGCAAAGAAAAGGGCGCGATGCATGCATCGCGCCCCAAAATAATGTGTTCTGATACTTAGCTGCGCAGGATAGATGTGCCGGCATAGAGCGCTGTCGCGCCTAAGCTCTCTTCGATGCGGATCAGCTGGTTGTATTTTGCTAACCTGTCTGAACGTGCCAAAGAACCTGTTTTGATTTGACCACAGTTTGTTGCCACAGCCAAATCCGCGATGGTTGCATCTTCGGTTTCGCCTGAGCGGTGAGACATGACTGATGTGTAGCCAGCGCGGTGCGCCATTTCCACAGCTTCGAGTGTTTCGGTTAGTGTGCCGATTTGGTTTACTTTGACCAAGATAGAGTTTGCACAACCCTTTTCGATGCCTGTGTCCAGACGTTCTGAATTGGTCACGAACAGGTCGTCGCCAACCAGTTGGCATTGATTGCCAACCAAGTCTGTCAACGCTTTCCAACCGTCCCAATCATCTTCGTCCATGCCGTCTTCGATAGAGATGATTGGATAGTTGGCAACCAAGTCGGCAAGGTATGCTGCGTTCTCTTGAGAGGACAATTTTTTGCCTTCGCCTTTGTAGTTATAAACGCCGTCTGAATAGTATTCTGATGCAGCGCAATCCAGTGCCAAGAACACCTCTTCGCCTGGTTTATAGCCTGCCTTTTCGATGGACGTCATTATGAAATCCAAAGCGTCAGTTGTGGAGTTCAGGTTGGGCGCAAAGCCACCTTCGTCCCCGACGCCTGTGTTGTGACCTGCGGCGGACAATTCTTTTTTCAATGTATGAAAGATTTCAGCACCGATACGGATGGCATCGCGGATGTTTTCTGCCGCCACTGGCATGATCATAAACTCTTGAATATCAATTGGATTATCGGCGTGTTCGCCGCCATTGATGATGTTCATCATTGGTACTGGTAGGACGCGTGCAGAGGTGCCGCCGATATAACGATACAAGGGCTGGCTGGTGAATTCTGCGGCGGCTTTGGCAACGGCCAATGATACGCCCAAAATTGCGTTTGCACCAAGACGCGCTTTGTTTGGTGTGCCGTCAAGTTCCATCATTGCCTCGTCGATTTCGACTTGTTCTAATGCATCTGCACCGACCAAGCATTCAGCGATTTCTCCGTTCACGGCTTCGACAGCTTTTAGTACGCCTTTGCCAAGGTAGCGGGACATGTCGCCGTCGCGTAACTCGACCGCTTCGTGTGCACCTGTTGAGGCGCCTGAAGGAACGGCTGCGCGGCCCAATGTGCCGTCTTCCAAGATCACGTCAACTTCGACTGTGGGGTTGCCACGGCTGTCGAGAATTTCGCGTGCGATGATGTCGATTATTGTGCTCATTGGGGTATATCCTTGCTGGCTTATAATAACTTGTCTGCTCTTTAACGCAGTGCGTCAGTGGATGCAAAGGGTCAGGTGGATTTATTCCGTGAGAGCAGGAAGAGGCCGGATAGGAGTAAGCCGAATGCGCCAAGTAATGTTTGCCAATCAGGGCGTTCACCAAATAAAACGATACCGTAGAATAATCCAAAGATCAGGCGTGAATAGCGAAAGGGGATTATGGCGGAAATTTCACCTGTACGCATGGATGCAGTCATGGTGACATAGGCCAGCATTGACCAAAATAAGAGCCCACCAAGAAAAGCGAATCCAGTGGCGTCCGGCATCGAAAATTCCCCGAAGAATGCCATAAAAACAAGACCTGCGGGGATAAAGGCCGAGTAGCCATATGTTGAGAGTTGAAATGAGGAAATAGTGGGGTCGATGTTTTTCGTTGCGAGATCTCGGACCGACAGGCCGATGACGCCGACGAGCCCCCAAATCGCGCTGGCATTAAAGCTGTCCAGCCCGGGACGGATGATAAGCATGACGCAGAGGAACCCCATAAAAATAGCGGTCCAACGCCGCCAGCCGACGCGCTCGTTTAAGAAGAGTGCGGCGCCCATCGTGACCAACAATGGCAGAAATTGTTGGATGGCCGTTATGGTTGAGATCGTGGACATGACGATACCCGTGATGATACCAAGAGTGCCCACTGCTTCGCCTATGTTACGTATAATGATGCGCGGGTGAAAGTAACTGCGCGAGAATGGAGCCTGATTATTATACAGGCAAATTGATGCGAAAATGGTGGTGCCAAATAGGCCCAAAAAGAAAAGGATTTGACCAGAATTGAGGTGACTGCCTGCGCCCTTGATAAAGGCGTCAGAGGTGGAGAAGCAGAACATTGAAACGACCATCAAAATGATGTTGTGGATGGGTTTCATTTTTGTGCGCTCGGTTGGGTAAGGAGTGAGTAATCTAGAACAGTTTTGGTGCGAGCGTGCAATCGTATTTGATGGGGCATTTTAACGCGATGGTTGGTAATGTTTTTCCAGAGTGACGTTTGGCCAATGACATAAAGGCTTTGTGGGAATGTACAGTGTGATGGTCGTCGTGCGTACGGTGAATTAAATTGTAAATGGGGTAAAATCGCCTTGGCTGTATTTTGTCAGTAACCGTGCAGATTTCGGACACCAACGACTTGGTGAATAATAGATTAATGCGCGCCGAAATACGCCGCGACAAAGACCCAGATTGGTAACGTTACTGCGCTGATTAACGTGGATTGCGCGATCATTGTCGCCACGGGGCGGCGTTCAGCGCCAAAGCCAGCGGCCAAGACATGGGCTGCAGATGCAGTGGGCAAAGCGGCGAAAACGATAAGGGCAGATGTGTGGTCCAGTGACAGTGAAAACACCAAGCCGATGCAGAGGGCCATTGCCGGCATTGCCATTAATTTGATTGCGTTCAGCAGCCCGCGAAAGCGATCCAAACGCGCCAAGGCTGTCCAGTCCATGGTTGCACCGATTGAGAGCAACGCCAGTGGAATTGCCGCCGCCGCCAACAAATCGATGGGGGCCATAATTGGGGCCGGAATGGTGAGGCCCGAAATACCCACAAGTACACCAGAAAAGCTGGCTAAGAAGAATGGGTTCATGGCGACGGTTTTGATTGTTTTGAAAAAGCTTAAACCGTTGCCGCGTGAGAGGGCGCTTACGGCCAGAATGTTTGCCATGGGCACGGCCATTCCGATCACGATGGGCATGAGTGCTGTTGCGCTGGGGGCCAATGAGTTGGCGGCAACCAAGCCAAGTGCGGTGTTAAAGCGCCAAGAGCATTGCCACAGACCCGCGAAATTGATGAAGCGTTCTGGTCCCATGGGGCGGCAAAGATATGCCAGACCCATTGCCGCGAACAATAACCCCCAAACAGATAAGCCAACAGATGCAACCTGTGACAACGGGATTGGACGACTGGCGGTGGCGGAAAATAACAATGCGGGAAAGAGGATGTCAAAGTTGAGGCGATCCAAACCGGTCCATGCATTTTCAGACAAGCGATTGCGCACCCAACCACCAAGTCCCACCAAGAGAAAGCTGGGAACAAGGGCGATTAGGATTGTTAGAAACATCTAGGTGTCTGTCTTTTTGGGAACGCCGTACAATTCCAAGCGATGACCGCGGAGTTCGTAGCCAAGTTTTTCGGCAATGCGTTCTTGGAGAGCTTCGATATCGGGATCGACGAATTCAATGACTTTGCCTGATTGAATGTCGATCAGATGATCATGGTGTTCGCGTTTTGCGTCTTCGTAGCGGGCACGACCGTCACCAAAATCGATGCGGTCTAAAATTCCGGCTTCTTCGAATTGTTTGACGGTTCGATAAACAGTGGCGATAGAAATCGAGCTGTCCACCTCTGATACACGCGTATAAATTATGTCGACGTCTGGATGATCTTTGGAGTTTTCCAAAACACCCGCGATCACGCGACGTTGTTCCGTCATGCGCAGGCCAGAGGATTCACAGCGTTCGATAATACTGGCCATTAGAGAAGATCCGGTTCGCGGCCAAGTTTACGCGCAAGGGGCGCAATCGTCAGACCTTGGATAATGATAGAAAAAAGAACGACCACATATGTGGCGGTCAGGATCAGCGGTTTATATTCGCTTTCTGGTAAGGACAGTGCCAAGGCCACGGAAATGCCACCCTTTAGGCCGCCCCATGTCATGATCGGGATCACATCGGACGGGAATTGGCGAAATGGTTTAAGCATATAGATCGGCACGGCAACAGCGGCGAAGCGTGCGACCAAAGCCAGAACGATGGATAAGAAGCCAGCCATGACAGCGTCGAAGCTGAAAGCGACGGCGAAGACTTCGATGCCGATCAGCAGGAATAGGATGGCATTTAGGATTTCGTCGATCAGTTCCCAGAATTTATCCAGATATTTGCGGGTTTCAGCGGACATGCCGTATTTCATGCCAACGTCACCGATGAACAGGCCAGCAACCACGGCCATGATCGGGCCAGACATGTGCAGGTAAACCGCCAGTTGGTAGCCGCCAAAGGCGAGGCCAAGGGAGAGTAGGACTTCGAGGGCATAGTCGTCGATACGTTTCATTAGCTGAAAAACGAGGAAACCAAGGACTGCGCCAAGGACTGCGCCGCCCAATGCTTCTTGGAGGAAGAGTTTTATCGCACCCGATGCGCCTGTTGCGTGGTGATCACCCGTTGGGAATGCGATGCCGACAAGAACAAGGAAAACGACATAACCGACGCCATCGTTAAACAAGCTTTCGCCAGCGATTTTGGTTTCAAGGGATTTACGTAAATTCGCTTCGCGCAACACACCTAAAACTGCGACGGGATCGGTTGGAGAAATGAGTGCGCCAAACACCAGTGCGATTAAAATTGGGACACCCAAGGCGAGGTGAAAGCCAAAGCCCACGACGGTGGTTGAAATGGCGATGCCCAATGTGGCCATCAAGAATACGACCCATGCTTGGGCGCGTAGGTCACCGATTTTAACGTGTAACGCACCTGCGAAGAGGAGCAAGCCAAGCATGCCTTCGAGCAGCGCAGAGGAAAATTCGATGTCGTTCACGACTGTGCGGATTTGTGCGGCCATGCCCAATGTAGGGGCGAAAAAATCAACGGCCAGCACTGTGATCGAGGCCAAAAGGGCTACGATTAGAATGCCGATAGAAGAGGGGAGTTTGAAGAAAAGGTAATTGATTGCGCCAAAGGCGCCAGCAAGTACGATTAACAACGATGCGACTTGTAATACGGTCATAAAAATTCCCCAGAGTTTGTTCCTTTTAGCAGGGGGGCAAAAGGCAGGTAAAGCGGGAATGCAAAAAAACGCCCAAGCGGGGGAACACTTGGGCGTTTTGTGTTGGGGTTTTGGGCTGATTTAGCCGTCAAAATCCACAATTTGCGTCAATTTTAGAGCTGTGTCGCGTAGGTTCGCAATGTCAGCCAGTGGTGTGGTGTCTGGTGTGAACGAACCCCAACTGGCTACCATTTCAGATGCGGTCAGATTTGGGTTGATTGGGTATTCACCGTTTGCTTGGGCATAGATTTTTTGAGCCGTGTCGCCAGATAACCATTCCATCAGTTTAAGTGCGTTTTCGCGGTTTGGCGCTGATTTTGTCATGGCGATGCCAGATACGTTCATGTGAGTTCCGCCACCTTCGAAGGTTGGGAACACGATGCGCACACTTTGTGCCCATGGGATTTGTTCTGGGTCTGCCAGCATCGCGGCCATGTAATATGTGTTACCAATCGAGATGTCGCATTCGCCTGCAAAGATTGCCTTTACTTGGGCGCGATCGTTGCCTTGGGGTTTGCGTGCAAGGTTTGCTTTTACGCCTTCGAGCCAACCTTGGGCCGCTGTTTCGCCGTGGTTGGCGATGATGGCGGATGTAAGGGCCAAGTTGTATGCATTTGTACCAGAACGAATGCAAATGCGATCATTCCATTTTGGATCTGCAAGGTTTTCGTATGTGGTGACTTCGCCGTCTGCGACGCGCTCTTTGGATGCGTAGACAATGCGCGCACGCGATGTGATGGCGAACCATTTACCGTCTGGATCGCGAAATTCTGTGGGAATGTTGGCGTTTAGAATGTCAGAGGTGACGGGCTGTGTGACGCCTGCGTTAACGACACTAGCGAGGCGAGAGATATCCACGGTTAGGACAACATCAGCAGGGGAACGATCGCCTTCGGCCAATAGTTTTTCAACCATGCCTTTGTTTAGGAATTGGACGTTTACGTTAATGCCTGTTTTCGCCGTGAAAGCATCGAATAATGGTTTAACCAATGTTGGCTGGCGGTATGAATAGACGTTTACATCATTCGCCAAAATCGGCGTTGAAAGTGTGGCGAGGGCAATGGTGATGCCAGTAGCGCGAGAGAAAAACATTACGAATCCTGTTTGTTATCGTGCTATCTTTTAACCCGACCAAAACAGTCGGGTCAATAGTTGAGTGAAATGGTTGGGATTAAATTGTTACTTCTGATGGGCTGGTCAGTAAACGCAATGTGCGGCCCAAAAAGACGCCAGCAGTTAGGCCAGCAATTGTTGCGAATACCGTGTGGAAACTGGTTGCGGTGTAAAGAGTGGGTGCGATGGCATTCACAACAGCACTGATGAAGTTCATCCAAAACACCAGCATGACAACAAGCATCGTCAACCATTCGCCAGATAGTGTGACGTGCGTTTTCGATTTAAACAGGATAATACCGTCCTGGAAAATAAACCCGCGCCATGCGCCAAATACGTATGCGCCGGCAAAGATGATCCATATTGTGTATGAAGCTGGTAAAGCGTTAACCGCGTTAAAAGATAATATACCCAGCAAAGGGAGTGCATAGATCGGCGCGATTAGTGTCGTGCGTTCGCGAGATGCCAAAGTGCCATAGGCGATCAGTAACCCCAGTAACGGCCAGACCCAAATTGGTGCGTTTGTGATAATTGCCAATGGTGACATTGTGGAACCCCCGATTTTTTCTGTGTGTTGTCTGGGGCAGGGTCATGTTCCAGACAACATCTGTTACGTGAACGCACGGGGATTACCGTTCACGAAGCGTGAGTTACGCTAATGTTTTCAATGAAGTGCTTTTGGTGCGACATAAATTGCGTAACCGACACAAAGAAAGGCCAGACCAGATAGAATTGTGCGTGTTGTATTCCAAAATGACCAATCACGCGCGTAGTCTTGCCAAATTATGCTTGCCTGATTTGGTGATAGGTTGTTTGTGTCCAGCGCCATCAACGTTTCGTTCATGGGTACATTCATTATCATCGTCAGCATAATTCCACCGAAGATATAGATTAATGTGGCTGTGCCCAAGGCGAATGCGGATTGGCGCGCGTTGACGAAGAACCCCACAATGGCAGCGATCAAGCAAATCACGGGCGTTAAGAAAAAGAAGGGAAAGAACGTCGCGTTGCGGATTGCTCCGTTAATGGCATTCATTGCGTTGATTGCATCATGCCCTGTCATCGTCGATAGGCCATTTATACCCGATGCGATGTAGGCATAGAAGAAACCAAATATAGCCCCCATAAAAATCAGAGAAGCGGTCAGGGAAATGCGAAAAAATATCATTTTTATGCCTTATGAGTAGAGATTTTTAATTGTATCGAGTGCGAAAGTGGCCCGATTTTCGGCCTGCTTAGGTGTTAATTGTGAAATTGAATTTATGACCCGTCTGATTTGAACATCGCCGATCAAGAGCCGCATATAGATGTCTGCGATTAGATGTGGGTCGCCAGTGAGTGCGCCGGTTTTTACGCAGTTAGCAAAAATCTGGGTAATCAAAGGGGCTATACGGGATTTGCCTTGATCTGCGATGGCTTGTCCCAATTCGCCTGAATGGGTCGCATCAAAGGCGGCAGCGCGATTGAGATTGATTGCGCGTTCGCCCGTCAACATCACTAACAGGTCTGTGCCGACGATGCGCAAGGATTGCAAAGGATCTGAGGCGGTTTCTAGAGCAAGTGTTAATGCATTTGCGATGCCTTCGGAATTTTTACGCACGAGGGCAGAAAAAAGACCCTGTTTTGTGCCATACCAACGGTAAAGTGTTTGGTTGGATGCGCCCGCTTGTTTGGCGATCGCCAACATTGATGCGCCTTTGTAACCTTTGTCCGCCAAAACGTGATAGGCGGCAGCTTCGATTTGAGCGCGTCGTGTTTTTTGGTTCGAATCTTTCATGAAAATAAATGTACACTTATGTACACTTATTGACAAGAACCTTCGGGCAAAATGTAAAATCAAGCTATTGTTTTGATTTTTCTTCTAATTTTACTGCGTCCCACAAAGTGTCCATTTCGGTTAAAGTCGATTGGGATGGAGACTTTCCGGTGTCTGCGAGTTTTTGTTCCACAGCGTCAAAGCGGCGTTGGAATTTTTTGTTGGCGCTTCGCAATGCCTCTTCGGGGTCAATTTTTAGGTGGCGTGCAAGGTTTGCCATGACGAACATCAGGTCGCCGTATTCTTCGACTTGGTCCGCGTGGGTTTTGATTTCACGCGCTTCAACCAATTCGCCGACTTCTTCAGTGATTTTATCGATAACACCTGAAATATCGGGCCAGTCAAAGCCAATGCGAGCGGCGCGCTTTTGAAGTTTTACAGCACGTGTTAATGCCGGCAGGTTTAAGGCGACACCGTCGAGCGTTTTTGACGGTGTGTCGGATTTAGAGGCGCGTTCGGCGGCTTTTATTTTTTCCCAGTCGACGATCTGTTGTGTACTGGATTTGTCGCGGCTTTCGTCACCGAAAACATGCGGGTGGCGATGGATCATTTTGTCGGCGATGTTTTTGACGACTGTTTCAAAGGTGAAGTGGCCGTCTTCGGCGCCCATTTGCGTATAATAGACCACCTGCAGGAGGAGATCGCCAAGTTCACCTTCAAGTTCGGGGAAGTCGGATTGATCAATAGCGTCGGCGACTTCGTAAGCCTCTTCTATTGTGTAGGGTGCGATGGATTTGTAGGTTTGTTCGATGTCCCATGGGCAGCCAGTTTCGGGATCGCGTAAGCGTGCCATGATTTCAAGCAATCGGGGCAGGCCGCCGTTTGGATCAAGGCAGAGTTTTTGGCTGTCGTTGGTCATTTCCAATCCCTTGTGAAACGGTGCTTCGCATTATTATGAGCGCTGACGCGCGGGTGCCCTGCGGGGCGGATATTTGAACAAAGTAAAGGTTAAGCGTTGGCTCGTTCGAGTGCTTGTTCAAGGTCGTCAATCAAGTCACCTGCGTCTTCGATACCGATGGACAGACGCAAGAGGCGGGGGTCAACGGGGAAGTTTGGGCCTGACACAGTTGCGCGGTGTTCGATTAAGCTTTCGACACCACCAAGCGAGGTGGCGGGGTAGAAGACATTACAAAAACGTGTGACATCGACGGCGGTTTTTTCAGTACCCTTGACGATGATGGACATCATGCCGCCAAAAAGGCGCCCTGTTTGTGCGGCTTGGATTGCGTGACCTGGGTGGCTGGGTAAGCCTGGGTAGAGAACCTTTTCAATGAGGGCGTGGTCGTCAAAGTGATAAGCGATGCGATTTGCATTTTGCGTGGAGCGTTCATAGCGCAGCAAGAGAGTGCGCATGCCACGGATCAGCAAGAATGCATCAAATGAGTGTAGCACCAGCCCCATCCGACGCCGTGTCATGGCGAGGTTTTCCCAGTATGGCCCTGTGTCACGTGTCGAAAGTGATCCAGCCGTGACGTCAGAGTGGCCGTTTAGGTATTTGGTGGCAGAATGCAGCGAAATATCTGCGCCAAAATTAAGGGCCTTGGTCGCGATCGGCGGTGTGCCTGTGCAATCGGTTAAAAGTTTTGCACCGTGTTTATGGGCGATATCCGCGGCGGCTTGTATATCGGTTACGGCCCAATCTGGATTGTTGGGTGTTTCGGCCCAAACAAGGACCGTATCGTTTCGCATGGCGTCGGCCAATTCGGTCAGGTTGCCTGCTTCGTAATAGGAAATGCGAATGCGACCCTTGTCCGCGTTTTCTTGGAATTGATGCAGGACGCCGTGATACATTGCGCGGGGAATGACGACGTGAGCGTTTTGTGCGAGCTGGTCGATAACGACAAGGGCCGCGGCCATGCCAGAAGAGAAAAGAAGGGTGTCTTCTGCCTCTTCTAGATCGGCGATCATGCGTTCGGCGTGTGTTGTTGTTTCGTTGCCATCACGTTTGTACCAATAGGGTTTGCGTGGTTCATAGTTTTCATCGCGCGCGTAAGTTGCCGTTGTTTGGATTGGCGGAACAATGGCGCCTGTTTCAGGATCCAAATATCGAAGGGCCTGTGCGATACGTGTGGCAGTGGAGAGTTTTTGGTTAGATTTGGTCATCGGTGGCCCTTTGCGTGTTCAATAAAAGCGTAGACGCGATGGGGCAGATGGGCAAGGTTTTCTAACTGTTTATGGCGTGGATTTCAATTTTGCGCCATCTTACGTCCCAGATTATTCGTTGGGCGTTCAACAAGGATATACGTGGCCGTCGAGAGAGCGATTGTAGTTCCATAAACGATCATGAACTTTCCGAAACCAGATGTGGGAAGCATGGACATTTCGCTAAAGATGTGAAGAACGAGAATATGGATCAAATAGATGCTGTAGCTGATTGAGCCCAAGAACAGTATTGGTTTCGTTGTTAATGCACTGGTCAGCCAATTTGCGCGCGCTGGCGTAACAAATACGATCATGATTGCGGTGGACAGTGCTAGCAATTCCGAGCGTCCGTCGAATTTAAATGCGAGTGCTATGACAAATAACGCGACTGCAGCAATGATCCACAATTTTGGTCTGTTGGATGTATCAGATTGGAAGCGCGCGCGCAGGTAATAGGTTGCGACACCGATGAAAAAGAGGTGCCCATATGCAATTGGCGACCATTTGATCGGTTGTGATGTGCCTAAAAATTTCTTGGAAGCATAAGAAAGCAGGCCGGTTAGGATGACTAAGAACAGCACCATACCAATTGTTTTGGATATCGTTTTTCCAAAATGAATTAATGGTGGCAAGCAGACGTACCAAAACACTTCTATTGGAATAGACCATTCCACGCCGATAAGTGAATTGGCTGTTCTGTAGTCAAGATAGCTGAGCATGCTGAGGTGCATCACATAGTTATAGAAGTCAGGTTTCGCGCCAAGTTGTACCATCCAATGTGGGAGTGAGAATGCCCCTGACAGCCAAAGAAGCATGGCCACGGAAATTATCAGCCAATAGAGCGGTAAAATACGCATGATGCGGCGTGTCAGATATGAACGATAATTGGGTGCATCAGAAAAAGTTTTCGCAATCGTAAAACCTGAGATAACAAAAAAAATATCGACGCCATATTTACCAGCGTTTGTGATTGCTTGACCGATCAATCCAAAATCTGCGAATGCGCCAGTGTGGATGATAACCACCAAGGTCGCCGCAATAGCGCGCAGACCTGTGATGAAGTCAGTATCGCCGTAAATACGCAAGAGTTGTGGATTGTTTGGATTAGTCATTACGGGCCTATTGGGTGTTTGGCAAAAGCGTAAACATGATGGGGCAGATGGGCAAGGTTGTTGGCAGGGTTATTTAGCCAGCCCTGATGCGTTGGGAATGAATTTGCAATACGTGCACTATCATTCCTGAGGGTTTCGTTTAAGGAACATGTAACATGAGGAGAATGAATGATGGATGCTTCACAAAGTGTAGGTGAATTGGTTGATGCAGCGCAAGTCAATGCAAAGATTTCTGTGGATCGTATTTCGCAAGTACTGACAGCAATCGATGGGCAGAATGGATCTGAGGACCAAGTCGAAGAGTTGCGTGCAGCGACAGTTGCGCTGGAACTGGTTGCTGTTGATATCTTTTCTGTGTTTGAAGCGCGGATGGGGCATCATTTTAAACGCGGGCCATTTGCACGTAAGTTGAAAGCAAAGTTGTTAGATGCGCGCAAGGCCGATCTGGCGCATCGGTTCCATCAATATTATTTGGCAATCAATGTATTGAAGCATGGCACAGGCGCGAGTTTTCGTGAATTGCGCGACAATCCGAATGCGATGTTCGTTTTGCGTGGTGAGGATGAAATCGCTGGGGCCGACACGGCCGAACCTGTGGGGTTGGTTGATGTGACTGTGACTGGGTTCTTTGATGGGTTGAGTGCGACGATACTTGAGGCCTATGCGTTTTTGGAAAAGAAGTAGAAACGGCCATTTTACCAAAATGAATGCGCAACACTGGTTAAAGTGGATTTTTATTGAAAACGAGATGGGCTGAAATCTTGTACAACATCTGGTGAAAACTGGGGCGAACGACCTGCGATAAGATCTGCCAACAATTGGGATGCAGCCGGCGCTGTTTGAAAACCATATCCGCCCTGACCTGCACACCAAATGAAGCTGGTGTCATCGGGCGCTGGACCTAATACCAGATTTCGATCAGGCGCAAAAGTACGCAATCCGGCCCAATTGGAAATCATTCGCGTTACGGGTTCTGTGACGTGGTCTTGGTACCGAGCGATGCCTTCTGCAAGAACCATATCGTCGGCCCATGCATCATGAGCGGGCATAGGGTGCTGTTCTTCGGGGGATACAATTAAAGCGCCAGCATCGGGTTTTGCATACCAACTTTCGTTTGCGCCCATGAACATCGGCCAAGTGGAAACATCGTGGCCATTTGGGGCCGAGATTCGCGCAATGGAGCGGCGGAAAGGTTGGAGTTTTATTGGTTTGATTTCTGCCATCGTTGCGATGTCATCTGCCCAAGGGCCAGCCGCATTAACCAGAATTTTGGCAGAAAAGGATCCATTGGTCGTTTCAACATGCCAGCCATCAGTTTCTTTGGTGATTTTTGTTGCTTTTGCGGCAGTTACAATTTGGCCATTTCCACGGATTTCGCGCGCAAAATTAGACATCAATCGATCAGTGTCAATATCCCATGCTTCAGCGTGATAACCAATGCCGACGATAGATTTAGCATTTAAAATTGGCACCTTAGATTGCGCCTCTTGAAACGAAATTCGCTTCAAGTTCATGGTTTTCAAGTCGTGTGCCAAGGCATCCTCTTGGCCAAGGCCACCGATAAGCATCACACCGCGTGGGCTAAGAACGCCGCCGTATTCAGTTTCATGATAATGGCGTGAAGCTCGGTTTAATGCGACGACACGCGGTGCCCCGTAATGTTCTTCGAACATGGCGGCGGATCGACCAGAAGCGTGGTAGGCAAGGTTGCTTTCTGCTTCTATTAGAACTGTTCGCCCGAGGCGTGACAGTCGCGCTCCAGCGGAAAGCCCTGCAATGCCGCCACCGATAATAAGAAAATCATCCATATGTTTTACTTTGGTCTGGTTTGAATTGTCCGAAATGCAAACGTATAAATCCGTTACATGATCTCACTATTTTTCCGAAAAAGAGGATATGTCAAGGCACGTTAAGCTGGCCAGTAGCAGTTCTGGGTCGTGGTATGGCCCGCAGTTTCCCACAGGCCAATAATTCATATACCCAATGCGCGGTAGCTGTCGGCGATTTTTGTTAGGGCTAACACATATGCGGCGGTGCGCAGGCTGTCGATTTTGTCGTCGCCGCGCCATGTGTCGTGCATTTGTTGATATGCCGTACGCATGGTGTCTTCGAGACCTGAACGTACCAATTCCAATTCGCCAGCACCTTGGAAGAACTTCGTTTTGAAATCTTCGGATACGGGTTTGCCCGTCAGGCGTTCCAGCTCTTCGATCAATAGGTGGTTGGAGGATTCTTGTTGGCGGCGTTGCATGCGGCCAAACCGGATGTGAGACAGGTTTTTGACCCATTCGAAATAGGACACTGTTACCCCGCCCGCGTTTGCGTACATGTCCGGGATGATGACCGTGCCCGCGGCATGCAGGATTTCATCTGCGCCAGCGGTGACGGGGCCGTTAGCGGCCTCGATGATCAGGTTTGCTTTAATCCGTTCGGCATTCGAGAGGTTTATAACACCTTCCATTGCGGCGGGGATCAGGATGTCGCAATCCTTTTCCAAAACAGTTGAACCGTTTGGTGTGAATTCGCCGCCCTTGAACCCTTTGACGCCGCTGTTTTGGCGTATGTGGGCGCTTAATGCTTCGATATCTAAACCTGTATCATTGATGACGGCACCGTCGCGTTCAATGACGGCTGTGATCAATGCACCGTCTTCTTCGGCCAAGAATTTGGCGGCGTGGTAACCCACATTACCAAGGCCCTGAACAATAACGTTTTTCCCTTTGAGTGTGCCAGATAACCTCGCCGTTGCAACGTCGTCTGCGTGGCGAAAGAATTCCTGGAGAGCATATTGCACGCCGCGACCCGTTGCTTCGACACGGCCAATGATGCCGCCTTTGTTCAATGGTTTGCCTGTAACACAGGCGTCGGCGTTGATGTCGGTGGTGTTCATGCGGCGGTATTGATCGGCAATCCACGCCATTTCACGCTCGCCAGTGCCCATATCAGGGGCGGGAACGTTTTGTGATGGGTGGATTAAATCGCGTTTGATCAATTCATATGCAAAACGACGCGTGATTTTTTCAATTTCGTCAGGTTCCCAAGCATTTGGATCAATGTGCAGGCCACCTTTGGAACCGCCGAATGGCGCTTCGACCAAGGCGCATTTGTATGACATCAAGGCGGCCAAGGCTTCGACTTCGTCTTGGTTGACTGACAAAGCAAAGCGAATGCCGCCTTTTACCGGTTCTTTGTGTTCAGAGTGAACTGAACGATAGCCAGTGAACGTATGGATATCGCCGCGTAATTTCACACCAAAACGGACGGTATAGGTTGAGTTACAAACTTTGATTTTATTGGCCACACCTTCGGTGATGTCCATCAGGCTGATTGCCTTGTCAAACATGAGGTTTACGGATTCGCGAAAAGTGGGTTCGTTGCGTGATTGCATGGTGATTCCTTTGTTGGTTTAAGCCAAGGGGTGCGTCATCTGGTAGCAGGCTAGTTCAGGAGGGCGTACAAGGGAACTGGTAATTTTGCCTATGATTTTAACTTGCTATGCGCAGGCAAATCGCCCAACCAGTGATTTTCATCACAGCAATGCATGCAGCACAGATTAGTGTTTGGTCTTTTTAAGTACTTAAAAGGATTTCAGATGCGTATTTTTCAATTGCGATATTTTTTCAAATTAAACGGGCTTGCCCGAAAAATCATATTTTTTGGCGTCATTATCACAGCCTTTGGATCGTTGACGCAGGCGCAAAGTATCGTGCATACGGCCACAATTCCGCAAATCACCCAAAATACGAATTCGAATGTGAATGCGTCGGGTGATGGATATGCGGCGATTCCATTTCAGGATCGCCATTATTTTATCAATCACCATAAACGCGGTCAGGCGAGTGAAACCCCTTTTGGTTGCGCAGAGAAAGTTGTGGGGTCAGGTGCCTGTGTTGGCTTTGCGACGGCACAAGCGGCGGCCGGTTTGTACAAAAGGGCGCTGCCAGATGGTGATCCCAATGCATTGACGTCGGGGGGGCAGTATTACAGTTCCAGCGCATCTGCCAATGAAGAGCACACCATTATTAATAATCAATTTTTGATTTATCCGGTGACGCGCCGCGAGCTGAATTATTTTCAAAATTTGCCAATTGATTGGGGTTTGGGGTGTTTTGATTTGATCAATAATCTTGAGTGTGGCTACCAAGTCGTCAGCCAAAATCCAAATGCCCGCCAATTTACCGCAGCTGGTGAAGGGCCGTTTCGAATAGATGATCGACTGTATATGTTGGACTTGGACATGGTTTTGCATTGTGTGAAAATCACCAATGCGACGACGGGCACATTGGGTAGTTGCGCAGGTTCCAGCGCGATTGATCTGTTTAGTGATCCCAATTTTGGCATGCCACGGTTTTTGACCGATGAGGATGCGCAAGCGGGTCACATTGGTGGCGAAGTTGTTGGCAACCGATTGTATCTGAGCGTGAGTTATCATGGCGCGCTTGAAACGCCTGCGGGATCGAATGTGTCGATTGGCAAAGTTGTTGTTTGCATAGAGACAACGCCGGCCAGCATGGGGCAATGTGGCAGTGGTTGGGCTGGGCCAGCGACATTTGCCAGTCGCGAGCGGGTTGATAATTTTAGCAATTATTTGGCCTTTGATGCGTCCATGGCGCCCCAAAGCATTTGTAACCGGAATACCGCGACCCAATCATGTATTTCATTGGTAACGGGGCAGAATACAAGTAGTGCGCACATTGATGTGGCGGCATCCGCAAGTCTGCGTTTGGGTTTGGGCAAAGAAGTGACATTGGACACAAAGTCATATTTTCCATCTTGGGCAAGTGATGAAATCCATTGTTTTGACTGGGCCATCAATAGCGCGTGTGCAAATTCACCTTATGGCAGTCAGGGTTTGGTTGGATCGAACCCAGAAGATTACGCATTAAGCGTTGATGATGCGCGATGTGTTTGGGCGTTGGGCGATAAAAATAAATTATGGTCATTGGACCCGATCACTGCAACGTCACCTTGTACCGTTAATCGACACGTAGGTGTTGCTGCGAAGACCTGTTCAGCCGGAACATGGATGAATGTTGCCGTGAGCAATTTGGTTGTGACAGAATATGAGAGCTACATTTTGCATGTGACAGATGCCAACGGCACGGTGGTTGATTTTGATCTACTGAGCATTTCCAACGTTGATCTGTCGCAGTTTGGGGGCCAAGCGAACCTGTCGTATTCAACCAGTGCGAGTTTGGCGAATGGCGTGACGCAATCGAGCGCGCCCAATGTTGAGATGAATTTCGCGGCGGATCAAACGCCGTGTGATGTTGTGGTCGTCGATCCCTGCGAGGAAGATAAATGGCGTGCATATACCGTAAAATTGATCTGCGGATATGCGGACAATGAAAGGGACAACAAGTTTGATGGGTTTGCGTTGGTGACAGGTAAGTATTCAACAATTGTAAATCTAAAAAACCAAAGCCAGTGTCATGGTAAGGTCAAGAAATCAGTATTTCTGGCGATCCCAGATGGGTATCAAAAACCAGGTGAAATTATTGAACTTGAAGGGCATGAAATTGAGCCTGAACGTGCATTTGCGGTCGATTGCCGCGATGTCATGTCACAAAGTGATCGCCTGTATGATCATGTGATTGGATCACGTCAGTTTTTTGAGGGCTTTTTGGAGGTTGTATCAAATCGCCCGTTGGATGTGTCTGCCGTCTACACCAGCACCGATCTAGAAAGCAGATATGCACCAAATATCGATGTAGAGAATGCAATCCATGAACATTCACGCGATTAAAGCGATTGTGCAAGGATTGTGAATTTTGCTTTCCGGGGTCAGGAGTGACCTCGGAAAGTTATTTTTGAGGCGACGATTTATGTGCCGCGGTATGGTTCAACGTATTGCAAGGCCATGTCCCAAGGGAAGAAGATCCAAGTGTCTTGGCTTACTTCTGTTATGAACGTGTCCACCATTGGGTGGCCTTTTGGTTTTGCATAAACGGTGGCGAAATGAGCGTTTGGATAAAGCTTGCGAACGATTTCCAATGTCCGGCCTGAATCAACCAAATCATCAACGATCAAGATACCCGTGCCATCGCCGACCACTTCTGGGTCTGGGGATTTTAATACCTTTGCTTCGGATTGTGATTGGTGGTCGTATGATTTGACCGAAATTGTATCCACAACGCGAATGTCTAATTCACGTGCCACGATCATCGCAGGCGCCATGCCGCCACGTGTGATGCCGATCACTGCTTTCCATTCGCCGTCGTTTGGGCCTTTGCCGTCTAGACGCCAAGCCAATGCGCGGCTGTCGCGGTGCAGTTGGTCCCATGATACATGGAAGCCTTTTTCGTGGGGTAGTTGCGTGCTCATTCTTTGCGTCCTGTTACGACGTCGATGTCGGGTGCATCGACTGCTTTCATGCCAACTACGTGGTAACCAGCGTCGACGTGTAGGTTTTCGCCTGTGACGCCTGATGACAGGTCAGACAACAAGTACATCGCGGATTTGCCAACATCGTCGATGTTGATGTTGCGGCGTAGTGGTGAGTTTAGTTCGTTCCATTTCAAGATGTAACGAAAGTCGCCAATGCCAGATGCGGCAAGTGTTTTAACAGGGCCAGCAGAGATCGCGTTGACACGAATGCCGTCTTTGCCCAAATCTTCGGCCAGATATTTGACCGATGCTTCAAGAGCGGCCTTGGCAACGCCCATGACATTGTAATGCGGCATCACTTGTTCAGCGCCGTAATATGTCAGCGTCAACATTGAGCCGCCTTCGTTCATCATTTTTTCAGCGCGCTGGGCGACAGCGGTGAATGAGTAAACGGAGATATCCATCGTCATGCGGAAGTTTTCGGCAGTGGTGTCAACGTAACGGCCACGCAATTCGTTTTTGTCAGAGAAGCCAATGGCGTGGACAAGAAAATCAATCTTTCCCCATTTTGCTTCCAGCTCGGCAAAAAGCGCATCCATTGATTCGGCATCTGTGACGTCACATTCGATCAATGTGTCACAACCGATGCTTTCGGCCAATGGACCTACGCGTTTTTTCAGGGCTTCGCCTTGGTAGGAAAATGCCATCTCGGCACCTTGTTCGTGACAGGCCTGTGCAATACCCCAAGCCATAGATTGTTTGTTGGCGACGCCCATAATCAATCCGCGTTTTCCGTCCATGATGCCCATAGTAATTCCCCGATGAATTCAAAATAATTTCATCATGAATAGAACATGGTCGCCATGGCATCAAGAAAAAGGGTGAAAATGGGCGCAATTACTTGCCCTTGGGGCGCGAGGCGCTATCTTGGGGGCGAATTTAGGTAGGGTGTTATGGACAGATCAGGAATTTTTGCAGGCGATAATCCGTTTGAAATCGCACGCGATTGGTTGGCGGCTGCACAGGCCAAAGAAATGAATGATGCGAATGCAATTGCGCTGGCGACTGTTGATGCGGCTGGATTGCCCAATGTGCGCATGGTGTTGTTAAAAGAGATCGAAGCAAATGCGTTTGTTTTCTACACAAACTATGACAGCAAAAAGAGCCAGGAATTGGCTGAGTCAGGGCAGGCGGCATTTATTATCCATTGGAAGTCCCTGCGACGTCAAATCAGAGTGCGTGGTATTGTAAGCCGTGAGGATGGTTCGCAGGCTGATGAGTATTACGCGTCACGATCGTTAAAAAGCCGCATTGGTGCGTGGGCGTCCAAACAATCGCAACCCTTAGAATCGCGCGGTGCGTTGATTGGAGAGGTTGCGCGTTTGACGCCGAAACTTGGCTTGAACCCAAAGAGGCCGCCGTTTTGGGGCGGGTTTCGTATTGATCCCGTTGAAATTGAGTTTTGGGCCGATGGCCAGTTTAGATTACATGACCGGTTTCGGTGGACACGCGAAGGAGTGGATGCCGATTGGACAATAGATAGGTTGAGCCCATGAAAGTGTTAAAGGCAATCGTTACCACGATCTGTTTGACACCGTCCGTTGTTTTCGCCGGCGAATGTTCGAACGAGGCTGTTCATTTGCGTTGGGATGGTGGCAGTGCGCGGTTTAGCGTTGAATTGGCTGACGAAGAGCATGAGCGTATGCAAGGTCTGATGTTTCGCGAAGAAATGGGGCGTTATGCTGGTATGTTGTTTGCATACCCCAATGAGCAGCGTGTCAGTTTCTGGATGCAAAATACGTTGATATCGCTAGATATGTTATTTTTCGATGCCAAGGGCGTTTTGCAAAATGTCCAAAAGGATGCCATTCCCATGGATCCGACCAGCCTGTTTGGTGGCGATGCCATCCAATATGTGTTGGAAGTGAATGCGGGTACCGTTGAAAAGCTGAACATCAAAGATGGCGCGCAATTGCGACATCCAATTATTTCCAACGACGTTGCTGCCTGGGGATGCTGAGCGATCAGCGCCTTGGCGTGATGTTCGATATGGATGGGTTGTTGTTGGATACAGAACGTCTGTTCTTGCGCAGTTTTGTGCAAACAAGGCAACATTTTGGAATGCCTGACAGCCCAGAGGTCTTTATCAGCTGCATTGGTTTACGCCCTGATATCGCCGCGCCGACCATACGTGCCAGCTTGGATGCGCATACGGATTTTCAGACCTTTAATGATCAATGGAACAGATATATCGCTGTAGCGTTCAGCGGGGAAATTCCCTGCCGGCCCGGCGCGCGTGATTTATTGCGTATTTTATCGGCCAAAGGGATTGCGGTTGGCGTTGCGACATCGACTGCCACGGACGTGGCGCGTAGGCATTTAGATGGCAGTGGTCTGTTGGACTTTGTTGGGCCAATCATTGGTGGGGATATGGTTCAGCGACCCAAGCCAGACCCGCAATCATATGTCACGTTAGCGAAAGCGTTGGGCAAGGCTGTCTCAGATTGCGTGGCGTTCGAAGACAGCAATGTTGGCACACACGCCGCATTTGCATCGGGAGCGACAACGGTTCAGGTGCCCGATATGATTGTTCCTTGTGATGAAATGCATGCGTTGGGCCATGTGATTGCACCAAGCTTGTTAGACGGAGCGGTGTCCGTTGGGCTGATTACAAACGCCGAGGCCAAGTTTGCTGGAAATTGAGTTTGCATGGTTCAAGCATGTATCTGTATGCGTGTTTGCCAATTGAGCGTTATAGCAATGCCAATGTTCCAGCCGCTAGTATGATGTATCTCGTACTCTTTGCGATTGTCACGAGCAGAAGGAATGGAAGGAGTGGTTCTTTCATAATGCCTGCGACGACGGTTATTGGATCACCGATAATTGGCAACCAACTGCCCAAGAGTGTCCATCTGCCGTAACGCGTGTACCAGATTTGGGCGCGTTTGGTTTGTGATTGCGAACTTGGAAACCAGCGATGGCTTTCAAAGCGACGTAAGTAGCCCCCAAGATACCAATTTAGCACAGAGCCAAGGACATTGCCGATCGTTGCAACTATTATCAGGGTGGGGACTGAATAGGCCGATGTTGTCAAAAGAGCGACAAGCACTGCTTCGGATTGCATCGGGAGAATCGTTGCCGCCACGAGGGCAGAGAAGAAGAGGCCGATGTATGCGATCATGGGCGTGGTATATATAAAATCCGATAAGTGGCAATGTGCGTACGAATGTGGTGACTGATACCATGATGAATTGTTGGGAAATTAAGAATAATGTGATATTCCTCAATTCAACGCAATTTAGGGCTTTTCATTGCCTAACTTGTTTTGTAAACCGCGCTCAGTCGGGGCGTGGCGCAGTCTGGTAGCGCACTTGTTTTGGGTACAAGGGGTCGTTGGTTCGAATCCAGCCGTCCCGACCAGTTTCGAAAGAAACGCTTTAAATTAAATCGCCCTCGGGCGATTTTTTTTTGCCTGTGTGTAATTTTTTCCAGCCAAATTTTAAAGTGTGATTCCAGTTGTATTTTTATCATCAAACTTTCGCTGTGTAGGCTATCTGTGCCGAAAATATGCGTTTTTTTGAATAACTAATTCTTAACCTTTGATTCACAGTTATCCACATGTTGTGGGTAACCACCAGTCAATCACAAAATCTGCGAAAAATTGAAATAAATTCGTTGACCGTTTCACGAAGATGATACAGTTTGTGCCCAAGAATTGCTGATACACAACATATAGTTTGATCGCGTACGGCAGGCATAATTATTAACTTGGGCTACTAGACTTCAAAAGAGTCAGGCTACTGACCGTCTAGGCAGTATATTGAAAAAACAGGGGCAGACATGAGAATTGAACGTCGATTTACCACCGAAGATAGCGGCGCATACGCTGACATCGATTTCCACCGTACAACATCAGAAATTCGCAATCCAGATGGATCAATTGTGTTCTCATTGGAAAATGTCGAAGTACCAAAATCATGGAGCCAAGTGGCGTCCGATGTGATTGCGCAGAAATATTTCCGCAAAGCAGGTCTTTCAACTGATTTGGTTAAGATCGAAGAAGACGGTGTTCCAGAATTTTTGTGGCGTTCAGCACCACGCGATGGTCAGCAAATTAAGCCAAACGGCGAATATTTGGGTGAAACATCGGCGAAGCAAGTTTTCAACCGTTTAGCAGGTGCTTGGGCATACTGGGGTTGGAAAGGCGGCATGTTCGATACTGAAACAGATGCGCGCGCCTATTTCGATGAAATGCGTTACATGTTGGCTGCACAGATGACCGCACCAAACAGCCCACAGTGGTTTAACACTGGTTTGCATTGGGCATACGGCATTGATGGTCCATCACAGGGTCACCACTATGTTGATTACAAGACGGGCGTTTTGACGGCGTCCAACAGTTCATATGAGCACCCACAGCCACACGCTTGTTTCATCCAATCCGTTACGGACGATTTGGTAAACGAAGGCGGCATCATGGATCTTTGGGTTCGTGAAGCGCGTTTGTTTAAATATGGTTCTGGCACTGGCACCAACTTCTCTTCCGTTCGTGGTTCAGAAGAGAGCCTTGCGGGTGGTGGTAAATCATCTGGCTTGATGTCCTTCCTTAAAATTGGTGACCGCGCTGCGGGTGCGATTAAATCGGGTGGCACAACACGTCGCGCCGCGAAAATGGTGATCTGTGACGTTGACCACCCAGATGTAGAAGAGTTCATCGGTTGGAAAGTGAAAGAAGAGCAAAAAGTTGCATCGCTGGTTGCTGGATCAAAGTTGCACGAATTGAAGTTGAATGAAATCTTTGCATCCATCCGTTCATGGGATGGTGCCGAAGAAGATGCCTTTGATCCAAAAGCCAACGCAAGCCTGAAGGCCGCGATCAAATCCGCCAAAAAGGTGATGATCCCAGAAACATATGTTTACCGTGTGTTGCAATACGCAAAACAGGGTTACGCATCTATCGAATTCCCAACATACGACACAGACTGGGATTCTGAAGCATACAACACAGTCGCAGGCCAAAACTCGAACAACTCTGTGCGTGTCACGGATTCATTCTTGAAGGCTGTTGAAAACGACGACGATTGGGAATTGATCCGCCGTACGGATGGTAAAGTTTCAAAAACCATCAAAGCCAAAGAGTTGTGGGAAGATATTGGCCACGCTGCATGGGCCTGTGCCGATCCAGGTGTTCAATACCACGATACAATCAACGCATGGCACACATGTCCCGAAGATGGCGCGATCCGTGGATCAAACCCATGTTCAGAATATATGTTCTTGGACGATACGGCCTGTAACTTGGCCTCTATGAACTTGTTGAAATTCTATGAAGATGGCGAATTTAATGCGGCTGCATATATGCATGCCACTCGTTTGTGGACCATCACGTTGGAAACATCAGTAATGATGGCGCAATTCCCATCCAAGGCAATTGCACAAGGCTCGTATGATTACCGTACTTTAGGATTGGGTTACGCAAACATCGGTGGTTTGTTGATGAACATGGGCTTTGGTTACGACAGTGACGAAGGACGTTCCATGTGTGCGGCGCTGACGGCTGTGATGACCGGCGTGTCATACGCAACCTCTGCTGAAATGGCCAAAGAGTTGGGGCCGTTCCCAGGATACAAAAAGAATGCTCAGCACATGTTGCGCGTTATGCGAAATCACAAACGCGCGGCGCTGGGCAAAAAGGCCGGTTACGAAGGTTTGGAAGTGAAGCCAATTCCATTGGATCACAAAAACTGTCCTGATCGCAATTTGATTAAATTGGCAGAAACAGCATGGGACGAAGCGGTTTCACTGGGTGAACAGCATGGCTATCGCAACGCGCAGGTTTCTGTGATTGCGCCAACTGGCACCATCGGTTTGGTGATGGATTGCGACACCACAGGCATCGAGCCAGATTTCGCATTGGTGAAATTTAAGAAACTGGCCGGTGGCGGTTATTTCAAAATCATCAATCAATCAGTTCCTGCGGCATTGGCCAAATTAGGTTACGGAACAGCGCAATCAGAGGAAATTATTTCCTATGCGGTTGGTCACGGCACAATGGGTAATGCACCTGATATCAACCACACGACATTGATTGGTCATGGGTTTGGCCCAGCCGAATTGGACAAAATCGAAACGGCATTGCCAACGGCATTCGACATTCGTTTCGTATTCAACCAGTGGACGCTGGGTGCAGAATTCTGCAAAGGCACATTGGGTATCCCCGAAGAGCAACTGAATGATCCGTCATTTGATTTGTTGTCACATCTTGGGTTCAGCAAAGCACAGGTTNCTGCTGCGAATAACCATGTTTGNGGNACGATGACACTGGAAGACGCGCCGCATCTGAAGGCAGAGCACTACAACGTGTTCGATTGTGCAAACCAATGTGGTCGCATCGGCAAACGTTACCTGTCTGTGGACAGTCACATCACCATGATGGCGGCGGCACAGTCGTTTATCTCTGGTGCGATTTCCAAAACAATCAACATGCCAAATGACGCCACAATCGAGGATTGTCAGGCCGCATATGAATTGTCTTGGTCATTGGGTGTAAAGGCAAACGCGCTTTACCGTGATGGTTCCAAACTGTCACAGCCATTGTCATCCGCGTTGATCGAGGATGATGACGAAGATCTGGAAGAAACATTGATGGAAGCACCTGCGGGCGAACGCGCGCAGATTTTGGCTGAAAAGATTGTTGAAAAGATCATCGTTAAAGAGGTGCAAAAGCAATCGCGTGAACGCCTGCCAGAGCGCCGCAAAGGTTACACACAAAAAGCCAACGTTGGTGGACACAAAGTGTACCTGCGTACCGGTGAATACGAAGACGGGCAAATTGGTGAAATTTTCATCGACATGCACAAAGAAGGCGCTGGCTTTCGCGCCATGATGAACAACTTTGCGATCGCAGTGTCTGTTGGTCTGCAATACGGTGTTCCACTGGAAGAGTTTGTGGACGCGTTTACGTTCACGCGCTTTGATCCGGCTGGCATGGTTCAAGGGAACGACAGCATTAAATCTGCAACGTCGATCCTTGATTACATCTTCCGCGAACTGGCAATCTCGTATCTGGATCGCACTGATTTGGCGCATGTTCAGCCAGAAGGCGAAAGCTTTGATACATTGGGTCGTGGCTCTGAAGAGGGCGTCTCCAATATTCAACAAGCAAACGAAGATAATCTTGCGATGATCAAACAAGTTTCATCAACTGGATATCTGCGTAAGCGTCTGCCCCAAGAACTGATGGTTCTACAAGGTGGTCAAGCCAATCTGTTTCAAAGTGATACATCCGTAGTAGCGGCCACTGGAACAGACAGTGCAGTTGCTGTTGCCGTAAAGGCAAGCGCAGGAATGCCGCAACTGGACGATCGTGCCAAGGCAAAGATGCAAGGGTACGAAGGGGATGCATGTGGGGATTGTGGGAACTATACATTAGTTCGCAACGGCACATGCATGAAATGCAACACCTGTGGGGGGACCAGTGGGTGTAGCTAAGGATAACGGTTCCTGTGTTGGTTGGACCATCGGTCCTCCCAAATTGGGGGTTATTTGTCCCAAGTCGGAGCGAAGCGCGTCCCAAGCGCGTGAAAGTGAACAAAAAAGAGATCCGGGGCGGGTGCGCTCGCCCTAGACGCTGATTAGGCCGCAGGCAAAACTAAACGAGCGGTAAACTAATGAGCTTAATCATGCGAGACTTTGGGCCCCACAATAGGGGCCCTTTTTTTTGGTATTTTGAATTGGGGCAAAGCTAAGATCTGTACTGAAACCAGTTCCTTATTCCAAAGCCCAACAGTTTCTCTCTCAATGAGTTATGGAACGTGTGGGTGTGATGAAAAAGAACTTGTTGATATTGGACGTGGATGAAACGTTGATACACGGACGAACGTCTCCTAACGAACGGCCTGCTGATTTTCGCGTGATTGATTCCACATTTACAGGCGGCCGCATCTAACTGAATTTTTATTGGCCTGCGCCAACTGGTATGAACTGGGTGTTTGGTCATCTGCGTCAATAAACCAACCATTTACACTGTGGATGTTGCATTCATTTTTCAAAAATATCCCACAAGATCTGGACGAGAGCGCAATGGTTGATGGTTGCAATCGTTTTCAAGCATTTCGCCATGTGATCATTCCCGTTATGTGGCCTGGCGTCATCACGACGGGGCTGTTTTCGTTCTTGTTGGCGTACAATGATTTCGCCGTCACAACGATGCTGCTGTCAAAAGAAAATCAAACGATGATACCCAAAATTGCCAGCTTCCTTGGAACCACGCAGACCAAGGGCAATGTCATGTTTGCCGTTTCAGCGGTTGTATCCGTTACGGCACCATTGTTCGTCATGATTATGGTGTTCCAACGTCAAATCGTTTCTGGCCTAACTGCAGGTGCTGTCAAAGGATGAGTTTTCAGCCAGAGAAGGCATTGGTACGTGCACATTACGATGCATTGGCCAAGGCGACACCTGAAACCGTTGCAACAGCTTTAAGCGAGCGTACCAGTGACGATTGGCATTGGCGCGGGATGCATCCATTCCACGAACAACACGGTGCGGTTGATGTCGCCAAAACGTTTTGGACACCTTTCCTGACGTCGATGAGCCGCGTGCAACGTCGCGAAGATATTTTTATTGCGGGTCGAAATGAGATTGATGATTTTCAATCGGTTTGGGTTGTCTCTATGGGGCATCTGATGGGGTTGTTTGATGCGCCGTTTTTGGGCATCAAACCCACGCGTAAGATCACCATGTTACGTTATGCTGAATTCAATAAGGTTGTTGATGGGCAGATTGTAGAAACGGCACTGTTTTGCGATTTGATACATCTGATGCATCAGGCGGGGTTAAATCCATTTCCTCAACAAACAGGGCAACATCTGGTTCAACCAGGCCCTGCAACGCATGACGGCCTGTTGCGCGATGATGCAGAGCCATCAATGGGTGATGAAACATTGGCGCTGATCAACCGTATGATTTCGGATATCAATGCTGCGGGCAGTATGACACCAGAAGAAGAATTGGCGCAGTGCTGGTATGACGATATGATTTGGTGGGGGCCTGATGGAATTGGCGCGACCTACACGGTTGATCGTTATATCGAGCAACACCAAAGACCGTTCCGTACAAAACTGTCAGACCGTAAGTACAATGGTCATGTTTGTCGTTTTGCCGAAGGTAATTTTGGCGGTTTCTTTGGCTGGGCGAACTTGACGTTGACGGCGACTGGCGATTATATGGGAATTCCTGCAACGGGGCGCACCGCAGATATGCGCGTTGTGGATATGTATCGTCGCGATGGCGATAAACTTGCTGAAAATTGGATTTTTATCGACATTTTACATTTCCTAAATTTGCAGGGCATTGATGTCCTTGGGCGGACTTGCGAACCTGAATGTTAAGTTTAGAGGCCTGCTAGTACAGGCCTGACAGCTCCGCCAGAAGCCAATTACTTAAGGGAGCCATCGAACCTATGCAAAATTGTTAGCGTTTCGTGTTCAGGGGAAAGTTGGCTTGGACAAGATTAGGATCAGATCACCGGACTTGAATGACTTTAAATTGTTTAGTGAAGGCCAGATCGAAGCGTAAGGGTTTGCTTCTAAACTGCATCTAAAAGCCAAATTTATAAATTTTAAAAAACCTGCGATTGTGGGGCTTTTCTTTCTTTATCTATTTTGGAACAAGTTTTGCTCCTAGATTGGGACAACGAGACCCCCGGAGGATACTAGGGGCATTGCCCCCCATTTTTTTGCTAAATATGGGACCAGCCGTAAAAATTCCGTAGTACTACGTCTTGTTCCGCGCGATCCTTGGGCCTACGACTGTAGGAATAGGGGGCGTTATGGCATTTTTCGATATACTTTTACTGGCATCCGCTGGTTTTTTTGCAGGCATAATCAACGCAATCGCGGGTGGGGGCAGTTTTCTGACCTTCCCCGCTTTGGTCTTTACCGGCGTTCCGACCATTACAGCAAATGCGACCAGTGCGGTGGCCGTGTTTCCGGGATATTTAAGCGGGGCGCTGGGGTTCATCAAAGAGCTGAAAACCCACCCACGGGCGCAGATCGCAATCTTGTTGGGATTGTCGATGCTTGGCGGTGTCTTGGGGTCATTGTTATTATTGGTAACCCCAGCATCCGTATTTTCGTTCGTTATTCCGTGGTTGTTAGGGTTTGCGACATTGTTGTTTGCTTTTGGCCGTCAGGTTTCAACGTGGGCGGTAAAACGTTCTGGACAAGGTGGTATAATTGGCCATTTCGCAACCTTGGTTGTTTGTATTTACGGTGGTTATTTCAATGGCGGCCTAGGGATCGTTTTGTTGGCGTTATTTTCCGCGCTGGGCATGCGGGATATGAACCTGATGAATGGTTTGAAAAATGTGATGTCGTTTGCCTTGTCGGGTGCGTCTGTCGTGACGTTTGCGATTGCGGGGATTGTTGTGTGGCCGCAGGCTGCGATTATGATGATCGCGGCAACGGTTGGTGGTTATGTTGGTGCGCGTTTGGCGCGGCGCATGTCTGTGGGATTGGTTCGCAGTATCGTC
>JGI20152J14361_10000214_pt1 | contig 45421 bp, 49 predicted proteins | sample COG_02_FD_14361 | JGI IMG/M metagenome (IMG submission 14361)
TCTAACAACGGATGCCGTCACAACGCCAAAATCAAGCGAAGCAACGGATCAGGCATCAACCCCATCGTTGAAACCAACTATTTTACGTCCGACAAAACGCCCCAAAGGTTTACGCCTCACCGCACCAACCAAAGCGGCATCGACTAAAGCACCATCAAAACTGCCCGCTGGCACAGCACTGGTACAACTCGGCGCATTTGATGCGGACGCTGTTGCCACAGTACAATGGAAAAACCTGTCGGCACGCCACAAGGATTTGTTAGGTGACAAAAAATCCCTGATCCAAAAGGCCAAAAAGAACGGAAAAACGTTCTACCGCCTTCGCGTCCAAGGCTTTGCCAATAAAACAGAAGCCAAGAATTTCTGCACGGCGCTTAAGGCACGTGGCACGGATTGCATCCCAGTGACGGTTCGCTAATGACTGCGAATGCCGCGATCTTTGGCTGTGCCGGAACAACGCTGTCCACCGCAGAAACAGCATTCTTCGCAGATGCCAAACCATGGGCATTCATTCTGTTCGCGCGTAATCTGGAAACCCCTGCACAAATCAAAAAACTCTGCGCAGACTTACGTGCATCTGTGGGCCGCAACGCCCCAATCTTGATCGACCAAGAAGGCGGACGCGTCGCGCGTCTGCGTGCCCCCCATTGGCGCGAATGGTTACCACCACTGGAACAAATGGCCTGCGTCGCACCAGAAAATGCACGCCAAGCAATGGTTCTGCGTTATCGCCTGATTGCGCATGAATTACATGCCCTTGGAATCGATGTGAACTGCGCGCCAATGCTCGATGTTCCAACACCAGACGCCCATGACATCATCACAAATCGCTGTTATGGCACCACAGCCGACACCGTCGCTGAAATGGGTCGCGCATGTGCACAGGGCTTACTGGCAGGCGGCGTCCTGCCCATCATCAAACACATCCCAGGCCATGGTCGTGGATCCGCTGACAGCCACTTTGAACTGCCTGTGGTCGACACTGATGCCGACACGCTAAACACCATTGATTTCGAACCATTTCGCCGCCTGTCTGACCTGCCAATGGCGATGACCGCGCATATCGTTTACACCGCGCTGGATGCAAATGCATGCGCCACGGTTTCACCAACAATGATCGATATTATCCGCAATTTAATCGGCTTTGATGGCCTGTTGATGACCGACGATCTGTCGATGAAGGCACTCAAAGGCACGTTTGCCGAACGCGCAACGGCGTCCTTGGATGCTGGATGCGATGTGGTTTTACATTGCAACGGTGACATGGATGAAATGGCGCAAATCATGACATCCGTCCCTGCGCTAACGGACAATGCAATGACCCGCGCAACACGGGCTGAAAACATGCGCCAAGCGCCGGAACCTTTTGACGCTGACGGCGCAGATAAACTGTTTGCTTCCTTGCTGTAATCCGTCGTTTCGCGCAATATGCGCAGATTATGGAATCAAACGACACATCACAAATCAGCGTTGAACAACGCGTCGCTGCCGAAAGCCTCGTCATTGATGTCGAAGGCTTTGAAGGCCCATTGGATGTGCTCTTAACACTTGCCCGCACGCAAAAAGTGGACATGCGCAAGATATCCGTCTTACAACTCGCACGCCAATATCTGGTCTTCGTGGAAGAGGCCAAACGTATTCGTCTGGAACTCGCCGCTGATTACTTGGTGATGGCGGCATGGCTGGCATTCATCAAATCACGCTTGCTGTTACCCCAAGACCCCACACAAGATGGCCCATCTGGCGAAGAGTTGGCCGCACATCTTGCGTTCCAATTGGAACGTCTCGAAGCAATGCGCAGATCAGCCGCCAAATTGATGGCACGCGATCAGCTAGGGCGCGATTTTTTCGCCCGTGGCATCCCCGAAGACGTGACATTGAAACGCAATATCACCTACAAGGCCACTGTTTTGGATTTGATGCAGGCTTATGCACGCCTGCGCACCAAGGAAAATTTCAAACCCCTTCACATGGAAGAGCGCGATAAAATTTTCACAATGGAACAGGCCCTTGATCGTATGAAAGGCCTGATCGGCCATGCGATCGAATGGGGATCATTACAACAATTCCTGCCCGATGGCTGGGAAAAAGACCCAAAACTACGCCGTTCTGCGACCGCATCCACATTTGCGGCAATGTTGGAATTGGTGAAACTTGGGAAAATGGATTTACGTCAAACCGACACCTTCGCCCCGATCGAAGTCAGACGAAAAGAGCAATAACATGAGCGATAAATCAGCCCCGATCCAATCCCTGTTCGAAGCACCCCCAATGGCGGAACAAGAACGCATGTTAGAGGCAATCTTGTTCGCAACCGCCGAACCGATTTCCAAACAACAACTCGAAGGTCGATTGCCCCACGGCTGTGACGTGTCTGAAGCATTAACACATGTCAAAAAACGTTACGAAGGTCGCGGCGTGCATTTAATCCGCGTTGGCGACGGCTATGCATTCCGCACCGCCGCTGATCTCGGCTATCTCATGCAAAAAGAAAGCACGGAAACCCGTAAACTGTCACGCGCCGCCATCGAAACATTGGCCATCGTCGCCTATCACCAACCCGTAACACGTTCCGAAATCGAAGAGATTCGCGGCGTGTCTGTGTCCAGTGGCACAATCGATATGTTGTTGGAATTGGAATGGATCAAACTGGGCCGTCGCCGCATGACACCGGGCCGTCCTGTGACATTCGTGGTCACCCAAGTCTTCTTGGATCATTTCGGTATGGAAAACACCAAAGACCTTCCCGGCATCAAAGAACTGCGCGACGCAGGCCTGCTGGACAACCGCCCGCCACCGGGTGCAATTCCGGGTGTCGCGTCTGATGATGTAGACACAAACGAAGATGATGATCAGGATGATATGTTTGAGTAAGGGAGGCGAATATGGGAAGTGATGAAAAATCGAAGGCGCCAATTCAACGGACTTTGCCTGACGATCTCAAACATCTGCCGCCGAAAACTCAAAAGTTACTACTTGAAGTTTTAAACAATCCTTCGGAACCCATTAATTATCCGGAACCGATGCTACCACATTGGAAAGCGTGCCCCAACATTCCTTGGCCAAGCATAGGTTGGAGAATGGGCGGCGGTGAAGGCTATGATATAGATTTTTTGGAATGGTTTTATAAACTTCCTAGTGATGCTCGGAAACAATACATCAAAGATAATCAAGAACCGAACGGCTGGGACGGGTTTTGGAAAAGAGTAGAGGAATATTGTGAGAGAATGAACGCTCAATCTTCTTAGTTGAGCACTTTGGAAAGATTGAATTGCGTAAATACACAGCCGCGCTTTGCCAGCCCACCCGAACGGCTCTCGGGCATTCTTCGAATACGCTGCCGCTTACAGGCCGACGATGCGCTGCGGCTTCGCCTTGATTCCGCGCAGATGATTTACATTTCTTGAAATCTTCGGTGCACGGTTTGTGTACAGGTTGTGCACAACGATTTTACGGCTTCTTGAAATGCTTAGACAGTTTCAAACCCTGTCCCTGATAATTCGATTTCAAATCCGCGCCGTATAAAACATCGGGTACTTCTGCCATGCGTTCATACACCAAACGCCCCACCGATTGCCCATGTTCCAGCGCAAACGGTGCCTCGTGACAGCGCACTTCTAACACGCCACGCGATCCTTTTCCGCCAGCATCAGCATTGCCAAATCCGGGGTCGAAAAAGCCTGCATAATGGACACGAAATTCGCCAACCATTGCCAAATAAGGTGCCATTTCGGCGGCACAATTTGGCGGAATATGAACCGCTTCCCGGCTGACTAAAATATAAAATGCACCCGGATCTAAAATGATCCGCTTGTCTGTCGCATATACCGGTTCCCAGTACTCATCGACGTCGTAATGGGCAATATTATCTAAATCAATCAATCCTGTATGGGGTTTTGCACGATATCCGACCAACCCATTTGGCAAATCTAAATCAACCGAAAAACCCAAACCTTGATCAATCTGCGCCGTGCCATCAACCAGTCCAATGTCATCGTGCATTGTTGCCAATTCAACATCAGACAAAACGGCCTGACCTTGGCGGAAACGAATTTGGTTCAGACGCATGCCCGGACGAACAAGAACGGAAAAACTACGCGGTGAAATTTCAGCATAAAGCGGCCCTGTATAGCCCGCCTCGATACGATCAAATTCAATGCCATTGTCAACAATACAACGCGTGAATAAATCCAAACGCCCCGTCGATGATTTGGCATTCGCAACGGCATTTACATCCTTGGGCAGGGCCAGTGATTCCATCAAAGGCACCACATAAACACAGCCCTTTTCCAAAACAGCACCATCAGTCAAATCGACCTCATGCATCTGAAAATCAGCCAATCGATCAACCACAGTATTCCCAGCACCCGCAAGGAACGACGCGCGTACACGATACGCCTTGCGGCCTAATCGCAGGTCTAAACTGGCAGGTTGTACTTGGTCTTTGGGGCAGGGATCGGTGACGGTGATTTGACCATTGGTCAACATCGTTTCAATCATTTGACTTGGTAATACGCCTGTCATGTCGCAGATGTCCCCAGTGTAATTGCCCCATAAGGGCTGTGTTTGGTCGGGCTAGCAGGATTCGAACCTGCGGCCTCTCGTCCCCCAGACGAACGCGCTACCAGACTGCGCTATAGCCCGACTAAGATTTTGTTATATCTGTGATTTACGCCTGTGCAAGTGCCAAAAGACCCTTACAGCGTTTCCAGACGTCGTTTCATGCGATTTCTGATCCGTTGCAGTTGGAAATACAAATCTTCGATGTCCAATACCTTGTCGCTGGCGATTTGTGCGCGCGATTTTAGTTGGTCCAAAGATATTGCGATACTGTCGCTTTGGGTGTCGTCAATTTCTGGGCTACGGTTACGTGAAATAGCGTTGCTAATAACATCGCGCGCAGAGGTTTCGCGGGCACTTTCTTGCGCCTGTTCGGGCTCTTCGGTCGGTGCAGTCTTGGCGAATAAGGGGTCTAATTTCAAAGGCTCTTCTTTTACACTTTCAGCGTCAGCCGGTTGCAAAATCAAAGGCTCAACGCGTGGTGTCGGCAATATTTCGGTGTCCAAGGTCAATATCTCTTTGGGTGTCTCTGCCTTGTCCTTGAACGTGGCTGTTGTGTCATCTTGTGTTTCTTCAACTGGTGCAGATGCGGCTTCTTTTGCCGCCTTGCGTTTCTTACGACGTCCTTTTTCGGGGAAGTCAGGTTCGGCAGAATAGCTGTGAACCTCTTCTTCGCCTTGCGTTTTGATCATATCTTTGACGGCGGCGATTGTCGTGCCTTTGTCATGCAACAAATGCTTGATACCGCCGATAAGTTTCAGATCTTCTGGACGGTAATACCGTCTGCCACCTGCGCGTTTGACAGGTTTGATTTGCGGAAATTTGCTCTCCCAGAACCTAAGAACATGAGACGGCGTGTCTAGCCAATCCGATACTTCGGTGATGGTGCGAAATGCCTGTGCTTTTTTACGTGCCATTTTTGGCCTGCTTATTTGTTGCCCGCGGCGACTCTGTGCTTCATCGTGTGGGATGGGCGAAAGGACAGAACCCGGCGGGGGTGGATTGGAACTTCTTCGCCGGTCTTGGGATTGCGTCCAACACGTGCGGTTTTATCACGGATGTTAAACGTACCAAAAGAAGAGATTTTGACATTCTCGCCTCGGACCAACGCATCAGAGATATGTTGCAAGACGCTTTCGACTAAATCAGCCGATTCATTTCGTGAAAGTCCAACTTCTTCGAACACAGCTTCCGCTAGGTCCATACGTGTGAGTGTTTCATCGGACATTCAAAATTCTCCCTAAATCTGGGTTAAAGTATTTTGATAACGGGCTTCAAGTCAACTAAAACAAGGATTTAGAGGATTTTTTTACCTTTACCAGCGGAAAACAACCGCTCCCCAGGCTAATCCACCACCAATTGCTTCGGTTAGGACAAGGTTTCCGCGTTTAATTTGACCTGATTTAACAGCAACTGACAGTGCCAAGGGAATCGATGCCGCCGATGTGTTGCCGTGATTGTGGACAGTTAAAACGACCTTTTCCATCGGTACACCCATCTTTTTAGCTGTGCTTTTGATGATCCGTAGGTTGGCTTGATGGGGGACAACCCAATCGACATCATCGCTGGTAACGCCTGCGCGTTCCATTGCTGTTTCGCCGGCCGCTGCCAGTTTTGACACTGCGTGTTTAAAGACTTCTTGGCCTTGCATGCGTAAAACGCCAGTTGTTTGTGTACTGGATACGCCGCCGTCGACGTACAACAGATCGTTGTAGTTCCCGTCCGAGCTGAGTTCGCAGGCTAAAATGCCGCGATCATTTGGGGTACCTTCGCATTCTTGGGCTTCCAAGATGACGGCACCCGCACCGTCGCCAAACAACACACATGTTGTGCGATCTTCCCAGTCCATAATGCGTGAAAATGTTTCCGCGCCAATAACCAATGCGCGTTTAGATTGCCCAGCAACGATCAGGGAATTCGCTGTCGTCATCGCAAAGGCAAACCCCGCACAAACAGCTTGGACATCAAAAGCGAACCCTGATGTCATTCCAAGGCCAGCTTGGACCTTGGTTGCTGTGGATGGAAATGTTTGATCAGGTGTTGATGTCGCCAAAATGATGCTGTCGATATCACTGGCCTCGATGCCCGCGTTTTCCAGGGCATCCTTTGCGGCTGCAATTGCCAGATCGGATGTATATTCACCATCCGCCGCAAAGTGGCGCTGTTGGATGCCTGTGCGCGTTACAATCCAGTCGTCGCTGGTATCCACCGTTTTCGCCAGTTCGGAATTCGTCACGACATTTTTGGGTAGATAGTGGCCCGCACCGATTGGAACTGCTCTGATCATGGATATCTCAAATCTTTGTTTCTTCTTGGTCACTTTCGCCGCCCAAGCCCGCAGATGCAACCCGAAGCGCCAATTTTTCGCTAAATCTTTCGTCAGCCAAGTCAAATGCTAGTGTGATCGCAGCGGCAATCCCTGTTGCATCCGCACCACCGTGGGATTTCACAACGGTGCCATTTAGGCCCAAAAACACGCCGCCGTTTTTACGACGGGGGTCGATGCGACGGCTGAAACGTTTTAACGGAACAATGGCAAACAACGCACCCAAGCGCGATAGCCAAGTCGCCTTAAAGCTCTCTCGCATGGCTGTGCCGATCATATTGGCAGTGCCTTCGCCCGTTTTTAGCGCGATATTGCCAGTGAACCCATCCGTGACGATCACGTCGACAGTGTCAGATGGAATATCATTCCCCTCGACGAAACCGACGTATTCGTAATCACCGCCAACAAATGTTTCGGAAATCAATTCATGCGCTTCTTTGAGTTCAGGACGGCCCTTATGCTCTTCTGTGCCGACATTCAGCAAACCAACACGTGGACGCTTAAGGCCAAAACCATTACGTGCATATGATGCACCCATCAGCGCGTATTTCAGCAAATCCGCTGCATCGGCGCGAATATCAGCGCCAACATCCAACATAACGTTGAACCCACTGGGGTTGCGCGATGGCCAAAGAATGGCGATGGCGGGGCGGTATACACCCGGCAACTTGCGCAGACGCAACATTGATATCGCCATCAAAGCGCCAGTATTTCCGCAGGAAACAGCCACAGCGGCTTCTTTGGTTTTTACGGCGTTGATTGTGCTCCACATAGAGCTTTCCTTGCCATGGCGCATTGCATGGCTTGGCTTGTCGTCCATGGTAATAACGTCGGTCGTGTGACGTATCTCGCAAATACCAGTTAGGATTTTGCGCTTTGCGACTAAAGGGGCCAGTTGTGCCTGATCGCCATGTACGATGAATTTAATGCGTGGGTTTGAATTGGCCACTTGGACCATGCCTGCCACAACAGCAGAACATCCCTTGTCGCCACCCATGGCGTCAACGGAAACAACAATCTCTGAAAGAGTGTCGAAGGTGGGACTGATCCGGTCGGCGGCATCGCTCATTTTGGATCAGTCCCTAATAATTATGCTGCGTCGTCGTCTAGATCGATGTCGTCAGCGATCGCGATAACTTGACGGTCATCATAATGACCACAAGCACCACAAACGTGGTGTGGGCGTTTTAGTTCGCCGCAGTTGCCACATTCGTTCGGGTTGTCCGCAATCAATGTGTCATGTGAACGTCGGTTGCCACGACGTGAACGGGTAATTTTACTTTTAGGGACAGCCATGTCACTACCTCGAATTATAAGGCTTACGCCTTGTGCGATGCAGAGCTTTTGGACATGAATATGTCTCTTCGACTCTACCTGAATGAAGAGCCGCGAACATACAAAAAATGTACGAATTCGCAAGCCCTATAATGTAATTAATTCCTACACTGTTAATTTATCTTAACCGAAATAAATAAATGGTGTAAGTTTTTTGCATGTGTGGGGTGAATAAACCCAAAATCAAGGACGTGTGATAGGTCGAGAAAATATCTTATTTGAGTTGATCGCAAATGGTTGTTATGTTGAATATGATATATTGTAATCTCTGTAGTATGGCTAGCTAGTTAACGCCTTTAACGCCGTTGGAGCGATCACTTATTTTGGCTGATATTGTGTAGTTATTGTTAAATTTTCAAACGCAGGGTTTTCAAGTTTGAAGTATTTTTTATATATTTGATATGTTGGGCATTGGGGATCGCAGTTTGGATTAGCCCGAACGCCGAAATCTTTGCTATCTTAGGTTCATTTACCCTGGCATCAATTTTAAATATTGGGGGGCATACTGTTAGCCCCCCTAGGCTGTACAAACCTGATGAGCCAGTTTTCTTCAAAGTTTCGATGGTGTTTTGCGTTGCATCAGTTACTGTTTATTTGGTTTGGGTGAGTTTCAATAGATTTTATTGAGCTAATTTTGCGTAATTAGGGTTGAAAATAAAAAATATCATTTCTTGTACTTTTTAAATAAATGTAAATAGGCTTGTTTTTTATGATTACCTTGGGGGCTATTTTGAAGTATCATTTTATTTGCACAGTATTCTGGATTATTGGAATTTCTATATGGCTTTTCTCAATTTCAGGCCCTGTTTTACCGATTCCAGCAATGATCGTTTTGATTATCTTAACTACGGGGGGGCACTCCGTAAGATTACCAAAACTATACAAATCTGAAGAACCTATCTCTTTTAAAGTTTCTTTAGTATTTTTTGCTATTTCGTATTTTTCATATTGTATCTACGTAATTTATAAATTTCTTGTTTAATTTTATAAAAACAATCACTTACCCCCATGCCCACACGCGGACACCCACATCACTCTTCCATTTTCGCCTTCAACGCCGCCAATCCCGCGAACGGCTTCACAGCTTCGTCAGTCAATGGAACGACACCTTTGGGCGCCGCCAGAACAATTTCCAATTCTTCGCCATCTTTGCGTGGGAAATCATCCAAATTTAACGTCACTGTTTCAAGCGCAAGGTCAAGCAGGCTAATTTCCGCAGGAATGCCCTCTGCTTCGGCGTCTAAATCCTCTTCGGCAATCAATTCCGCTTCATAGGTTTCGATGTCATGAAGGTAACGGCGTTCGATCTCTACATCTAATCGGGTCTTTATGTCCTCTATGGTGACCACACAGGCCTGAACAGCGCTTGCGCCGACCTTGGCTGTCAGCCGCCAGTTTTTACCACCTACGGCGCGAATTTCACCTTTGATCGACAACTTCGTCAAGGCACGCAAATCCATCGCTGTCAAATAATCGGACAGATCACTGGCTTCCCAGCGAAGATCAAACCGGTGGGGTTTGTTTTGAGTTAATTCAGAAACAACCAAGATGGGGTTACTGGGCGTTGTTTTATTCGAAATCCCGCTCATTTCGCGAATTCCTCTGTTTTCATGTTGTGCAATGGCACAAGTTGTTTGATTGTCGTGCATTCACAATGTATGTGAATACAAGGGTCAGTTAAGGGCGCAAGTCAAGAATGTCAAAATCTGCTTTCAAATTTACCGCTATCAAATTTACGGTGGCAACGCTTGTTGCGTTATCTGTTTCGGGCTGTACAGCCGTTTATCGTGATCACGGGTATTTACCTGCTGAGGCCGATTTGGAACAAATGGTCGTTGGTGTTGATAATCGCAGCACTGTCCAAGAGGTTCTTGGATCACCTATTGGTTCTGGCGTTATGGACGATGGTGCGATTTTTTATATTTCGACCAAAGTAAAACACTATGCATTTTACGAACCCAAAGTTGTTGAACGTCAAATGTTGGTCGTATCTTTTGATGATGAAGACCAAGTTGCGAATATTGAAAAGTTTGGGCTCGAAGATGGACGGGTTATCACGCTCAGTCGTCGGGTAACTGCGGCCCCCGTAAGGGGACCGAAATTCTTGCAACAAGTATTGGGTAGCTTGGGTAACTTTAATCCAGCCGGTTTGTTGGGCGGTTAACCGCCCTCTTTTGGAACAAAGTTTAACGCAGCACCGTTCATACAATACCGCAATCCAGTGGGCGCAGGCCCATCAGGAAATACATGCCCCAAATGTGCGTCACAATTTGAACAGATAACTTCTGTGCGGCGCATGAACAGTTTTCGGTCTACTTTTTCTGTAACATTTTCACCACTGACGGGGGCAAAAAACGACGGCCAACCTGTGCCGCTGTCAAACTTGGTCTGCGCATCAAACAGTGGATCACCACAGCAAACGCATTCAAACATACCATTGGCCTTCGGGAAATTATCGTTACTAAAGGCACGTTCTGTGCCCGCTTTGCGGGTGACTTTGTAGGCAAGGTCAGATAGTTGTTCACGCCATTGCGCATCCGTTTTTGTAATTTTCGCCATGTTATTCGATTCCTTTTGAACAGAGTTTTAAGAACAAAATGAATATAACAAATTGTTTGGCGTTAAGACAGGTGGATGACGTATAAGTGTATGAAATGAAACCGATGTTACAAAACCAATACAACGTGTCACTGGCAGATGATCTTGCATCGTTGGCAGGCGCATTTGAATTGCGCGCGGCTCAATTTGGTAATGGGGCAGGTGATCGCGACGATTTTGATGCATTGTGCAATCACGTGTTAATCCGCGACATGTGTACAGATGAATTGGTGTGCACATTTCGATTTTTACATCTGAATTCTGGTCGAGATATTCACAAGTCTTATTCGGCTCAGTTCTATGACTTGGAAAACCTACGTGGATATTCAAAACCACTTATGGAAATCGGACGATTTTGCATTGATCCCGTCACCACAGATCCCAATGTTTTACGCGCTGCCTGGGCGTTTATTACCCAATATGTGGATGACAGCGGCGTTGGTTTGCTGTTTGGATGTTCATCCTTCCAAGGAACAGAAATTGCGCCATACCAAGAGGCATTCGCTCTTTTAAAATTGCGCTATTTAGCGCCAAAGAAGTGGCAACCAGCTGTCAAAGCCGCTCACACCGTAAACTACGCTAACGAAATCCAACGAAAGCCTGATCTGCGCCGTGCGACACAGGAGTTGCCGTCGCTGTTACGCACATATCTGACGATGGGGGGCTGGGTCAGCGATCATGCCGTAGTGGATAGCGATTTAAACACGCTTCACGTTTTTACAGGTGTCGAAATCGATACAATCCCAGAATCGCGCGAACGGTTATTGCGCGCCAGTGTTGCTTAACCGCCTGTGTGGCTCATGTGGCGTGTCATTTGCCCGTCTACCGCTTGCCGCGAATAATCGAAATCATGGCCTTTGGGTTTTTTGGCAATCGCTGCGTGAATAGCATTTACCAAAACTGCATCATCCGCATTTTCACGCAGAATTTTGCGTAAATCCACCTGATCTTCTTGGCCAAGGCACTGATATAACTCGCCAGTACAGGTCAAACGAACACGATTACAGCTCTCGCAGAAATTATGCGTCAATGGAGTGATGAAGCCAATCTTTTGACCGGTTTCTTCCAGACGTACATATCTTGCAGGGCCGCCAGTTTGTTCATCCGAGTCGATCAGCGTCCATGTTTTTGCCAAACGCGTGCGTAAATCGGATAGTGGCCAATATTGATCCAAACGATCTTCGTTCCCGATGTCGCCCATTGGCATGACCTCGATAAACGTTAAATCCATGTCCCGGCTGGCACACCATTCCACCAATTGTTCCAGCTCAACTTCGTTGAAACCTTTCAGCGCAACAGTGTTGATTTTCACGCGAATACCTGCGTCCAACGCGGCGTCAATACCATCCAATACCTGAGCCAAACGGCCCCAACGGGTGATATCCGCAAATTTCTGCTCGTCCAATGTATCCAATGAAATATTGATCCGCTTTACACCCACAGCCGCCAATTGGTCGGCAAAACGGCGCAATTGTGACCCGTTGGTTGTCAACGTCAGCTCTTCTAAATCACCAGTTTTCAAGTGACGCGAAATCGATTTGAAAAAATCCATGATTCCACGACGCACCAATGGCTCGCCACCGGTAATGCGCAACTTGCGAACGCCTTGCGAAATAAACGCTGAACACATGCGGTCCAGCTCTTCCAGTGTCAGTAATTCAGCCTTGGGCAAAAAATTCATATTTTCCGACATGCAGTAAACACAGCGGAAATCACAGCGATCTGTCACAGATACCCGCAGGTATGTGATTGCGCGTGCGAATGGGTCGATTAATTTGGGTGCATCAGTCATGTCGGCACGCTATGCCTCCTGTTTGGATGGCGCAAGCCTGATCACAAAAATTTGCAGGCTTCATTAATGGCAAACGGCTTCATTTTCGCACCATGTGTTTCCAAAAACGACAACACACGCGGCGCGTCATGTTTGGACAGGCTTAATAACCACATGGAAACTGCCTTTTGGATCAACCATTCAGAATCACCGGCCAATTCACCGGCCCACGACAATATCTGATCGCGTTGATCAAAATCGGCAGCCTTTGGGTTGTTCATCTTGGTCCATGGCATCGTCATCGTCAGCGTCGAACGCCGCACCCAGATGTCTTCATCTTGCACCCACGTTGCAACCTGATCCAAGCGTTCTGGATGTGCCAACAGACGACGTGCGCCCGCACCACAAGCCTGATCCGCAATCACAGCATGGTCCAATTCAGGGATCCAACGGGTGATTTCTTCCCACACATGATCATCAGGATTAATCCGCGCCTGCGTCAGCAATTTGGCGGCGGCGATACGTGCCTCGTGAATGTTGCTGTCCCACAATTCGGCTGCTAATTCAGTGCGCGCTTCGCCTTCCACATCATCTCGCCACTGCTTGTACAGCGTGTCGATTTCAGGATTAGAAACACCTAAATAAAGACGGGCGATCTTATAAGAGTTCTGCATCTGCTCTGCCTTTTCAGGGTTTGCCAGTGCTTGCAGTTGTTCCAGAGCTTGGGTCGCAGTAATCATAATATCCTCGCGGAAGGCGTTAACGCCACTTAATTATGGCGCGATATCCAGTTTAGATAATGCCCCGTGAAGATCGCCTTTTGCACTTAAAGAGCTGCGGGATCAAGCATATGTTGATGGGATACTATTATCCTTGCCCGTCCTTTTATTTCGAAAATTATTACAAGGCGTATCACATTCCAAAAGGCGCAAGAAACGGGTCGAGGCGAACTGCTTTCCTTGATAATTATTCAAAAATCAAGCTAGGGACACACCAATGCCATTTCAAATTCACGCACTCGACCATGATCAATTCACCAAGTATTTCGATTACGATACTGCCCAACTGTCTGCATCTGGCGCACATTTGGAAACCGTATCCGAATACCCGGGCACGCCATGTCGCGTCAGCCTTGCAGACGCTCACATCGGTGAAACGGTTTTGTTGATAAATCACGAGCACCAACCTGAAAACTCGCCATACCGCGCATCGCACGCGATCTTTGTGCGAAAAGGAGTGGAACAGGCGACACCTACCGCGAATACAGTTCCCAAAGTTTTATCGTCGCGCTTGCTGTCGCTTCGCGGTTTTGATGAAACGCATTTCATGCGCGCGGCGGATGTGGTTGATGGATCAACCTTGGGCACGGCACTTGAAACGATGTTTCAGTCGTCTAAAATTGCCTACATCCATATCCATAATGCAAAGCCAGGATGCTTCGCTGCTAAGGTAACGCGGGTCTAGATTTCAAAGCGTTCTTTTGGGATAAACGTTTAATTTGGCACCCATACTTGGGCACCAAGTTCTATTTGTTTAAATGACCAGCACATTGCCCATACAGGTAATCAAGGTTCTTCTTGGGTGTACGGTCGATAATCCGTTTACCCTCATCACCATGATGAAGGATATTATAGATTAATCCATAAACCGACTTCATATTCTTACGATCTTTAATCTTCAGATTGTAATCAGATATATCGAACCACTTGCCAGGTTTGCCAGCAATGATCTTATCCATTTGTGCAGTCACTTCAGCAATGTCTGAATTTAGGCCCATGTAATTTTCCTACCTTTGTAGATACGTATTAATCGAATATTTGGGATGTTCGAAGCAAGTTTATTCAACAGTAACGGATTTTGCTAAATTCCGTGGTTGATCCACATCTGTACCCTTATGCACCGCGGTATGATAGGCCAATAATTGCGCAGGAATTGCATACAGGATCGGGGCCAAGATGTTGGGCACCTTGGGCATCACGATTGTGCGCCAAGTTCCATCCGCTGCCTCTGTCGCACCATCAGCGTCCGTGATTAGTAAAACGCGTCCGCCACGGGCCATGACTTCTTGCATATTGGAAATTGTTTTATCAAACAGATCATCTTTTGGGGCTAAAACAATCACTGGCATCTCCTCGTCAACCAATGCAATCGGTCCGTGCTTCAGCTCGCCACTGGCGTAACCTTCGGCATGGATATAACTGATTTCTTTTAACTTTAACGCGCCTTCCAACGCCAATGGGAACATAGCGCCACGACCAAGGAACAGTGCATCAGATGCCTTGGACAATTCCAACGCAACAGCCTTGATTTCGGGCTCAACGGCCAAGGCATCAACAATCAATGACGGCAGCTGTAACAGCGACGAAATCATTTCCGCTTCGCGTGCGGCATCGATTATGCCCTTTTCACGGGCGGCTTTGATAACTAACGAAATCAACACAGTCAGCTGACAAGTGAAAGCTTTTGTCGACGCTACACCGATTTCAGGCCCTGCATGGATTTGCATAGATGCAGATGCTTCGCGCGAGATTGTGCATTCTTCTACATTTACAATGCCCAAAGTTTGCATGTGATTTGCATTGCAATACCGTAATGCCGCTAATGTGTCGGCTGTTTCGCCGGATTGGCTAACAAAGATTGCTAAACCATCGGTGTCCACTGGTGGTTCGCGGTAACGAAATTCGGATGCGACGTCTAATTCTACTGGAATACGGGCAATCTGTTCGAACCAGTATTTGGCGACATTGCATGCCAAATACGCGGTGCCACAGGCAACCATCGTGATGCGGCTGATCTTGGTGAAATCTAAATCGACTTCGGGTAAAACAATTTGGTCGCGTTCACGGTTAATATTATGTTTGATTGCTTCGCTTAACACCACAGGCTGTTCTGCGATTTCTTTGGACATGAAATGCTTGTGCGCGCCTTTTTCAGCGCCTTGTGCAGACAATTCCAATGTGCGCATTTCGCGGTTGGCGAGTTCACCGTTTTCGTCGCGAATTTCCAAAGTTTTACGCGTAATCACGGCCCAGTCGCCTTCTGCTAGATATGTGATTTTATTTGTCATTGGTGCCAACGCGATGGCGTCTGATCCAACAAACATTTCGCCATTACCATGCCCAATAGCCAATGGAGACCCTTTGCGTGCGGCAATTAACAGATCATCGTGACCGTGAAATAAGAAACACAAAGCATAGGCACCTTCTAGACGCGCGATGGTTTTTTCAGCGGCGTCAACGGGTGTGGCGCCATTGTCCATGTAATGCATACATAATTGCACAATGGTTTCGGTATCTGTTTCACTGCGAAAATCCGCACCCGTTGCGTTTAATTCATCGCGCAATGCTTTAAAGTTTTCAATGATACCATTGTGGACAACAGCGACCTGTCCAGCTTTGTGTGGGTGTGCATTATTTACCGATGGAACGCCGTGTGTGGCCCAACGCGTGTGGCCAATACCTGCTTTGCCAGCGATTGGATCATGTACCAATTTGTCAGCCAAGTTAACAAGCTTGCCGATTTCACGGCGACGACCCAATTCGCCATTGTTGACCGTCGCAATCCCTGCGCTGTCATAACCGCGGTATTCCAGCCGTTTCAGCGCATCAATCAGAATTGGCGCTGCTTCGTGATTACCTAAGACACCGACGATACCACACATACGCTTAACCCTTTTTCTTGGCCGCTTTCGCAGCCTTTAGTTTATTCATTAAACGAAGGGCCAAACCTTGTTTATTCTCTTGGCGTGCACGCCCCAATCCCAATGCTTCATCAGGGATATCCTTGGTGATGATGGACCCTGATCCTGTCATGGCATCATCGCCCACGCGCACAGGTGCCACCAGTGCGGTATTTGATCCAATAAATGCACGTGCGCCAATTTCCGTGTGATGTTTGAAGACGCCATCGTAATTACACGTGATTGTACCCGCACCAATATTGGCATCATCGCCAATTGTGGCGTCGCCGACATAGGAAAGGTGATTGATTTTAGCACCTTCGCCGACCTGGGTGTTTTTAACTTCGCAGAAATTGCCGACTTTGGAATCATTTGCCAATTCAGCACCGGGGCGCAAACGCGCATAGGGGCCAACGATCGCACCTTTTGAAACATGCGCGCCTTCAATGTGACTGAATGCGCGAATGTATGCGCCACTTTCGATGGTACTATCTGGCCCGAAGATGACGTTTTGTTCAATAATCACATCACGACCAATAACTGTGTCATAGGCGAACCAAACGGTTTCAGGTGCAGTTAAAGTTGCGCCATTTAGCATGGCATCTCTGCGTGCGTTTTGTTGGAAATAACCTTCGGCAACTGCCAATTCGACGCGTGAATTCACTCCCATGGCCTCTTGGGCTGAACATTCCACAGCGGCGCATTTTAAGTCGCGCTTGCGGGCCAATCCGACGACATCCGTCAGATAATACTCGCCGCTGGCGTTTTCATTGGAAATTTCGCGGATTAAGTCAAACAGCAATGCGCTGGGCGCGCAAATGACGCCCGAATTACAAAGACGGATGGATTTTTGCGCGTCAGTAGCATCTTTTGATTCGACGATTGCATCCAGTGATCCATCGGCGGCCATGACCAAACGACCATATCCAGATGGGGGGGGCACATCGAATCCCAAAACAACAACACTGGCGCCGTTTGCACGTGCATCAGCCATTTTCGATAGTGTGTCAGCGGAAATAAACGGCGTATCACCGTATAAAATGAATACATCACCATCGAATCCATCCAAGGCGCTGCGTGCTTGATCAACCGCGTGACCTGTGCCCAGCTGTTCGGATTGAATAACGATTTGTGCGTCTGGGTTATAATCCAATGCAACCTTTTCAACCAATTCCGCGCCGTGTCCAGCTACAATTATGGTCTTTTGTGCGTCAATACCGTCGCCCGCGCGCATGGAATGGATCAACAACGGAGCACCAGCAACCTTGTGTAATACCTTTGGTAAATCTGATTGCATGCGTGTGCCCATGCCGGCGGCCAAAATAATAACGGCTGAATTCATAACTTTTGTTCCCAATGCTCGGGGCTCTTCTACAGTGTTCTTTTGAACAGCAAAAGGGGGCGAATGCTCAAGAAGTCTTTCACTTCGTTACGGTTTTATGTCATTGCAGTTTTAAACGGAGAATTTGTGATGAGAAGCGTGGTATTTGATTTGGATGGCACTTTGGCTGATACCAGTGCGGATTTAATTGCGGCCGCGAATGCCTGTTTTATTGGGCTTTCCCACGATGCGCAGTTGGATCCTGTGACGGATGCTTTGACAGCTTTTGGCGGCGGTCGCGCGATGTTGCGCTTGGGCTTTAGTCGATTGGGTTCGTTTACCGAAGACGATATTGATGCGCAATTTCCCAAACTCTTGCAATATTATGCCGAAAATATTGACACCCACACAAAGCTGTATGACGGGGTTGTTGATGCACTGTTAGAGTTGAAACAACGCGGGTATTTGTTGGGGGTTTGCACAAACAAGCCCGAAGGGTTGGCACAAGAGTTGTTGTTGCGTTTGGGTATACGTGACCATTTTGTGGCGATGTTAGGGGCGGATACTTTGCCTGTGCGAAAACCAGATCCACAGCATTTGTGGACGACAATCGATCAAATGGGTGGGCATCGTGACAGGGCTGTTTTGATTGGCGACACGATCACCGATCGCAATGCGGCAAAAAATGCTGATGTACCGTGTATTTTGGTTTCATTTGGGCCAGAAGCTGATGGAGTAAATCGCATGGAACCTTCGGCATTATTGAACCATTATTCCCAATTACCTGATTTGGTTGATCGCATTATTCCCAATCGGTAAAATAACGGGTTATGTCTGTACAAGTAATGCAAAGAGGCAAAAAATGGCTTTGAAATTCACGGGTGACTTTACGCAACAAGAACCAATCCCAGAAGCAGCAATCGATGCCGCAGTTGCAGTGATGCGGCATGGACGTTTGCATCGTTACAATACTGTTGATGGTGAAATTGCGGAAACGGTGTTGTTGGAACAAGAATTTGCTGCGTTCAAGGGAGCAAAATATTGTTTGGCTGTTGCGTCAGGTGGCTATGCTTTAAGCATCGCTTTGCGCGCATGCGGTATACAACACGGCGATCCTGTTTTGACCAATGCGTTCACATTGGCGCCTGTTCCGGGCGCAATTCAAGGGGCAGGGGGGCGCCCTGTTTTTGTGGAAATTACACCTGACTTGATTTTGGATTTGAATGATTTATCTGCCAAAATTGCTTTTACAGGCGCGAAGTTTTTGATGTTGTCACACATGCGTGGTCATCTGGTTGATATGGATGCATTGATTGCCATTACTGATGCTGCGGGTGTTCAAGTGATTGAAGATTGCGCGCACACGATGGGTGCAAATTGGAATGGAATATCCAGCGGGCGTTCTGGTGTTGTTGGGTGTTATTCAACGCAGACATTTAAACATATCAATTCTGGCGAAGGTGGCTTGTTAATTACGGGCGATGCCGAGGTTATGGCGCGTGCAACCATGTTGTCGGGTTCGTATATGTTATACACCAGCCATTTGGCAGGTGCGCCACCTGAGACATTTGAAGATATTCGACTGGATACCCCCAATTGTTCCGGCCGCATGGATAATTTACGGGCTGCGATTTTACGCCCACAACTGGCGGATTTGCCAGCGCAAGCCGAACGTTGGAACGAACGCTATCGTGCATTGGAAGCGGGGTTGAACCAAGTCGAAAACCTGACACTTATTGAACGCCCCGCCAAAGAGTATTTTGTGGCGTCGTCATTCCAGTTTTTATTGCCAAAATTCACAGCTGACCAAATTAAAACAATCGTCGCTGCGTGTGATGCGCGCGGTGTTCAATTGAAATGGTTTGGTGCCGAAAATCCTGTTGGTTTTACGTCGCGTCATGACAGTTGGCGCTATGTCGATCCACAAAAACTACCGAATACAGATCGCATTTTAGCTGGTTTGTTGGATATGCGTATTCCGCTCACAATGACATTGGATGAATGCGCGATTATTGCGATGATCATCAAAGAGGAAGTCGGGAGCGTTTAGAACAACCATCCTTCTGGAACTTTATCGCCGAATCGTGACCGTGCGTATTTGTACTGTGGCATTAGTTCGGCGGCAAAATAATTTGCCAGCTCGTCGGGTAGGTGTGCCGTTTTAGAACTGTTGGGGCGGCGTTCAGTATTTGCCACGATTGGATCAACACCCAAAAACGCGTAGAGTCGATTCAACAAATCTCCATCGAACATGTCTTCGTAAAAACCTATGAATACTTGTTCTGAGTAGAAGACGGCATCAAGGTTTTCTAACGCTGTTCTGTAATCGCATCGCGCAGAATATTCGCGATGGTTTAAACAACTCGCCGCGAAGTCGATCATCTGACCTTCATCCTTGCCGCGATAATTAAACCGTAGCATCGACCACAAACGCGCAATCGGGTCACGCATCAAAAAAATAATCTTTAGGTGCGGAAAGGCAGTTTTTATTTTGCGCAACTCTTCGGCGGGTAAAAACATATAGGATGGTGTTATTTCGCAGTAATACGATTGCTCATCCCATCCCTGTTGAAAAAAGTTAATATAATCCACAATGCCGTGTGTTGCGCTGGTTCCGATTTTTATCCGTTGGCTAAAAGCACGTGCAAGTTTTTCTGAACCCGTTTTTGCCTTCGCTAATCGGTTTTCCATAAACTGTTGGTTCCAAGTGTTTGGATACTTTGGATCAACAAAGAAATGCATTTCTTTGATAGCACTCATATAAATATCGGGATGTGATCGCAGGTGTGTCCCTAACCACGTTGTCCCGCAGCGCTGGGCGCCCATTCCCAAAAGCAGTGTCGCGTTTTTATGCATTGTTTCGTTTTTGGGCATGTTTTTATCTACTACGTTTGAGTGCGATATAGTGTCCGGAAATCCTATGGGATGCGGTCTGAGAATGAAACCGCTATATATATTGTGAAAAGGTGGACAAAAAGGATGTGTTTTTTGCGTAGGGTTTGTTGACGCCAACGACACGCACAGGTAGGAAAGGGCGAATAAATTTTTTGCTGCGAACCTGATAGGGGACTACTGTGCAAGAGCTGCTTATGAATTATCTGCCCATCCTTGTTTTTGTGGGCGTCGCCGCTGGCCTTGGGCTTGTCCTTATTTTAGCCGCTGTATTGCTGGCCGTCAGAAATCCTGATGCAGAAAAAACATCCGCTTATGAATGTGGCTTTAACGCCTTTGATGATGCGCGCATGAAATTCGATATCCGATTCTACTTGGTATCCATCTTATTTATTATTTTCGACCTAGAGGTAGCGTTTTTGTTCCCTTGGGCGACATCTTTCCAATATCAAGGTGAACTTGGTTTCTGGTCGATGATGGTTTTCTTGGCTGTATTAACAATCGGCTTTGCTTATGAGTGGAAAAAAGGAGCGTTGGAATGGGAGTAAGTACATCCGCCAACACCGCAGGTGGTGATCGTGAAGTCGCAACTGCACAACTAAATAGCCAGTTGCAGGACAAAGGTTTCCTGCTGACCAGCACTGAAGACATTATCAACTGGGCGCGTACCGGTTCGTTGCACTGGATGACATTTGGTTTGGCGTGTTGCGCTGTTGAAATGATGCACGCCGCGATGCCACGTTATGACATGGAACGTTTCGGTACTGCGCCACGCGCCTCCCCACGCCAGTCTGATTTGATGATTGTTGCGGGAACGTTGACGAACAAAATGGCACCTGCGTTACGCAAGGTTTATGACCAAATGCCAGAACCGCGTTATGTGATCTCTATGGGGTCATGTGCGAATGGTGGCGGTTATTACCACTATTCATATTCGGTTGTACGTGGTTGTGATCGTATTGTTCCTGTAGATATTTATGTTCCAGGATGTCCCCCAACTGCAGAAGCATTGCTGTATGGCATCTTGCAACTGCAACGTAAAATGCGCCGCACCGGCACGATTGTAAGGTAGTCTTTATGTCTGACGCTTTGACAGAATTGGGCGAAACAATCGCCGCAAAATTACCCGATGCAGTAACTGCGTCGGGTGTTAGCGATTTTGGTGATTTGGTATTGAATATCAAGTTGGACAAGATACCGCAGGTTGTAGAGTTTTTGAAATCCAATTCGGCGATGAAGTTTTCGACGTTGATTGATATTACGGCAGTGGATTATCCATCACGCCCAAATCGGTTTGAAATGGTTTACCATTTTCTGTCGATGTACACGAACACACGTATCCGTCTAAAGGCTCAAGTGGCCGAAGATGGTATCGTTCCATCAATCCACGAAATTCACCCTGGTGCGAACTGGTTTGAACGTGAAGTATTCGACATGTACGGCGTGCTGTTTTCTGGCCACCCAGATTTGCGCCGCATCTTGACGGATTACGGTTTCCGCGGTTACCCATTGCGCAAAGATTTCCCAACAACGGGTTACACAGAGTTGCGTTACGACGAAGTGGCAAAGCGCGTGGTTTACGAACCTGTGTCGCTGACCCAGGAATATCGTCAGTTTGATTTCATGTCTCCGTGGGAGGGTGCGGAATACATCCTGCCAGGTGATGAAAAAGGTGAGGCGAAATAATGGCTGACGGAAACTTCAACGACGCCAAAACTGGCGAGCAGCGTATTCGTAATTTCAACATCAACTTTGGACCACAGCATCCTGCGGCCCACGGTGTTTTGCGTTTGGTTCTTGAACTGGACGGCGAGATTGTCGAACGTTGCGATCCGCACATCGGTCTGCTGCACCGTGGTACAGAAAAGCTGATGGAGAGCAGAACATATCTGCAAAACTTGCCGTACTTCGACCGTTTGGATTATGTTGCCCCAATGAACCAAGAACACGCATGGTGTTTGGCAATTGAAAAGCTAACGGGTGTTGAAGTGCCACGCCGCGCATCATTGATCCGTGTTTTGTATTGTGAAATAGGACGTATCCTAAACCACATTTTGAACGTAACCACTCAAGCCTTGGACGTTGGCGCATTGACGCCGCCGTTGTGGGGCTTTGAGGAACGTGAAAAGTTGATGGTGTTTTATGAGCGCGCGTCGGGATCACGCCTGCACGCCGCATATTTCCGCCCGGGTGGTGTACACCAAGATCTTCCACAGGATCTATTGGATGATATCATGGCTTGGACTATGGAATTTCCAGAAGTTCTGGCAGACATCGACGGCTTGTTGACTGAAAACCGCATTTTCAAACAGCGCAACGTTGATATTGCAGTCATCACGGAACAAGAGGCCCTTGATTGGGGGTTCTCTGGTGTGATGGTACGTGGATCAGGCATGCCATGGGATTTGCGTCGTGCACAACCTTATGAATGCTACGACGAATTTGAATTCGACATTCCTGTCGGCAAAAATGGTGACTGTTATGATCGTTACCTGTGCCGCATGCAGGAAATGCGCGAAAGCTTGAAGATTATTCAGCAAGCTATCACCAAGTTGGAAAGCGCCACTGGCGATGTTCTTGCACGTGGTAAACTGACGCCGCCTAAACGTGGCGATATGAAAACATCGATGGAAGCATTGATCCACCATTTCAAACTGTACACCGAAGGGTTCAAAGTTCCCGAAGGCGAGGTTTACGTGGCTGTCGAAGCACCCAAGGGCGAATTCGGCGTCTTCTTGGTTTCGGATGGATCAAACAAACCATACAAAACAAAAATCCGCGCGCCTGGGTATTTGCACCTGGCCGCAATGGACCACATTTGCAAAGGCCATCAGCTTGCTGATGTTGCCGCGATTATCGGCACACTTGATGTCGTATTTGGAGAGATTGACCGCTAATGTCTATTCGTCGCTTACACACTGAACAACCAGACAGCTTTAAGTTTACACCTGCGAACTTGAAATGGGCTAAGGATCAAATCAAGAAGTTTCCAAAAGGTCGCCAAGCATCTGCCGTGATCCCATTGTTGTGGCGCGCACAAGAGCAAGAAAGCTGGTTGTCCAAACCGGCAATCGAAGCCGTTGGAACAATGTTAGACATGCCGTTCATTCGTGTTTTAGAAGTGGCATCGTTTTATTTTATGTTCCAATTGGCGCCTGTTGGCACTGTCGCGCACGTTCAGGTCTGTGGAACGTTATCATGTATGATTTGTGGTGCCGAAGATTTGATTGGCATCTGCAAAGAAGTGATCGCAGATCAACCCCATGCACTGTCCGAAGATGGTCAATTCAGCTGGGAAGAAGTTGAATGCTTGGGCGCTTGTACAAATGCACCTATGGTTCAAATTGGCAAAGACTTTTACGAAGATTTGACCGAAGAGAGTTTTCGCGAAATTTTAGCTGCGTTTGCGCGCGGCGAGGTGCCTACTCCGGGGCCTCAAAACGGACGTTATGCATCCGAGCCTCTGTCGGGGCTATCCTCTTTAACTGAATTTAATACTGGTAATTACGAAACGAACGTGTCGGTGACACGGGCGCTTGATTACGGTGACACAGTCAAACGTATTCAAGGAAATGAAGTGCCTATTTTAGTGGCAGGGAAGAAGCCAGCCAAAGTAAAGCCTGCATCTAAGCAGGTAAAATGACTTAGGGGAGAAATAAATTATGAGTACTGAAAATAACAACAACTGGCTAAGTGCATGTTCACTGATTTGCTGGTTACTTGCCGCAATTGTCGGCGCATTCGTGGGCGCTAAGCTTGCTCATTCAATGAGTCCGTTGGTCGCTATTTTGGTTGGTCTGATCATCTTTTTCTTATTGGGATGGGCGTTACGTAAGTTGTTCTGCAATTCTGAGGTTGCCAAATCATCAAGCGTAGCGGCAGGAGCGGCCGTTGCAACAACTGCGACAGCGGCAAGTGCATCGGCGTCTGACAGCAGTACGACAATGCCAAGTGCAGCAGTTTCTGAAGTACCAGTGGAAAAGCCTGCTAAAGCGAAAACAGCGGCTAAATCAACAGCGTCTGCAAAAACGAAGACAGCTGCCAAGAAACCTGCAGCGAAAAAGCCAGCGACGAAAAAAGCAGCTCCTGCGAAAGCGGAAGCAGCAAAAGCACCTGCCAAGAAAGCAGCAGCGAAAAAGCCGGCGGCGAAAAAAGCAGCGGCTAAGCCACCTGTTTTGTACACAAAACGTCCAGCTCAAGTGGATGATTTGAAATTGATTTCTGGTGTTGGGCCGAAATTGGAAAAAACATGCCATGAAATTGGTGTCTATCAGTTTGCCCAGGTTGCGAATTGGAAAAAAGCTGACATCAAAACTGTTGATGATAAGTTGACATTCAAAGGTCGCATTGAACGCGACGAATGGGTGAAACAAGCAAAAATCTTGGCCAAGGGTGGTGAAACCGCTTTTTCCAAGAAAAACAAAAAATAGGCTTCGGCCACAAACACTGGGTGGGCCGCATGGCCCATCCAACAACACAGGAGACCCATTTTGAAGCCAACTGAGACGACACAAGTAGAGCAGGCGCGATTAGCGTCGATTGTTATTGGTGTAACGATGATAGTTTGGATGGCTTCACAATGGATCGGCGGTCAGATCGGATTGGCAACGCGCTATGCGTTTCTGTTTGACTTGGCTGCAATGGCAGCCTTTGCATGGGCGCTGATCGTTTTGTTTAGAGTATGGCGCGCGCGCCAATGATCAAGGAAGAAACTAGATGTTAAAAGACCAAGATCGCATCTTTACCAATCTTTACGGTATGCATGACCGTTCCCTTAAGGGCGCGAAATCGCGTGGCCATTGGTCTGGTACCGCTAAGTTGATCAAAAATGGCCGCGATTGGGTCATTAACGAAATGAAAGATTCCGGTCTTCGTGGTCGTGGCGGTGCTGGTTTCCCAACCGGTCTTAAATGGTCATTCATGCCCAAAGAGTCCGATGGTCGCCCTGCGTATTTGGTGATTAATGCGGATGAGTCCGAACCGGGTACATGTAAAGACCGTGAAATCATGCGGAATGATCCACACACCTTGATCGAAGGTGCGTTAATCGCATCTTTCGCCATGAATTCAAACGCCTGCTACATTTACATCCGCGGTGAATTCATCCGCGAACGTGAAGCATTACAGGCAGCGATTGACGAATGTTATGATGCTGGATTGTTAGGCAAAAATGCCGCCAAATCTGGCTGGGATTTTGACCTTCATCTTCACCATGGTGCTGGTGCATATATCTGCGGCGAAGAAACAGCATTGCTGGAAAGCCTTGAAGGCAAAAAAGGCATGCCACGTATGAAACCACCTTTCCCTGCGGGGGCTGGTTTGTATGGCTGCCCAACAACGGTGAATAATGTTGAATCGATTGCTGTGGTACCGACTATTTTGCGCCGTGGTGGTGATTGGTTCAAATCATTCGGCCGTGAAAATAACGCGGGTACGAAATTGTTCGCGATTTCAGGTCACGTAAACAACCCATGCGTTGTCGAAGAAGCGATGTCTATTCCATTACAAGAATTGTTGGATCGTCACTGTGGCGGTGTGCGTGGTGGTTGGAAAAACCTTAAGGCTGTGATCCCAGGTGGGTCATCTGTTCCAATGTTGCCGGCCGATATTTGCGCCGATGCAATTATGGATTTTGATTGGTTACGCGAACAGCGTTCTGGTCTTGGTACTGCCGCTGTTATCGTGATGGATCAAAATACAGACGTGATCAAAGCGATCTGGCGTTTGTCCAAATTTTATAAGCATGAAAGCTGTGGCCAATGTACACCGTGTCGTGAAGGCACAGGCTGGATGATGCGTGTTATGGATCGTTTGGTGCGCGGTGACGCGGAACCAGAAGAGATCGACATGTTGTTGGATGTGACCAAGCAGGTCGAAGGCCACACAATCTGTGCGCTGGGAGATGCGGCTGCATGGCCTATCCAAGGTTTGATCCGCCATTTCCGCAATGAAATCGAAGACCGTATTAAACACAAACGGACTGGGCGCGTTAGCTCAGTTGCAGCGGAGTAGTTATGCAGCCAGTTGGCCATCATCTTGCTGAATTGAACGTTGGGCGCCTTTTGGTGCCTACGGATGATCCACGCGTGGCTGATTTTATGGATAACTTGGATCGTATCAACGGGTTGGGCAAGCGTATGCCCGGTTTTGTTTGGATGATGGAAGGTTCTGGCGAACCTGGCACAGGCAATACAGAAGCCAAACTAGAGGGCGATCCACAGTATGTGTCGAACTTAACGGTTTGGGAAGATGCCCCAAGTTTAGAAGATTTTGTTTTCAACACAATTCACAAACAATTCTACGAACGTCGCGCCGAATGGTTCGAAGTTCTAGGAAAAATGAATTTCGTTATGTGGTGGGTGCCTGCGGGGCATAAACCAACATTGGACGAGGCACTGGCCAAGCTCGAATATCTTGAGAAGAATGGTGACAGCGACGCCGCATTTGGTTGGAAATACCTTGGTGAGCAGAGTGCGTCCGCAACAAACGGCTGCTGTGCGCCGTTAGCGGCGGAGTAGGTGGATATGCTACACACTGAAACATACCGCGATTTGGGCTGTTATTGCATAACAAGCCATAAATGCTTTCCTTTGATGGTAATGGGTGACGCACGTTGCGTTGCCTTCTCTGCTATCTTTAAAGGAGATATGTAATGCGTTTAGTTGCTCTAACACTTGCTGGCATCGTTGCGATGACCCCCGTCAATGCGATCGCAAAGTCAAGCTTGTGGGATGTTCCACAAGTTAATCAAGGTCTATTCAATATCGGAATTGCCCACGGCATCCGTAAAAATTGCGATGCAATCACTGCAAGTAAGTTGCGTGGTGTGTCATACGTATGGACACTGGTTGGCCATGCCAAAGATGCTGGATACAGCATGAAAGAAACGCGCGCATTCATCGATGATGATGCTGAAAAAGCTGTGTTGCGTGCACGGGTCGTGAAATACCTAAAGTCTAAGGGCTTAAACCCTGATAAATCAAATGCCCTTTGCGAATTTGGCAAAGCGGAAATCACTAAAAAAAGCCAAGTTGGCGTATTACTAAGGATGAATTAGGCACATGTCTGATCTGCGGAAAATCATCATCGACGGTCAAGAAGTCGAAGTCGAAGGGGCAATGACCCTATTACAAGCCTGCGAAGTTGCGGGTGTTGAAGTTCCGCGGTTCTGTTACCACGAACGCCTAACGATTGCGGGCAACTGCCGCATGTGCTTGGTCGAAGTTGTCGGTGGCCCGCCAAAGCCAGCAGCATCGTGTGCGATGCAGGTACGTGATGTTCGCGGTGGACGTAATGGCGAATTGCCGGAAATCAAAACCACTTCTCCAATGGTCAAAAAGGCCCGCGAAGGCGTGATGGAATTCTTGTTGATCAACCACCCGCTTGATTGCCCAATTTGTGACCAAGGTGGCGAATGCGATCTGCAAGATCAGGCAATGGCATATGGCGTTGATTTCTCTCGCTTCCGTGAACCAAAACGCGCAGTTGATGATCTGAACTTGGGCCCATTGGTAGCCACAACGATGACACGTTGTATTTCATGTACACGCTGTGTGCGTTTTACATCAGAAGTGGCCGGTATCACGCAAATGGGTCAAACAGGCCGTGGTGAAGATTCTGAAATCACATCATACTTGAACGAAACATTAGACAGTGAATTACAGGGAAATATCATTGATTTGTGCCCTGTTGGCGCACTGACATCAAAACCATATGCATTCTCTGCACGTCCTTGGGAGCTTAAGAAAACCGAAACCATCGACGTGATGGATGCATTGGGATCGAATATCCGTGTGGATACTAAGGGGCGTGAAGTAATGCGCATTTTACCACGCAATCATGATGGCGTGAACGAAGAATGGATTTCAGACAAAACACGTTTCGTTTGGGACGGACTTCGCCGTCAACGCCTAGATCGCCCGTTCGTACGCGTGCGCGGCAAGTTGGCACCAGCCAGCTGGGATGAAGCATTCAAAGCGATTGCAAAAGCAGTCAAAGGTAAAAAAGTTGCTGCAATCGCAGGCGACTTGGCACCAGTCGAAGCAATGTTTGCGCTAAAACAGCTGATTTCGGGTATGGGTGGCAATGTTGAATGCCGCGTTGATGACGCGAAACTGCCATCTGGAAATCGCGCCGCATACGTCGGAACGGCCAGCATCGAAGATATTGATAGTGCGGAAATGATCCAATTGATCGGCACGAACCCACGCTTAGAAGCACCAGTTTTAAACGCGCGTATCCGTAAGGCATACCTGAATGGTGCCGTTGTCGGGCTGGTTGGTCAAGCTGCTGATCTGACTTATGATTATGCACACGTTGGAACAGATCGCGCTGCATTAGACGCATTGGTTTCCAAAAAGATTTCTGCGGCAACAAAGAAAAAGAATTCAATTGTTATTGTTGGTCAAGGCGCATTGCAAGAAGCAGACGGCGAAGCCGTGTTAGCGGCAGCACAACAACTGGCCGAGAATACCAATTCAAAATTGCTTATCTTGCACACGGCAGCGGCGCGTGTTGGTGGCATGGATATTGGCTTCAATACTAAGGGTGGCATGAAAGCCGCGTTAAAAGATGCGCAAGTGGTTTACAACCTTGGCGCAGACGAAGTTGAAATTGCTGACAATCCATTTGTTATATACCAAGGTTCGCATGGCGACCGTGGTGCGCATCGCGCTGATGTCATCTTGCCTGGTGCAACTTACACAGAAGAAAGCGGAATTTTTGTGAATACAGAAGGCCGCGTTCAAATGACATCACGCGCTGGTTTCGCACCAGGCGATGCGAAAGAAAATTGGGCCATTTTACGTGCTTTGTCCGCTGAATTGGGCGCGACGTTACCATATGACAGCCTTAGCGCATTGCGTTCAGACTTGTTTGCAGCACATCCAGAAATGGCTGCTATGGATGTTGTACGTGAAAACACAGGCGCAACGCTGAAACCGAAAAAGCTTGGAAAAGCCAACTTCAAGAATGCTGTTACAGATCATTATCTGACAAATCCAATTGCCAGATCATCAGAAGTAATGGCAGAATTATCAAAGAACGCCAAAGCACGCAGCGCCGCTGCGATCGCGGCGGAATAGGGGACACTGGACATGGGATTTTTTGACACAGGTTTAGGTATCTTCCTAATCGTCTTGGGACAGTCTTTGCTGGTTCTTGGTTTTGTGATGATCAGCCTTTTGGTTTTGGTNTATGGCGANCGTAAAATTTGGGGCGCAGTACAAATGCGCCGTGGTCCAAACGTTGTGGGCCCTTGGGGTATTTTACAAACCGTCGCGGATGCGNTGAAATACGTGGTCAAAGAGGTGGTTGTACCCGCAGGCGCGGATAAAACTGTGTTTTTCCTTGCGCCATTGGTATCGTTTATTTTGGCTGCAATTGCATGGGCTGTTATTCCGTTTAACGGCACTTGGATTTTATCTGACTTAAATGTTGCTGTTCTATATGTTTTCGCGGTGTCTTCATTGGAAGTATACGGCGTTATCATGGGTGGCTGGGCATCCAACTCTAAATACCCATTCTTGGGATCTTTGCGGTCCGCCGCACAAATGATTTCCTACGAAGTATCCATTGGTTTCATTATCGTTGGCATCATCATTTCAACTGGTTCGCTTAGCTTTATCAACATCGTAGAAGCGCAAGCAGGTTCATACGGATTATTCAGTTGGTATTGGTTGCCTCACTTCCCAATGGTTTTCTTGTTCTTTATCTCTGCACTTGCAGAAACAAACCGCCCACCATTTGACTTGCCAGAAGCTGAATCTGAATTGGTTGCAGGTTACCAAGTTGAATATTCATCAACACCATTCTTGTTGTTTATGGCAGGCGAATACATCGCAATTTGGCTGATGTGTGCGTTGACAACGATCTTGTTCTTTGGCGGCTGGCTATCACCATTACCTGCGGCTTGGATCGAATATGCACCATTCTTGGGTCACGGCCCATTGTGGATGATCGCAAAAATGGGTTTCTTCTTCTTTATGTTCGCAATGGTCAAAGCAATCACGCCGCGTTACCGGTATGATCAACTGATGCGCCTCGGTTGGAAAGTTTTCTTACCATTTTCACTCGCATGGGTTGTTTTAGTTGCATTCTTTGCGCAGTATGGTGCTTTCGGTGGTGCATATGCACGCTGGACAGTCGGAGGATAATTTCTATGTACATGGGGCAGGTAACTAACCAAATATTGACTGGATGTCGGTTGGTTTTGCGTTCGGTACGCGTTCCTGTATTTGCAATGTTAATGGTTGCGCCGATGGCACAAGCAGACATTGCTGAAGATGTAAAAGAACTCCAAAATATGGTGCAAGATTGCTCATTGCAAAAACGTGACGTCTGTGTCGTTTTCGGGGCAACTCAGTTGATGACTGATCTTGCCTCCTTGAACTACCTTTATACGTTTGACCAAGACGGCCTTGCTGATCTTGTTGCTTCCTTTGAGAAATCGAGCTTCAAAGTGTCATCTGTTGGTCGCCCCGATTTTAGAAAATTTCTTTCTGAAAATGCAATTTGGACGTTGGATTACTATAACGAACGTTTTTTAGCTGAAGTCGACCCAGATTATTCCTACGAAACTGTTCGTCACTTTTATGCTGCATATCAATTGATGCGGGCGGATGCTTGTCATGATTTGAAAAATGCGCCTTGTACAGAATCCGCTCTGTGGAATGTGCGCAATGCACAAAAGAAAGATCGCTGGCCTTTGATTGTCGAGCGGTTCGCGATGGATGACGGTCAGGCAACAGATCTGGTTACTGAACTCTTTCAAACTTACAAAGACCGGTTCTAACTGCGTCAAGGTATCCACTTTTTTAACTTCTCGGATTGCAGTCTGCATGGTATCCATTGGTATGCAATTTTAACCAATACCCATGTAACAAGACGGCCAAAGCAGCGAATTGATGATGTTTCGATATATTTTTCCAATTTTACTTTCTGTCGTCTTGATCCCGAATATTGTATCTGCCCAAACAACGAATGCAGCCGATTTTAGAAGTACATGGGTTCTAGAAGTCTCTGCGCAAATCTGTCTTGTAAACAACCGTGATGTTTGCATTTTGAAGTCCGCTACTTATGCATTGAGCAATCCCGATTTGCTGGGTCACATGATGGCGAACTACCCCCAAAAAATTGACTGGTTTCAAGAGCAATTTGAACAATCTAGTTATGCCGCCACCAAACGTGGCCGAAGTATTTACCGCAGAATCTTAGCTGAAAATGCGATCGAAACCCTGGATACATTTTTCACAGAATTCAAAACAAAAAATGGTCAAAACGCATCCGCAAGCGATTTACAAAATCACGTCGCAATTTTCCACTTCATTCGAGCGCAGTCATGTGCGGAACAAAATGATGACGCCTGCGCAATTGAATCCCTTCGGGTTGTTAAGAGCACAATGGAATCGGGCACATGGGATCAAATAGTTGCGCGCTTTCGTCTAGAAGAACCTGCGGCAACACAAGATCAAACCGCGTTGATTCAAAGGTTTGGCAGCAAACTATGAATATGTTGGTGAATTGGCTTGTGATCGCAATTTTGCATAAGAATAGGTAAAAGACGAAATTTACTGCTTTTTGGACGTTTATCGTGAACTAATCTGAATAAATGAGTTCTTTCTGGTTGAAGAAAAACTGAATTTATATCATTACCATAATAAGGAACGAGCTGCGCTCAGAGTGATTTTTGAAAGCGGTTAAGAGGTTTAGGAGATTTGCATGTCATTTGACTACGCACGCGCTGGAAAATACTTTCTGTTGGCGGATTTTTTCGTCGGAATGAAGCTGGGGCTGAAATACTTCTTTAAACCCAAAGCCACATTGAATTACCCACACGAAAAGGGCCCTTTGTCCCCACGTTTTCGCGGTGAGCACGCCTTGCGTCGTTACGCAAACGGCGAAGAGCGTTGCATCGCGTGTAAATTATGCGAAGCAATTTGCCCGGCACAAGCAATCACCATTGATGCAGAACCCCGTGATGACGGTTCGCGCCGCACAACGCGTTACGATATCGACATGACCAAATGTATCTACTGCGGTTTCTGCCAAGAGGCATGCCCTGTGGATGCAATCGTTGAGGGGCCGAATTTCGAATTCGCAACCGAAACACGTGAAGAGCTGTTTTACGACAAAGACAAATTGCTTTCGAACGGTGACCGTTGGGAAGCAGAGATCGCGCGCAATCTCGAACTTGATGCGCCATACCGCTAGGAAGACTGATGACCGTTACTTTATTCGCTTTTTATCTCTTTGCATTCACGGCAATCCTGTCTGGGTTTTTCGTGGTGATTGCGCGTAACCCAGTACATTCTGTTCTGTGGTTGATCTTAACATTCTTTTCCGCCGCTGGCCTGTTCGTCTTGATGGGCGCGGAATATGTGGCCATGTTGTTGGCCATTGTTTACGTTGGCGCGGTTGCCGTGTTGTTCTTGTTCGTTGTGATGATGCTGGACGTTGATTTCGTTGAATTGAAATCTGGCATGCAAAAATACTTCCTGATTGGCGCGGCCATCGGGATCGTTTTGTTGATGGAAATTGGCCTTGTGATTGGTCACTGGAATGTCGCACCCGAAGCGGGTTCATTGTTGCAGTCTCCAACGCCGTCGTTGGCTGATGCGCACAACACATTGGCTTTGGGACAGATTATCTACACTGATTATATCTATCTCTTCCAAATCGCAGGCTTGATCTTGTTGACGGCGATGATCGGCGCGATTGTTTTGACATTGCGTCATCGTACAGATGTGAAGCGTCAGAATGTGGTGGATCAGATGCAACGTGATCCAAGCAAGGCAATTGAAATGATTAACGTAAAACCGGGGCAGGGACTATGATATCTGTTGAACACTATTTGGCCGTGGCCGCCGTCCTGTTTGTAATCGGCATCTTTGGCATCTTCCTAAACCGCAAAAACGTCATCGTCATTTTGATGTCGATTGAATTGATGTTGTTGGCTGTGAATATCAACTTTGTTGCGTTTTCAACGCATCTGGGTGATTTAACTGGCCAAGTCTTCACACTTTTCGTTCTGACCGTCGCCGCCGCCGAGGCCGCGATTGGGTTGGCTATTCTTGTTTGTTTCTTCCGTGTGCGTGGCACAATTGCGGTCGAAAATATTAATGTGATGAAAGGCTAGACCATGGAAATGATCCTGCTATTCGCGCCGCTCATCGGTTCCCTTATTTGTGGCTTTGGTCACCGTATCATCGGTGAAAAGGCTGCGATGATCGTATCAACGGGTGGCTTGTTCCTGGCGGCAATCTTATCTTGGGTAATGTTCCTGACGTTCCACGGTGATGCATATACGATCACAATTTTCCGCTTTATCGAAAGTGGCACATTGTCATCTAATTGGGCGATCCGCATTGACCGTTTGACGGTGATCATGTTGATCGTGATCAACACGGTATCGGCACTGGTTCACCTTTATTCATGGGGATACATGGATAAAGATCCACAATGGAAAGAAGGCGAAAGCTATAAGCCACGCTTCTTTGCATACTTGTCATTCTTTACATTCGCGATGTTGATGTTGGTAACTTCTGACAACCTGTTGCAGATGTTCTTCGGCTGGGAAGGTGTGGGCGTTGCATCATACTTGTTGATCGGTTTCTACTACCGTAAACCATCCGCTGGTGCGGCGGCAATGAAAGCGTTCATCGTCAACCGTGTTGGCGATTTTGGTTTCGCTCTTGGTATCTTTGGCCTGTTCTACTTGTCCGACAGCATCAATTTTGATGTGGTACTGGACCCGCACAATGCAGAGGCATTGGCGGCGCGTACATTCCATTTCCTTTCATGGGAAATGAATGCGCTGGAAGTGATCACAATGTTATTGTTCATCGGTGCCATGGGTAAATCGGCACAGTTGATGTTGCACACATGGTTGCCTGACGCGATGGAAGGCCCGACACCTGTGTCTGCCCTGATCCACGCGGCTACAATGGTTACTGCCGGTGTCTTTATGGTTTGTCGCCTGTCCCCATTAATGGAATACGCAACATTCACACCAAACTTTATCGTGCTGATTGGTGCCACAACGGCATTCTTCGCGGCGACTGTTGGTTTGGTTCAAAACGATATTAAACGCGTGATTGCATATTCAACATGCTCACAGCTTGGCTATATGTTTGTGGCGGCTGGTGTTGGCGCATATGGCGTTGCGATGTTCCACTTATTTACACACGCATTCTTTAAGGCGATGTTGTTCTTGGGTGCGGGTTCCGTGATCCACGCGATGCATCACGAACAAGACATGCGTAACTACGGTGGTCTGCGTAAGAAAATCCCATTCACCTTCGCCGCGATGATGATCGGTACATTGGCAATCACGGGTGTTGGTATTCCAGCAACCCTGTTCACATTGGGTGATACACCGATCGGCTTTGCTGGCTTCCTATCTAAAGACGCGATTATCGAGAGCGCATATGGCGCAGGCACAGGCGTTGCGCAGTACGCGTTCGTGATGTTGGTCATTGCCGCAGCAATGACCAGCTTCTATTCATGGCGCCTTATTTTCATGACATTCTATGGCAAACCACGTGGCGATGCGCATACACATGACCACGCGCATGAGAGCCCATTAAACATGTTGATCCCACTGGGCGTTCTGGCTGTTGGTTCAATCTTTGCTGGTATGGTTTGGCATGGCGACTTCTTTGGTCACCACTGGGAAGAGTTCTTTGGCTCTTCTATCTACGCTAACCATGACACTAATCACGTTATTCACGATGCACACGCGGTTGCGGGTTGGGTGAAAAACGCACCATTCTTTGCAATGTTGTTTGGTTTCATCATGGCGATGTGGTTTTATATCTGGTCACCTGAAAACCCTGCAAAATTGGCAAAACAGCAACATGGTTTGTACCAATTTTTCCTGAACAAATGGTACTTTGATGAATTGTACGACATCTTGTTCGTGCGCTCGTCAAAATGGCTGGGCAACTTCCTTTGGAAAAAAGGTGACGGCGCGGTTATCGACGGCGGCATCAATGGGTTAACGATGGGAATTATTCCTTTCATCACACGTAAATATCAGGCGATACAGTCGGGCTTCTTGTTCCACTATGCCTTTGTCATGGTTATCGGAGTTGTTGTGATTGTCACATGGTTCGCGCTGACAGGAGGATCCCACTAATGGATAATCTTTTGTCGATCGTTATCTTTCTGCCATCACTGGCTGCATTGATATTAGCAATTGTGTTACGCGGCGAAGACGCCGCATCACAAAAAAATGCAAAAGTTCTGGCGTTGGTTGCAACAATTGCAACATTCGTCATCAGCATTCCCTTGCTGACACAGTTTGACCCATCAAACACGGGTTTCCAATTTGTCGAAGAAGCTGATTGGCTTGCTGGCCTGAAATACAAAGTCGGCTTGGACGGCATTAGTATTCTGTTCGTGATGTTGACGACGTTCCTGATGCCGATCGTTATCGGTGCATGTTGGACTGTTACAACACGTGTCAAAGAATACATGATCATGTTCTTGATTTTGGAAACAATGATGTTGGCCGTGTTCAGCTCGTTGGACATCATCCTGTTCTATGTTGTTTTCGAAGCGGGCCTGATCCCGATGTTCCTGATCGTTGGTATCTGGGGTGGCAAGAACCGCATTTATGCAGCGTTTAAATTGTTCCTGTACACATTGCTTGGCTCTGTTTTGATGTTGATCGCAATTATTTACATGTGGTTCGAAGCAGGCACGACAGACATTCCAACGTTGATGCAGCATCAATTCGCATCCGAAAATATGGTGATCCTTGGGTTCACAATTGTTGGCGGCATTCAAACACTGTTGTTCTTGGGTTTCTTCGCATCTTTCGCGGTGAAAATGCCAATGTGGCCAGTTCACACATGGTTGCCAGACGCACACGTTCAGGCACCAACAGCGGGTTCCGTTGTGCTGGCGGCGATCCTGTTGAAAATGGGTGGCTATGGTTTCTTGCGCTTCTGTTTGCCGATGTTCCCTGTTGGATCTGAATCGTTGGCAACTTTTGTCATGACGTTGTCTGTTATCGCGATCATATACACGTCCTTGGTTGCGTTAGTTCAAGAAGACATGAAAAAGCTAATCGCTTATTCATCTGTGGCGCACATGGGCTTTGTTACGATGGGCATCTTCACGATGAACCAGCAAGGTTTGGATGGCGCGATTTTCCAAATGTTGTCACACGGCTTCATCTCCGCCGCCTTGTTCTTGGGTGTTGGCGTGATTTATGATCGTATGCACACACGTGATATCGATGCCTACGGTGGTTTGGTTATCCGCATGCCTGTTTACGCGTTGATTTTCATGTTGTTCACGATGGCCAACGTTGGCTTGCCGGGCACTTCTGGTTTTGTTGGGGAATTCCTGACATTGACTGCCGCCTTTAAGGCAAACACATGGATTGCATTTGGCGCGACAACGGGTGTTATTTTATCCGCTGGCTACGCGTTATGGTTATACCGCCGTGTTGTGTTTGGTGATTTGATCAAGGAAAGCTTGAAAAGCATCACCGATATGGACATGCGTGAAAAACTGATGATGACACCACTTGTCATTATGACGCTGTTATTGGGTATCTACCCCGCATTAATTCTGGATCTGATTGGCCCGTCCGTCAGCGCCTTGTTGGAACAAGTACACGCCGCACAGGGGGTCGTCATGGACGCAGCTCCTGCAGCCGCACATTAAAGGGGTATCAACGCTATGATCGGCACAGATATCAACACAGCACTACCAGAAATTATTCTGGCAGTTTACGCAATGGCCGCTTTGATGTTGGCCGTTTATGGCGGCAAAGATCGCTTGTCTGGTTTCATCTTTTGGGCAACCGCAGGCGTTATGGCCGTGCTCGGCTTGATGATTGCATTCGCACCTGCGGGAACGACAACAGCATTTAATGGTTCATTTGTGAACGATGCTTTCGCGCGTTACACCAAGGTTGTTATGTTGTTTGGATCAGCCGCGATGCTACTGCTATCCCAAGATTACTTGATCAAAAACAAGCTGTTTAAATTCGAATTCCCGATCCTAATCGCATTGGCCACGTTGGGTATGATGTTAATGGTGTCTGCCGGTGATTTGATGGCGCTTTATATGGGCTTGGAATTACAATCATTGGCATTGTACGTTGTAGCATCCTTTCGCCGCAATTCGATCCGCTCTACCGAAGCCGGCTTGAAATACTTTGTGCTTGGCGCATTGTCTTCTGGTCTACTGTTGTACGGTGCATCATTGGTTTATGGTTTTTCTGGCACAACAAATTTCGCAGGCATTGCTGAAACGATCCATGGCGACCATTTGGGTATGGGTATGTTGTTTGGTTTGGTATTCTTGTGCGTCGGCATGGGTTTCAAAATCAGCGCGGCACCATTTCATATGTGGACACCTGATGTTTACGAAGGTTCCCCAACACCTGTAACCGGTTTTTTCGCAACCGCACCAAAAGTGGCTGCTGCTGGCTTGTTTGCTCGCGTTGTACACGATGCATTTGGCGGGGCTGTCGCTGACTGGCAGCAAATCGTTGTATTCTTGTCATTCGTTTCGATGTTCCTTGGCGCAATTGCGGCGATTGGTCAGACGAATATTAAGCGCCTGATGGCTTATTCATCGATCGCACACATGGGCTTTGCTTTGCTTGGTTTGGCGGCAGGAACAGAAGAAGGCGTTCAAGCGCTACTGATCTATATGGCGATCTACGTAACGATGAACGTCGGTGTATTCGCTTTCATCCTGAATATGGAACGCGATGGCCAACCTGTTACGGACATACGTTCGTTGGGGCTGTACTCACGCGCTGAACCTATTCGTGCTGCTGCAATATCAGCATTGATGTTCAGCCTCGCGGGTATCCCGCCTCTGGTTGGTTTCTTTGGTAAATTATACGTGCTTAAGGCCGCTGTGAATGCTGGTCTGGCTTGGTTGGCAATCGCTGGTGTGATTGCATCCGTTATTGGTGCATTTTATTACCTACGCATTATCTACTTCATCTACTTTGGTGACGAAGTAGACCCGCTATCGAACCGCATGCCGTTGTTACACAAAGTTGCACTGTATGGTGCGGCCTTGATTATGCTGGTTGGTGCATTGAACTTGTTTGGCATCGAGCCAATCGCTGCTGATGCTGCGGCGTCATTGTTGAAATGATCAATTGGCCCGCGGGCGTAGACCGCATTGCCTTTGACACAATTGACAGCACAAACAAAGAGGCAGCGCGACGCGCTGTTTCGACGACCAAACCTCTTTGGATTATAGCAGGCGAACAAACAGCCGGTGTCGGGCGTCGTGGGCGCGCTTGGTCCAGCCAACAAGGTAATTTCGCGGCAACGTTGCTGATGCCAATCAGTGGGGATTTGTCCACGGTGGCGCTTCATAGTTTCGTTGCTGCGTTGGCCCTAAGAGATTCGTTCGTGCATATGACAAACGAGCCAGAGCGGTTCAGCCTGAAATGGCCAAATGATGTTTTGATGGACGATGGTAAGGTTGCTGGTATTTTGTTAGAAACGTGTGGTGTCGGGCCAAGCCACCTGAGTATTGGTATTGGTGTCAATTTAACCGTCGCGCCGGAACCAGAAAAAATTGAACTAACATCCACAGCCCCAAAACACATGAATGGGCAAATCACCCCATCCGATTTTTTAACCCTTTTGGCGCATTTCTTCGCACACAGATTGGCTCAGTTCGAAAATGCTGGATTTTCATCCATTCGTAAAGATTGGCTAAAGGATGCTGCAAAACTGGGGCAGGTTATCACTGCGCGGATGCAAAAACACGAAGTCACAGGAACATTTGTTACTGTGGACGAAGGGGGCGGGGTTGTATTACAAGCGGGAACAGATCAACACGTGATCCACGCCGCTGATATATTTTTCTAGGAGACAGCCCATGTTGCTGGCCATAGACGTTGGAAATACAAATACAGTTTTTGCCTTGCACGATGGGCAAGAATTTTTGACGAGTTTCCGCTGTGAAACTATCGTTGGGCGTACCGCGGATGAATATTATGTTTGGTTACATCAGTTGATGCAATTAAATGATATCACGGCCACGATCGACCGCGTTGTGGTCAGTTCAACAGTGCCGCGCGTGGTGTTTAACTTGCGTGTGCTGTCTGATCGCTATTTCGATTGCCGACCACTGGTCGTTGGTCGCCCAAGCTGTGATTTGGGTGTCGAGGTACGCGTTGATGCGGGAGCGACTGTTGGCCCAGATCGTTTGGTGAATACTGTCGGTGCATATAATCGGTATGGCGGTGACTTGATCATTGTTGATTTTGGCACGGCAACCACGTTTGATGTGGTGGACAGCGATGGCGCTTATATCGGTGGCGTAATTGCCCCGGGTGTGAACCTGTCGTTACGCGCATTGCATGAACGTGCAGCTGCGTTGCCGCATATCGATGTGGCTGAACCCGATCGCGTGATTGGGACGAATACGGTTACCTGCATGCAGTCAGGCATCTTCTGGGGCTATATTGGTCTGGTCGAAGGCATCTGCAAACAAATCCGCGCTGAACATGGGCGCGAAATGAAAATAATCTCTACTGGCGGGCTTTCGACTTTGTTCGAACGGGGTACGAATGTGATTGACCACATTGACCTAGACCTGACATTACACGGTCTTTATCTGATCTATCAGAACAATCGGAAATAACATGACATCTAAAAATAATTTGATTTATCTGCCTCTTGGTGGGGCGGGCGAAATTGGTATGAATATGTACCTGTATGGCTACGGCCCAAAAGGTAAAGAACGCTTTATCTTGGCTGACGTGGGCGTCACATTCCCCGCGATGGACGGCACACCGGGTGTTGATCTGATCATGGCTGATGCCGCATATATCATCGATCGTGCAGATCGATTGGACGCGATTTTCATCACGCATGCCCACGAAGATCACATTGGCGCCATCGGGTTGTTATATCCCAAGCTGAAGGCACCTATTTACTGTCGTAAATTCACCGCAGCAGTCGCACGCGCGAAAATGGAAGATCGCAATCAAAATCCTGATGTGATCGAAATTTTACCACCGTATCCAGAAATGCAAAAGGTTGGCCCGTTCAAAGTGGGCATTTTACCTGTTCCGCATTCCATCCCAGAAGCTTCGGGATTGGTGATTGAAGTCGGCGATCAACGCATCGTACATACTGGCGATCTAAAGTTAGATCTAGAACCCGGCGTAGGCGAAGCATTCAACCCGGAAATGTTTGCAGCACTCGGTAAAAAAGGTGTCGATGTCTTAGTCTGTGACAGCACGAACGTGTTTTCCAACAAACCGGGTCGCTCTGAGGCAACTTTGGTGAAACCAATCGCTGATATGATTAAAGGCGCCAGCGGGATGGTCGTTGCTACCACTTTTGCATCTAACGTCGCTCGCCTGAAAACTTTGGCACAGGCAGGTGTCGATTCTGGACGTTCTGTATGTGTGTTGGGCCGCTCTATGCAACGTATGTTGGGCTATGCACATGCCACTGGCGTGCTGGATAACTTCCCACCAACGATTGAATTGGAAGATGTACCAAACGTTCCACGTGAAAACCTAATGCTATTAGTGACAGGTTCACAAGGCGAAGGCCGTGCAGCATCTGCACAGCTGGCACGGGGCAAATATTTGGGCATCACAATGCAAGAGGGCGATACATTCTTGTTCTCCTCAAAAACGATACCGGGTAACGAAATTTCCGTTGGTCGCATCATCAATTCATTCGCCGTTCAAGGTGTGAATGTGATTGATGACAGTGCTGAAATCTACCACGTATCGGGTCACGCAAACCGCCCTGACCTGGAAGAAGTTCATCGCTTGTTACAACCAAAGACACTGATCCCAATGCACGGCGAATTCCGTCATTTGAAAGAGCATGCCGATATAGCAAAGGCCAAGGGTATCAATTCAATCGTCGCGCCAAACGGCAGCGTTGTGGAAATTGGTGCAAATGGTGCGAAAATTGTCAATCATATCGAAACTGGACGTACCTATTTGGACGGTAGCCGTTTGATTGGTGCATTTGACGGTGTTGTGCTGGAACGTGTTCGTATGGCCACGCGCGGCACTGTTGCTGTTTCACTGGTTATCGAAGATGCGGATGTCCTGGGTGTTTGGGCAGAGCCAATTGGTTTGCCAGAAACAGAATCTAACGAAGACGGATTGCCTGAAACTCTTGAGAATCAGATCGAAAAGGCGCTGGCTAAGTCGAAACCAAAGTTTCTGAAAAACGATGAAGAAGTCGAACGTTTGGTGTCTCGTGTCGTCAGCAAGGTATGCAAAGATGAGGTTGGTAAAAAACCCGTAACGCGTGTCATGATCAACCGTTTGGAATCATAAGCCTAGCAACCTTGGGTGGTTTTTTGGAAACAAAATAAAAGTAATTTACTTTATAGTAACAGTACTTCTTTTCATTCATGCTCTGATCGTTACAATCAGAGCGTGTCTTCTAAAAGCCAATTTGCCCTGCAGTTTACCGATGCGGATGTACATTTCATCATCAGAAAATCTGATGATGACAATTGGTCTGTGTCGCACAGCATACCACTGGATGACCCCGCTTTCGAAGCCGAATTGCTTCGTTTTAGTCACCAAGTAAGCAACGATTGTAGTATAGATTCGTCTGTCGTCGTTTTCTTGGACGATGCTGATATTCAATGCGGTTCAGTTTCTGTTATTGGTCGAAACGCGGCAATGCGCGATAAACACGTGCGTAGAACTTTGGCACGCCGCCATTCGGATCAGGCGGAGAACATCGTTGCACATTATGGCGCGCCTCAAGCAAATAAAATTGCGCCTGTATGTTTCGCTTTACGGACAACATTGGAAGCTGCCGAACAGTTTGTTCAGGGGTTTGGCTTCAAGGTTTCATATTTTTCAAAGTTTTCGAACCACGGATTGGACATGTCACCGTGTCTTCAGTTGGCACACCAGCATGATAACGATAATTATCATGTATCTACTGTAGCTCCGGTCGTTAAATTTGCATTTCGCGGAGCAGTCGCAGCAATGGCTCTTGGTGGAACGTTTATCGCAACGAGCTTGCCACAACCTGATACGGAATTGATGGCTGGTTTGCGTGACAACGGGAATGTATCTCAATTGCCTGTTAAGCCGCTTATATTGACCGCTGGATACCAAGTGCCAAAATTACACGCATCTTTACCTAAACGTGAAGCCGTCGCGATGGTGAACCAAACATGGAATACATCTTATTCTTTGGACGTTGCCTTTGGCTCAGTTCAACCGATTTCACTGAAATTAAATCAACATGACGGATTGTTAAAAATGGCCGCCGTACGCGAAACCCCTAACTTCGCTGCCTCACAGAAAATGGATTTCGCGGCCAGCTTGTTCGGGGCATATGAAATGCCAGATACGCCCAACACCTTCCCAACCCACAAGGTTACAACATTCACGGTCTCAACATCGCATGCACGCCAGCATGTGACCGTGGCGTTCGAATTGCGAAAAGATCTTGAAATGGGGCCGTATGCGCCCGTCTTGTTGCATAAACTAGCGGCGTTACGTGCGACGCCAAACCAGACCGATGCTGAAAAGATGGATAAGATTGCATCCCTAAAGGGTGGGTTTTATGTGTACCTTGGTCAGCAATCTAATCTGACACAAGGTTTTACAGATGCGTATCCAAGCGCCAGTTCGGATCAAGTCGTCTTTGTTGATGCGATGGATCAACCTACGTTCCAAGTGGCACGTTTGATTGATCCGATTATGGTCAAGAACAGCCGTTTTCTGTTGACTGAACTTGAACTGGCATCGTTTTCACGCCCCTAGCGTAGCAAAAACGCGGGTACGTGATCGCCTAAACCTTTGATTTTATTATTATCATTACCTTTGGGCCCACGCGGTTTTTTACGTGGTTGCTCTTTTGGCGCTGTTGGTTTCGCATCAACAGCTTTTTCGACAACGGCTTCTGCGACAACAGGTTTTGCTTCTTCTTGCTTTGGTGGGCGTGCTTTCTTTGGGCGTTCTGTTCGCTCTGGCTTTGTGGCCGTAGGCGTGTCGATTTCCATACGCGGGATTGGTTGTTTCACCAATGCCTCGATGCCATCAAGATGTTTTTGTTCGTGCGGTAAGCACAACATAAACGCCCAACCTTTGCGTCCAGCGCGACCTGTGCGGCCGATACGGTGAACGTAGTCTTCGGAATGAATAGGAACATCGTAGTTAAACACGTGCGTTACGTTTGGAATGTCCAAACCACGCGCGGCAACATCCGACGCGACCAGCAAAGTAATGTCATTATTCTTAAAACCGGCCAACACTTCCATGCGGTAACGTTGATCCAAATCGCCATGAATCGCACCAACAGAATGCCCGTGTTTTTTCATCGATTTCATAACGATATCAACATCGACCTTGCGGTTACAGAAAATGATGCCGTTGGTCAGCTTGTCACCTTCTTCTTTGATGATAGAGCGCAACATATCGCGCTTTGCTTTGCCTTCTACCTTGCGGTTTTCGGGTTTAAAGCAAACAACCTTTTGTGTGATGTTTTCAGATGTTGTCGCTTGGCGGGCAACCTCTACACGTTGTGGGTTTTGCAAAAACTCTTGTGTAATGCGTGTGATTTCAGGGGCCATTGTGGCACTGAAAAACAATGTTTGGCGCGTGAATGGTGTCAACTTGAAGATACGTTCGATGTCTGGGATGAAACCCATGTCCAACATACGGTCTGCTTCATCGACAACCATGATTTCGATACCGGTCAGTAACAATTTACCGCGTTCGAAATGGTCTAACAGACGACCTGGTGTGGCAATTAAAACATCAACGCCACGGTCGATCAATTTGTCTTGCTCTTTGAACGAAACACCACCGATTAACAGTGCCATATCCAGTTTGACGTATTTTGCGTACTGTTCGAAATTTTCCGCAACCTGTGCAGCCAATTCGCGTGTTGGTGCCAAAACCAGTGAACGTGGCATACGCGCACGCGCACGGCCACGTGCCAATTTATGGATCATTGGCAGTGTAAAGCCAGCCGTTTTTCCGGTGCCTGTTTGGGCGATGCCTAAAACATCACGACCTTCCAATGCGTATGGAATTGCTTCTGCTTGAATGGGGGTGGGGGTATCATAACCAACGTCTTCGATGGCTTTCATAACTTTTGGGCTGAGGCCCAGATCAGTGAATTTTGTCATATGTCCTGCGTATTTTGCGGCGTTAAAATGTGCCGCAAATCAACGCGGCGCGGTGACCGAAATGCCACCATATCCTCTGTAAGGGGTGTATTAACGAATTTACCCACAGAGTCAATCTTGGTGGTGGTTTGGCCTTGAAAGGTTGCGGTTTTGGTTAGATTGATGGCAACTTAACCTGCAATCTCATTGACCTTGGTGCAAAATTACGTATTCATTAAATTGAATTTAAATCGACAGGAGTTCCCCCATGTTGTCACGCTTTACAACCCTCGCCATTGCTCTTTCATTCAGTACGGCGGTTTTCGCCCATGACGATATTCCCGATCTTTATCCGCAATCGGCGCTGTATGCCAAGCCTGTCGAAGTAATTCCCTATGTGTTTTCCGCAATTGGGGCCACTGCGCCGCCACGATATGAAAATTCGGGCCACAATAATAACCTAAGCTTTATCGTGACTGGTGATGGTGTGGTTGTTGTGAATGCAGGTGCTGCATATCTATTGGCAAAGGCATTGCACGATGAAATTAAGGCTGTGACTGATCAACCTGTGAAGCTAGTGATCAATGAAAACGGCCAAGGCCATGCCATGTTGGGTAACAATTATTGGGTAGAGCAGGGCGTGAGAGTTTTGGCCCAAGAGGACGCGGCGCATGAGTTCGAAGAGCGTGGATATAATTCGTTGGAAGGGATGAAGCGGTATAACCGTGAAAAGTCCGAAGGTACTGTTTTACAAGGGCCAACAGAGACATTTGCGGATAAATACGTGGTGCCGTTTGGTGATTTCCCGATCGAGGTTTTGCGCCTTGG
>JGI20152J14361_10000231_pt1 | contig 43236 bp, 36 predicted proteins | sample COG_02_FD_14361 | JGI IMG/M metagenome (IMG submission 14361)
GTATGAAATCCACCTGCCGCGTGCCATGATGAACCACTGGTCAGCTCAGACCGCTCGATCAGCATCACATCCTTCCAACCGGCTTTGGCTAAGTGATACAACACGGAACAGCCAACAACGCCGCCTCCGATAACAACTGCTTTGGCGTGGGTTTTCATGTTTTATCCAATCACAGAGAAGCTAGAGTTTTGGTTAATTTCGCGTTTGCGGGAAAACGCACCTAATGAGATATCAGCATTAATATAGTCCAAATGGAACTGCACAGGATTTACATCATGATCATGGCCAGCCTGACATTTTTGGACAAGTTCTGCCATAATCTTGCCTGCGACGGGCGCGTTTTTGAACTGATTTCCGCTGGTGCCAACGGCCATGTAAAACCCATCAAGATCACTTTTGTCATATATCGGCATCCAGTCGTCGGACACGTCGTACAATGCAACGACGCCCTTGGCTTGTTCAGGAATGCCAAGGCCGGTGAACCGCTGCGCCAACCGCATCGTCATGATTTTTGACTGCTCGCTTAGATTGGCATCAAAGACATCTGGATTTTCAACCCAGTCTTGGGGATCACATGCGGGATCTTCGGAGCCGATCAGGATGTGATTACCTGTTTCTGGACGGGCATAGGTATGAATATCACTGTCAGAATATATGAATCCGTCACGCTCAAAATCCATGCCCTTGGGCGCTGGAACGTGGGCGACTTCGTGGCGCAAGGCACGCGTATTGATGTTCATCCCATCAGTGACGCCAGCCATTTCGTTGATTACAAATGAATGTGGCCCTGCGACGTTCACAACGACTGGCGCATTTATTCTACTGCCATCTGACAGTGTGACGCCAACAACTTTACCATTTTCTTGTTTAATTTCAGTAACCTCTGTATTGAAACGAAACTCTGCACCTGCTGCCATTGCTGCCTGTTGGGCATTTTGTGCAGACAATTTTGGATCCGACACATATCCACCATTTGGGAAAAATACGGCCCCATTCACCGCATTGCCCGTCGGCTCGCCAAAACCATCATCGTCTGGACGCTTGGCTGGATCATAGGCGCGAGTGTCCGCGTTTGGCAGGCGATCAGGTATCTGATCTGTTGGAATGTTTTCCCACGGGCAGCCGATCTGATCCATCGTATCACAAACAACAGACAGGTCTTTATTATGAGGCGTCTTTATAACCAAACAGCCAGTGTCATGATACTGGATCAGATTGTCTGCAACACCTCTTCCGATATAGCCTTCCCAATCTTTCCAGTAATGCCAGCCTTCATATGCCAAGGCGCAAGTTTCATAAGCGGAATAATATGTGCGAATAATGGCACAAGAACCTGATGTTGAACCATATCCTGCCTCGGGCAGCTTATCGATCGACAGGGTTTTCATACCCTTTTTGGCCATTTCAAACGCTGTACAGGCACCAATCACCCCTGCGCCTATAATGATTGCATCATAAGATTTCGACATAATTTCTCACTGGATTTTTTACCAGTAAAGCCGAGCGGCGAAAAATATCAATAGTCTATTTTTAGGTCAGCGCATTCAAATATGCACCATAGGCATTTTTAGAAAACTTTTTGGCTAATACTTTGACATCATCCAATGTGATCCATTCGTTTTCGTACGCAATTTCTTCGGGGCAACCCATTTGCATGCCTTGGCGTTTTACCAAAGTACGCACAAAGTTACCAGCATCAAGCAAACTGCCATGTGTGCCGGTATCCAACCAAGCAAATCCGCGGCCCATCTTTTTCAAAGATAGGCTGTCGTCATCCAAATAGCTTTCCAGCAAGGAAGTTATCTCCAGCTCACCCCGGGCGGATGGCTTAACAGCTTTTGCACGTGCAGGTGCCGTTTCATCAACAAAATACAGCCCAGTCACTGCGTAATTCGATGCCGGAACTTCTGGCTTTTCAATGATGGATTTGACGGTTCCATTATCGTCAAAATCAACAACACCATAGCGTTCTGGATCAGCCACATGATATCCAAATACACTGGCACCAGAACTGGTTTCATCTGCATCTTGTAGCAATTCGCGCAAACCGTGACCAAAGAAAATATTATCGCCCAAGACCATCGCAGATGGCGCGCCAACCAAAAACTCTTCGGCCAAAATAAATGCCTGTGCCAATCCATCAGGAGACGGTTGGGTAATATACGTAAGCTCAACATTCCACTGCGATCCATCACCCAACAGACGCTTGAACTGTTCTTGATCTTCAGGTGTCGTAATGACAGCGATTTCGCGGATGTTTGCCAACATCAAAACGCTCAACGGATAATACACCATTGGCTTGTCATAGATTGGCAGCAATTGCTTGGATATACCCATCGTAATTGGATAAAGTCGCGTACCAGAACCGCCAGCCAATAAAATACCTTTGCGTTTTTTCATGGGTCTAATCCTGTTTTAATGTGGCCAAGACACGAGACAGCGACAACCGCCAATCCGGTCGTTGAATACCGTAATCAGTTTCAAGCGAAGTGCAATCCATGCGAGAGTTTAATGGACGAACCGCAGGGGTGGGATACTCACTGCTGGGGATGCCGGTGATATCCACGGTCAGATTAGCTTGTGTAAAAATTTCATCGGCGAAATCAGCCCAGCTACAATTAGGGCCACCTGCGAAATGATAAATACCTGTGGCGCCTTTGCCTGCAATGAATTTTTCAGCAATGGTCAGTAATGCATCGGCAATGTCACCTGCCTCCGTCGGGCCGCCAATTTGATCGTTGACGATGCTAAGTGCGTCGCGATCCGCGCCAAGACGTAGCATGGTTTTAACAAAATTATTACCGTGCGCAGAATACACCCAAGAGGTTCGCAAAACTACATGGGGTCCACCAGCGGCGATAACGCCATGCTCGCCAATCAATTTGGAACGACCATAGGCACTTAATGGCCCCGTTTCATCATCCGGATGCCAAGGCGCTGTTCCGCCGCCTTCAAAAACGTAATCGGTCGAAATGTGTAAAAATGGAATGTTACGCGCAGCGGCAACAATGGCGATTTGGGCAACGGTGGTTCCATTGACGCTGGTTGCCGTTGCCTCTTCTTCTTCGGCCTTGTCGACTGCGGTATATGCAACCGCATTAATAATGACGTCCGCGTCGGTGTCTTCCACGATTTTGATAATGGCCTCTGGATCAGCAAAATCCGCATCTTCACGCCGAAGCGTAACAACATTTGCGCGTGCAGCCAGCTCAGTCGCAACTTGACCGGTTTTTCCAAAAACAAGGATTTTCATCAGGTTTTCCCTAAACGCGTTCCAACGCCATCGCGGTTTTGCAATGCGCGCCACCAGTCCTCGTTCACTAAATACCATTCAACAGTTTTACGCAGACCTTGTTCCAAGGTCACAGATGGCCGCCAGTTTAATTCGTTACGAATACGCGTCGGATCAATTGCATAGCGTTGATCATGTCCAGGACGGTCAGCCACAAACGTAATCAAATCCGCATATGGCTTATCTGCTGGGCGTAAATCATCCAGCAGATCGCAGATCATATTGACCAGCTCTAAATTCGTGGCTTCGTTTTCGCCACCAATATTATAGGTACGGCCAAGTTCGCCCTTGGCGACAACATTTAATAACGCATCAGCATGATCTTCGACATATAACCAATCGCGTACATTATCGCCCCTGCCATAAATCGGGATGGCTTCGCTTGCCAATGCCTTGATAATGACAACAGGAACTAACTTTTCGGGAAAATGAAACGGGCCATAATTGTTGGAACAATTTGTAACAACAACGGGCAAACCGTATGTTTCATGCCATGCACGAACCAAATGATCTGACGATGCCTTGGATGCCGAATACGGCGAGTTTGGATCATACGGCGTATCTTCTGTAAACAGGCCCGTCGGGCCAAGTGAGCCATAAACCTCGTCTGTTGAAATGTGGTGAAAACGGAACGTATCTGGACGGCCAATACCGTCCCAATATGCACGCGCCGCTTCTAACATTTCATATGTGCCGATAATGTTTGTGTGCATGAATGCGGACGGCCCGTCGATTGAACGATCAACATGGCTTTCTGCAGCTAAATGCATAATGGCGTCTGGTTGATGCTTTTCGAAACAAGCCGCCAATGCAGCACCGTCACAGATATCAATTTTCTCAAACACGTAATTTGGGCTGTCGCACACACTGTCTAGGTTTTCCAAACATGCTGCATATGTCAGTTTGTCCAAATTAACCACGCTATGGCCATCAGAAATTGCTTGGCGAATAACCGCAGACCCAATAAATCCAGCGCCGCCTGTTACGATGATTTTCATAGGTTATCCTTGAAAAATGAAAGGACTGTCAAAGTCAGCAAAAGCAGGCGCGATCTTATCTTTATCCGACAGAACCGCCTGCGTTGTATCCATACCCCAATCAATTGCTAAATCAGGATCATCAAACTTAATACCACCATCACAATCCGGAGCATAGAAATCAGTGCATTTATATAAAACCTCTGTGTCAGGTTCTAGCGTTACAAAGCCATGCAAAAAGCCGACAGGAACTAACAATTGCACACCATTTTCAGCAGACAACATTTGCGAAACCCATTTGCCATATGTTGGCGAGCCTTTGCGAATATCAACGGCAACGTCTGTTACGCTACCCTTGATGACGCGAACCAATTTATCTTGTGCTGACGGTGGTGATTGAAAATGTAAGCCACGCACGGTGCCGGTCGGTCCAGAAAAAGAATGGTTGTCCTGAACGAACCGCAAACCGTTTGTCTCTGCGTCCATTTTGTTTTGATTCCACGATTCAGTGAACCATCCGCGATCATCCGCTAAACGAGGTGGCGTGATAATTAATACACCGGAAATATCAGTTTGAGTGGAATACATTTTATGTCTCTATTTTACATTTGGTATTTAACATCAATCTGGCGTCATTCAAGCAGTCATACAAAAACAGTGAACGTCAGTCAGCGGCACCACCGCGAAATGCGTTTCCTTTTACATAGTCGCATGGCCGTTCCTGCATTTCCAAATGCAGGCCATTACCATCATAAGGGTTTGCGCGCGCCAACTCTTCGTCGAATTCAATCCCCAAACCAGGTGCCGTAGGTGCGTGAACAAAGCCATCTTCCCACGTTATCGAATGCTTGATCAAATCGCCAGCAAATCCACCGCCAGTTAAAATCGTTTCTGCCATTAAAATATTGGGGATATTAACAGCCAATTGTATATTGGCGGCCCATTCAACAGGGCCCGCATACAAATGTGGCGCCATTTGTGCGTTATAAACCTCTGCCATTGCGGCGATTTTTTTGGTTTCCAAAATTCCACCGGATCGACCTAATGCTGGCTGCAAAATGGTTGCCGCCCCTTCTCGCAAAACGGGTGCAAATTCCGCTTTGGTGGTCAGACGTTCACCTGTGGCAATGGGAATCCGTACAGATGCGGCGACTTTAGCCATTGATCCGATATTATCTGGTGGCACTGGCTCTTCGTACCAAAGGGGATCATATGGTTCCAATGCGCGGCCCAAACGGATCGCGCCGGCGGTGGTGAACTGTCCATGCGTTCCAAATAACAGGTCTGCTTTATTTCCTACGGCATCACGGATAGCGGCGCACATGCGCACCGACAGATCAATATCCGTCATCGCGGGCATATGCCCGCCGCGTAATGTATAGGGGCCAGCGGGATCAAATTTGACGGCTGTGAATCCCAAATCAACCATTGCGCGGGCGCTCTCGGCTTGCATGTCTGGCGATGTCCAAAAGGCATCAATATCGTGATGTTCCAGCGGATATAAATATGTATACGACCGAACACGCTCATTCATCATGCCACCCAACATGGCATAAACTGGGCGCTCATTTGCCTTACCGACAATATCCCAACAGGCGATTTCCAAACCCGAAAACGCACCCATTACTGACAAATCAGGGCGTTGGGTAAACCCAGAAGAATAAGCACGGCGAAACATCATTTCGATGTTCTCTGGATTTTCATTCAACATATGGCGTTCGAACACATCTTTGATCACGGGGATCATTGCATGTGGGCCAATTGATGCGGCGTAGACTTCACCGTAACCGATGATTCCATTGTCGGTCGTAAGTTTGACAAAAATGAAATACCGCCCACCCCAACCTGGGGGTGGATTACCAACGACGAAAATCTCTAAATCTTTAAGTTTCATTCAACCACTGAACCATTGTTTCAACAGAAAAACAATTGGCTTTATCCAGCGCCGCGCAGCCGTGATTCTTCACTGTCCGGAACATAAGTGCGTTGCGCAAAATCTTTGATCAATTGCGGTGCGTCGTGGGGAAAACTGCTTGTGCCCTTGGTAACAGACCCGCACAAGGCTTGCATTATCTGCAAACCCACAACATCAGTTACCTCTGAAACTTTACCAGAATCAGCCAGATAAGTACCAAATGTCAGGCCACAAATCGGCGTGTCTGTGATGGAAAGCGGATGCGATTTCCCATCCGCATTTTGCAAAATTGGCACAAGTGCCGCAAACCCATCATGCCCAGATACAAACAGCGCAACAGTGGCCGTTGCCGCCTCTTCCGCCATTCCCCACGAAAAACCTGCACCACGTGTGGCCTTTTTGGCATAAGAAAATATTTCAGAACGCGTCAGCATGGCAATACTCCATAAGACCAGTTGTCTTGATCCGTCAATTCGTGTGGGAAGGGCGCATTTTTGAACATGCAAATACGGACCCAGCGATCTGATCGTGGGTCAAACTTGGTGGCCCCGAAAAACGATAACTTACAACGCAACATGTCGATTGGCAGGATTTTGGATTCCAGCAAATTGTCACGAATTTCACTATATGGAAATTTTTGATTCAATTGAACGCGTCGGACAATGTGCCTGTGTTTAGGATGTGTAAGTAAATAATCGGCCAGCGGCTGATCGACAGGCAAGGCCGCGTGCAGTGCTGCAACGTCGCGCGCGATTGACAAGGGTTGTTCAAGATCAGCACCCTCTTCTTCGGCGCGCTCACCTAAACGCGGTTCCAGTTTCGCTTCTGAAACATACCAAAACCGCGCCTGCTCTTTTGGATCACTGTAATCAACTTCTAAGGCCCAATCATAAGACTGTTCAATCTGAGCCTTTAAATCGCTTGTGCTGACTGAACCATCCAGCTTGAAATGCGCAGATTCGTCGATGAACATACAATTCGACAAATCGTCAACCAATTCAGGGTACGGCTCCAACATTGCAGAAACGATCTGTTCTTGAACATCTTCACACGCGTTTTCCGCAACCCAGTTATACAAAGCGTCCCAAGGTTGATCTTCGCCGCGTATATCATTGAATTTATTCAATACATCTGCCATGCCTGCGCACAGATCAACGACCTTGGGCTTTTGGATGTCATGTTGACTATTCCAATTTTCAGCATTGCGAAGACAAAGCTGTAGATGCCCTAACATTTCATCAAAAATGACATCAGGAACATTGCGTACCGCACGTACGCGCGCCAATGCCGTTTCACGCGCCAAAATCCATGCGCTTAATAATGCGGGGTGATGTACCAAAAATGGCGCCATGCCCAAGCCAGTGGAATTCCCAATACCCATGCAACGGCGCAGTTCTGGTTCCAAAGGAACAGCAGTATCACCGCCGCGAACCTTGGCCATATACTCTACTAAATCCATAACAAAATTTCGGATCAAATAGACAGTCAACATTTCGACCTGAAATGGGTTACACAATGCTTCGCGATCAGAAATATCACAACGATCGGCCGCACCAAATTTGCCTGATCCATAAACAGCCGTGGTACGCATCAAATAGCCCACAGCATGAAGCTGCTCTTCGTCGGGTTGCTCACCGCGCGATAGACAATCAACAACATACTCCCATAACCGTACGGAACGATTTGCACGTGACAGGGTCAGTTCTTTGGTTGAAATACGACCAGCCTCTTGCAATGGCACATTCGCGCGCAGGCGTTCGATATCTGCCGCAGTGGGAATGCCATCGTGCAATGTGAATGTTGTATCCCATGCTTCGGCGATAACGCGATCGGATCGCTGATCCGCAGGGATATCATGGGCAAATGCGACCAGTGAATATGTATTATCCGGACCGTGAACAGTATAAACTGCATGACCAACGCCTGTTTCATCTACGTGCCAATCAGGTGTATCAAAGCGCCATTGTTCAGCAACCAACCTGCGCAACAATACCCGCATAAAACTGATACGTGATTGATGAAAGCTGCCTAACCGTGACAGCTTCATCACCACTGATGGCGGGCGCAATGCGACTTGCGCGATCATGAGGCCGGACCAAAATTGGTGTCATAAAAGCGTAACCAATTGCCGCCCATAACTTTGTTGATGTCAATTTCTGACATTCCTATGCCTTGTAACCCTTTGGATATATCATTAAAATCGCGATTGTCTTCGTACCATGACGGCATTGGCGGGAAACCAGCGTTCGATGCCGATCCTTCACCATAATCAATTCCTTTGGTCCAACGACCGACACGCATCCATTCTACGATGCTGTCTGGCTGATCTTGGCATAAATCTGTTCCAATACCGATGTTATCAACACCCATGACATCCGCCGCATCGGCAATCATGTGACAAAAACTGTCCAACGTGCAGGCTGGCCCATCTTTCAGATGATGTGGGTAAATTGAAAAACCCAACATGCCGCCGCTTTCGCCCAGCGCACGCATCACAGTATCGGATTTGTTGCGCAATGCTGCGTGCCACCTGTGTGGGTTGGCATGTGTGATGGCGATGGGACGCGTTGAATGTTCGATTGCATCCAATGTGGATGTTTCACCCGAATGGCTCATGTCGACAACCAATCCAACACGGTTCATTTCGGCAACCACTTCGCGACCCATACGAGTAAGCCCCGCGTCATAGGCTTCGTAACACCCCGTCGCCAACAATGATTGGTTGTTATACGTCAGTTGCATAAACCGCGCGCCCAGTTGGTGCAGAATTTGAACCAAACCAATATCGTCTTCGATTGGCGATGGGTTTTGGAATCCAAAAAAGATCGCTGTGCGCCCTGTTTCACGCGCTAAACGAACGTCCGCGCCTGTTAGCCCTTGAAAAATCAAATCTGGAAACTGTTCGAACCACCGGTTCCACTGCTCCATATTCAAAATGGTCTCGCGAAAAGTTTCGTGATAAGCAATCGTCACATGTACGGCGTCCAAACCACCTTCGCGCATTTCGCGAAAAATCTTTTCAGACCAATTGGCGTACTGCAAATTATCTATGCGATAGTCGTTCATGTTGTCGGTCCCTTAGAAAGCGCAAGCAATTGATCATAAATTCTTTTCTCGATTGAAACGGCGTCCGGCATAATAAAGCTTGATCCAGGTAATCGCGCGCCCTCTTGCTCGGCAACTGCATTTGCAACACGTGCTATACGATCGTGAAATCCATCGCCATGCGTGTTGGGATCAAGGATGATATAGCATTGCCCCAAATCATGGGGTGCTCCATCAGGTAATTTCAATCCCTTAACATCCAACGAATTTACTGAACCTGTGAATGCGGCGGCCAATACTTCGGTCATCAAACCAAATCCCCAACCTTTATAACCGCCCGACGACATCAATGATCCCTTCAGCGCGGCATTTGGATCAGTGGTTTCATTCCCATCGGCATCAACAGCCCAGCCCTGCGGGATATTTTCGCCAGCAGCGGCGGCCATCGTAATTTTACCCAGCGCAATTGCAGACGTACTTTGATCAAATTGGAACGCAATCGCTCCATTTTCACCCGGAACGGCCATTGCAATTGGGTTGGTGCCCAAAATGGCCTTGTTCCCACCGGGCGGTGATACAACCGCACTGGCATTTGTCAGGCCAATGGCGATGAACCCTGCTTTGGCGATTTGTTCTGTAAAATAACCCAGTGACGTGCATGTGTGTGAATGTGCAACGGCCAACGAACATGTGCCAGCGCTAAGCGCCGTTTCCAACGCAGTGGGTAAGGCGCGTTCAAACGCGGCCTGTGCAAACCCGAATTTGGCATCAACGTGAACGGACGCTGATTTTGGCAATGAAACCACAGGTTCTGCTGTGCCGTCTACACGTCCAGTGACCAATTGTTTGCAGTAGCTTTCCAGATAATACAGACCGCAAATTAAGTTTCCCTTTGCCTCTGCGGTGCGCACTGCGCGTGCAACAGATTTACCGACCCAATCAACAGCCCCGTGGGCCACTAATGCTTGATTGGTTAAGGCTTCGATTTCATCGAGTTGTATTGTGATTTTTTCCATAGGGGCACCTTGCATAATTTACTACATATCATATTGGAAGAATTCGACATAGCGTCCAGAGAAATCGTATTTATTGTGCTGGTAATTTGCGTAAACCGCGCGTTAGGGTCACATCATGACACGCTATTTTTCAGAGAAGAAACGCCCACCTCATCTGGGCCCATATCCAACAGAGCGCCTATCGCGGCGAGCTGTTGCGGATTTCACCGATTTGCCCCCAATGCAAGAGATCAGCTTTGATCGTTCAGATGCGCCGCATTCAATTATCAATGCAATGCGTGAATATCAGGCGATGATGGATGCGATGCGATCGGGTTTGATAAACAAAGGTCGCTGTGAAATTCCAGATGATTTGTCCGAACGCGCGCAACATTTGAAATCTTTTGCATATTTTCAGGATGCATCGATCGTTGGAATCACGCGCCTTGATCCTGATTGCCGTCTGAATGACGTGATTAAAAACCCAGACATTGAACGTTTGGCGCATGATTTACGCACAAAACAAACGAAAACCTTTGCCGCTGGCATGGATGTTCTTATGGCCGAGCTGCGCGAAGCAGTTGATGCGCCGCCTTCGGGCATTGAAGATCACACACATGCAATCGTGTTGGCATACGAATTCCCACGTGACCCATTGGCGGACGAGGTTGGTTGCGAATGGATTCAAGATGCACAAAATGAACGGGCAACATTACTGGGAACAGAAACTGCAAACGTCATTTCAAACTACCTACGCTTGCTGGGATATGATGCACGATCTCACTCAGCAACAACCAGTGATGTTGATTTAAACCGGTTGGCCGTGATGGCGGGTTTGGCAACTGTGGAAGATGGCGTATTATTTAACCCCTATGTTGGTACGCGGTTTGGGCTGGCCATTGTCACAACCACGATGACATTGGCAATCGACACCCCATTGGCCGCTTGGGCTGATCAGCCGAAACGAAAAACACATGGTTTGGCTTGGAAACTTGGCAAAGGATTTGTCAAAAATGCAGGTAACCGCGAACCTTATGCCAAACGACGGTTTGTCGATGGATCGATGCCGTTTGAAAAACTAAAACGTGTGGACACTCCGACAACATACATTGATGAACCAAATGTCCCACGCGTACCAAAGCGCACTGATTTGTTTGCACGCGCGCAATTTGGCGACCTAGGAAAAGCCATAGAAGACGGCGCACGAAACGGACATTACGTAAGAAAAACAGCACCTTCCGCCGCGCAACGCAAACCAATGAGCGCGTTTGTTTTGCTGCAAAATAAGGCACCGGCTGACGCAATATCCAACAATGCTATGGATGCACAGCGCAATGCAGACAATGTAAAAGCGGCCTGTTACTTCTTTGGTATTGATGCTGTTGGCATTTCGCGTTGCCCCGATTGGGCGTATTATTCCCATGATGCAACGGGTGTGGAAATTAACCCAACCCAAGACCAAGCAATTTCAATGATTGTGGATCAACGGTTTGATTCCATGGACGGATCATCTGGCGATGATTGGATTTCCGTGGCGCTGTCGATGCGCGCATACCTACGGTTCTCGTTGCTTGGCGGCGTAATCGCAGAACACATCAGATCGCTGGGCTACGAGGCAAAGGCCCACACCGCAACTGACAGCGACGTAATCCACCCGCCATTATTATTGTTATCAGGATTAGGCGAAGTCAGCCGCATCGGTGAAGTCATTTTAAACCCATTTCTGGGCCCACGCCTCAAATCGGGTGTGGTAACGACCAATATGCCAATGACCCATGACAAACCAATTGATTTTGGCATGCAGAAATTCTGTGAATCTTGCAACAAATGCGCCCGTGAATGCCCATCAGGCGCAATCACAGCAGGTCCAAAACGCATGTTCAATGGCTATGAAATCTGGAAATCAGACAGCCAACGTTGTGCAACATATCGTATTACGTCACCCGCTGGCGCAATGTGTGGGCGTTGCATGAAAACCTGCCCGTGGAACTTAGAAGGATTGTTTGCCGAAGCGCCATTTCGCTGGGCCGCAATGAACATACCCGCTGCTGCACCTGCCTTGGCCAAACTGGATGATATGGTTGGCAACGGCGAACGCAATACTGTGAAAAAATGGTGGTGGGATTTGGAAATCCAACAAGACGAAGGCTATCGTCCAACCACAAACGGCGTTCACGAACGTGACCTGCAAAAAGATTTAAAAATTGATTATGCAGATCAAACGTTGGCTGTCTTTCCTGCGGACCAAGCGCCGCATCCATACCCGTTTCCATTTCCCATAGATCGCGAAAAAGGTATCCAAGCCTACCAAGCCATGGTGAGCGCCGAAGAACATAAATCGCGCGTCGCTTCTGGCGACACCGAAGGCTTATTTCATAAATACTCTATGTCGTCAGATGTCAAAGTTTTGCACGTCGATGTTGTGCGTGTGAATGAAACGGCAAATGGCGTGATCGAATACGATTTGGCGCTACCAGATGGATCTGATCTGCCCGCATGGACAGCAGGCGCGCATTTGGACGTGGTGGTCGCACCCGGTTTCATCCGTCAATATTCCTTGGCAGGAAACCCAGCAGACCGCGGTAAATACCAAATCGGGGTCCTGCGCGAAGAAACTGGTAAAGGCGGTTCAAAACTGATGCACCGCATATTCACATTGGGGCGTAAGATATTCATATCACACCCAATAAATCACTTTGGATTGGACCGCGAAGCGACAAAAACCTATCTGATGGGTGGCGGCATTGGTATCACGCCGATGATTGCAATGGCGCATGAATTGCACGAACGCGGCGCAGATTTCGCACTTCACTATTGCTGTTCCAGCCGCAAAACCGCTGGGTTTATGGAAACACTGGCGACTGCACCATGGGCAAACAACGTGCATCTACATTTCTCAGACGAAAACACGCGCGCAGATTTGGATGCAGTTTTGGGCGGGTACAGCGCTGGGCATCACGTATTCACATGTGGCCCTGACCGCTTTATGGAAGGCGTAATCGACGCCGCGACACACGCAGGTTTCCCAGACGAGGCACGTCATTTAGAATATTTCAGCGTGCCAGAATTGCCAGAATTCGAAAACCATGCATTCACCATAAAACTGACGAAATCCGGCAAGGAATTTCAAATTCCAGCGGATCGTACCACCACTGACGTTTTGTTCGAAAACGGTGTTCATGTGGACATGAAATGCGCCGATGGAATTTGTGGCGTGTGCAAATGTGGGCTGATTTCAGGCGATGTGGAACATCGCGACTTTGTTCTTTCCAATAAACAGCGCGAAACCAGCATCATACTATGTCAATCGCGGGCCGCGAACCCCGATGGCGTGATCGAAGTCGATCTGTGATAAAGACCTTCCTATTTGGGCTAATCATGCCTATTTATAAGATTGATAAAGCCAAGCGTTAAGGAAAAGTCATGATTGTACCTGGTTCCCCAGAAATGATATCGCAACTCGAAGCCGTGTTCGATCTAGAACCCAGTGCCGCGATGTTCAAAGCGACAGCCAAGCAATATGCACGCACAGATCGCGTCATTCCAGAATCGGAATGGATGAAGCGTGCGCCTTACGTGCGTGCAATCAACATGCTCAAAAAAGAGAAAGACGCAGTCATTTTAGCGCACAACTATATGACGCCAGATATTTTCCACGGGGTTGCCGACATCGTAGGTGACAGCCTACAACTCGCAATCGAAGCAACGCGCGTAAAACAAAGCACAATCATCCAAGGCGGTGTGCATTTCATGGCGGAAACGTCAAAAATCCTAAGCCCTGAAAAAACAGTGATCATCCCAGACAGCCGCGCAGGCTGTTCATTGGCAGAAAGCATCACCGCCGCAGACATCGCCAAAATGCGCGCCAAATACCCAGGCGCGGCTGTCGTATCATATGTGAATACAACCGCCGAAGTAAAAGCAGCATCAGACATCTGCTGCACGTCATCCAACGCCGTCGACATCATTAACGCCCAAGAAGGCGATTTGGTAATTATGACACCAGACGGCCACTTGGCGCAAAATGTTGCCAAACAAACAGACAAGAAAATCGTCTATTGGGAAGGCGCATGCGAAGTTCATATCGAATTCAAAGCAGACGAATTGCGCGAATATCGCAAATACGAACCAGACGCTGTCATCATTGCCCACCCAGAATGCCCAACGGACGTTGTGGACGAAGCAGACTTCAGCGGTTCAACCGCTGGCATGATCAACTATGTACGTGAAAACAAACCTGAAAAAGTTCTGTTGATTACGGAATGTTCCATGGGCTCAAACATCGCGGATGAAGTCCCAGAAGTTAACTTCCTCGGCCCATGTAATTTGTGCCCACACATGCAACGCATCACATTGGAAAAAATCCTGTGGTCACTGCACACCGGCAACGAAGAGGTCATCGTCGAAGAGGCATTAGCCGCCAAAGCACGTTTGGCCGTTCAACGTATGATCGATTTGAAATAGCCACCGTGAAAAATACCCAACATAACGTCCTGATAATCGGGGCTGGTTTGGCGGGCTTGTATGCCGCGCTAAGTTTGGCACCGCGAAACGTTACGGTTTTGTCACCCAAACCGCTTGGCTATGGCGCCAGCAGCGCGTGGGCACAGGGCGGCGTTGCCGCAGCCATGGATGAACACGACACCCCCGAAGCACATGCAACGGACACGGTGAATGCAGGTGATGGTATTGTTGACGCAGACATTGCAGCATTCGTAACCTCCGCCGCGAAAGAACATGTTTTAGAACTGGCAGAGGTTGGCACACCTTTCGATCGCACCAAAGACGGTGGTTTCATTATGTCCAAAGAGGCGGCGCACAGCTATGCGCGTGTCGTACGGGTTAAAGGCGATCAGGCCGGCGCTGAAATCATGAAAGCCCTTATTCAAGAGGTCGCAGAAACCCCTTCAATTACCGTGCTCGAAGGCGCAACCGCCCTTGAATTATTGGTTGAAAACAACATGATGCAGGGCGTTGTTGTATCCGAAGACAACACAACACCCTACGTGATCCAAGCCAAGGCATATTTGCTGGCCGCGGGTGGTGCAGGCAGCTTGTATTTGAAAACCACAAACCCACCATCCGTACGTGGATTGGCGGTTGGCATGGCCGCACGTGCAGGCGCAGTGATTGCCGACGCAGAGTTTGTGCAATTCCATCCCACAGCAATGGATGTTGGCATTGATCCAAACCCATTAGCAACCGAGGCCTTGCGTGGCGAAGGTGCGACCTTGATCAACAAACATGGCGAACGCTACATGCTGGATGTTCACCCTGATGCAGAACTCGCGCCACGCGATATCGTGGCACGCGAAAATTTCCGCCAACATCAACTGGGCAATGTTCCGATGCTGGATACGCGCGACGCAGTGGGCGCAGATATCAAAGACGAATTCATTTCTGTTTACCGCTACTGCCAACAATCCGGTATCGATCCAATCACTGAAACGATCCCTATCGTTCCTGCCGCCCATTATCACATGGGTGGTGTGGCAACGAACAAACAAGGCATGTCCTCTATCATGGGTCTTTGGGTTTCTGGCGAAGCATCATCAACGGGATTGCACGGTGCGAACCGACTGGCCTCCAATGGATTGCTAGAGGCATTAGTTTATGCGGCAACCGCTGCTGATGGGATGATAAAATCGATCAAAACGGATAACGGATGTGCGTATACTGCTGATCTGAAAGTACCCGATATTGGTTTTAAATACGTCGACGAAGATGCCGTGATGGAACTGCGCGCCATTATGTCATCCAAAGTGGGCGTTATGCGCGATGGCAATGGCTTGGCCCAAGCTTTGCGTGAACTGAAAATCCTAGATGAACAAAACAATGGCGCCTCGACAAATTTCGACAATATGCTGGCAGCCGCCACATTAATTACCGCCGCCGCATATAATCGCAAAGAATCCCGTGGTGGACATTTCCGCACTGATTATCCGGAAAAAGATGATAAATTCAAACACCGCACCGAAATCACATACGCACAGGCAATCGCCCTGCGCGACAGCGTCTAATCATAGGATATATTATGAGCCATTCTGCCATCCCTGATTTTTTACTCGAAGACATGATAAAACGTGCGCTGGACGAAGATCTGGGCGGCGCAGGCGATGTAACCAGCCGTGCGGTCATTCCCGACGGGACAATGTACCAAGCACGCTTGAATGCACGTGATGCAGGCGTGATTTCTGGCATGCAAATTGCGCGCATTGCATTCCACACAGTTGACCCAACATTAGAAGTCACAACACTTATCGCCGACGGTGGTGTGGCCGTACCCAAAGACGTGTGCATGACAATAAACGGCGACGCAAAATCCATTTTGATGGCTGAACGCGTGGCCCTAAATTTCGCTGGCCGCTTGTCTGGTATCTCCACGATGACCGCCGCCTTTGTGGCCGAAACCAAAGGCACGCATGCCAAAATAACCTGCACACGCAAAACCACCCCAGGTCTGCGTCTGGTTGAAAAAGAGGCAGTGCGCCACGGCGGCGGGTCAAACCATCGTTTTGGACTGAACGATGCAATTATGATTAAGGATAATCACATTGCAGCCGCAGGAAATGTTCGAAAAGTGCTAGAACGCGCGCGCGAATTTGCATCCCACATGCGAACAATTGAAATCGAAGTCGACACACTTACGCAACTCGAAGAGGTGTTGCGCGTCGGTGGTGCGAACGTCGTGTTGCTGGACAATATGTCCAACGCCGATATGACGACTGCTGTTGGCATGGTGAACGGCGCGATGACGGTCGAAGCATCTGGCAACATGCGTTTGGAACGCATCGCATCGGTGGCGGCAACGGGTGTGGATTACATCTCGGTTGGTGCGCTAACGCATACGGTTACCAACCTTGATCTTGGTTTAGACAGCTAACATCCATTTATCCAACGCATCGATCTGGGCGGCGTCCATACGCAGTCCCAATTTACTGCGACGCCAAACAACATCGTCCGCGCGTTTTGCGAATTCGTTCTGCATCAACCATGAAACTTCGCGTGCATATAATGTGGCACCAAAATCGTGACCCAGATCCGCGACAGACTTCGCATCGTCCAACATATCGGCCGCATCAGTCCCATAAGACCGCACTAACCTGTCCGCCCATGCTGCGTCCAAAAATGGAAATGCTGTGCGCAGTGAAACATGAACAGCGCTCAGCCCATCAGTTGGAAAATCACCCCCCGGTAACGGCGCATGCGTCGTCCACGCACCACCCGCATCCGGAAAATGTTCCACCAACATGCCAACCGCTTTTTCGGATAACTTACGATACGTTGTAATCTTGCCGCCATATATATTCAACAACGGCCCGCGCGATCCATCCCCATGCCAGCGCACAATATAGTCGCGTGTGGCGGATGCCGCATCTTTCTTGCCATCATCCAACAACGGGCGCACAGCAGAATATTTCCAAGCGATTTGATCTATCTTCACAGGTGTCTTGAAATATTCGGACGCGGCACCGCATAAATACGCCGCCTCTTCGTTCGAACATTCCACTTTATCTGCGGTGCCAATGTGATCGGCGTCGGTTGTCCCGATCAGCGTAAAATCAGTCTCGTACGGAATTGCGAAAATGATGCGCCCATCGGTTTGTTGAAAAATATACGGCTGATCGTGGTCAAACAATTTCGGTACAACAATATGACTGCCACGCACCAACCGTAAACCAAATTTCCCTTGCCGGCTCTCTGCACTCTCCAGCACGGTTTCTAACCAAGGGCCAGCAGCATTCACAGCCAAGGTCGATGTCGCGCGTTGCGTTCCTGCTTCCGTCTCATACTCAACAACCCACTGCCCATCGACATAATCCATCCATGTGCATTTCGCGCGGGTTAAAACCGTGGCTCCACGTGTCGCCGCATCGCGTGCATTCAAGGCCACCAATCGCGCATCGTTTACCCAACAATCTGAATATTCGAATGCCTTGGTGAATTCGGGTTTCAAAGCCGCGCCAACGACATGGTCAGACAGCTTCAATGTCTTGGTCGCGGGCAATTTTTTGCGCCCACCAATATAGTCGTAAACATACAACCCAAGGCGCAAAAACCACGCTGGGCGCAGCCCGCGATGATGGGGCAAAATGAACCGCAATGGCTTGCTGATGTGGGGCATGTTGGCCCATAAAACTTCGCGTTCCTTCAATGCTTGGCGCACCAGTTTGAATTCGTAATATTCTAGGTACCGTAAACCACCATGAAATAACTTGGTTGATCCAGACGATGTACCTGACGCCAAATCGTTTTGTTCCAACAACAAAACACGCAAACCACGGCCCGCTGCATCACGCGCTATGCCTGTGCCATTCACCCCACCGCCGATAATGATAACGTCGAAATCTGTCATGTGGTTTACCTTTGCTTGGCCACCTTATAGCGCTAACGTCATGGGGGGCAAAGTTGAAATGGAGAACTGACGCAATGACACATATTCTGGCAATTGACCAAGGTACGACATCCAGCCGTGCGATTATGTTTGATGCTGATCTACGTCCCGTCGAAACTGCGCAACAGGAATTCACGCAACATTTTCCAAAATCGGGCTGGGTGGAACATGACCCAGAAGAGATTTGGGAAACGACACTATCCGTCAGCAAACAGGCGCTCCGCGATTACACACCAGATGCAATCGGAATAACAAACCAACGTGAAACCACAATCGTTTGGGATCGCAAAACAGGCACGGCGGTTTACAATGCAATCGTCTGGCAGGATCGCCGCACCGGTGATTATTGCGACAGCATCCGCGATGAATGGGCCGACACGATTAATCGCAAAACTGGTTTAGTGTTAGATTCCTATTTTTCCGCAACCAAGGTGAAATGGATTTTGGATAATGTCGATGGCGTCCGTGCACGCGCCGATGCGGGTGATCTGTTGTTTGGTACCATCGACAGCTTTTTGATTTGGCGCCTTACACAGGGTGACCGTCATGTCACCGACGCAACCAATGCGGCGCGAACAATGTTGTATAATATCGGCGACGGTTGCTGGGACGATGACCTGTTGGATCTCTTTGGTATCCCAAAATCAATGTTGCCAACTGTTATGGACAGCGCTGCTGATTTTGGCACGACGACCTTGCTTGGCGGTGAAATTGCAATCACGGGCGTCGCGGGCGATCAACAAGCCGCAAGCGTTGGTCAGGCATGTTTTCAACCAGGCATGTTAAAAGCCACTTACGGAACGGGCTGTTTTGCGCTGCTCAATACGGGCGATGACATGGTTCTGTCGCAAAACAAATTGCTGACGACAATTGCATACCAATTAAATGGCAAACCGACATATGCATTAGAAGGATCAATCTTTATCGCGGGCGCGGTGGTTCAATGGCTGCGTGATGGATTGGGGATAATCGATAATGCGGCCCAAGCAGGCGACTTGGCACCGACCGCAGACCCAGAACAGGCGGTCTATTTCGTCCCCGCCTTCACAGGCCTTGGCGCACCATATTGGAAAGCAGACGTTCGCGGCGCAATCTTCGGCCTTACACGCGGCACAGGCCCGGCTGAAATCGCCCGTGCTGCATTGGAATCCGTCGCCTTCCAAACAGCAGATCTCATGACCGCTATGTCACGCGATTGGCAAGGTGATGCAGTATTGCGCGTTGACGGCGGCATGGCAAATTCAGATTGGACAATGCAGAATTTGGCCGATCAATTGGGCGCCCCCGTAGACCGCCCCAGCGTCACCGAAACCACAGCAAAAGGCGCGGCCTATCTGGCAGGCCTATACATTGGCGCATATCCAGCCCCTGACGAATTCGCAAAAACATGGGCCTTGGAACGTCAGTTCACGCCACAGATTGATGCCAAAACCCGCGCGGCGCGATACGCAGGTTGGACAGATGCAATTGGACGGTTAACGAACTAAGCGTCACTTTTGCCAACAGTTTTCAAATCTAATTTAGCCATTTCGTTTATTGCGCTTCGAGGGTCTCAGAATGCCATGTGCGCTTGTCATCAATAATGGCGCGGGATGCATCCTTGGGAAATCCGATTCCATTCAGCAATTGCTCACACAGCTCAAGACTTGCCTCTACGGTTTCCGGCACAGCGCTTTGCGCGCCGTTAGCCCGCAATTGGCGGGCATGGTCAACATCGCGCGCACGCGCAATAATTGTCACATGCGGCCAAGTTTCGTGGATGGCCTTAATGACATGCTCTGCTGATTTTGGCGCATCCATCGTGGTTGCAATCGCCGCCGCATGCTCGATACCGATGTGGCGAAGCAAATCGGCTTGGCTTGCATCTCCAAACACCACGGGCGCGCCTTTGGCGCGTTCTTGCGCCACCAATTCCGCATCGCTGTCGACGGCAATATAGGGAATTCTCTGCTCTTCCAGCAACTGAGCCAGCATTTTGCCGACCCTGCCAAAACCACCAATAATCACAGGATGCGCACCGTCGCTCACCACGTTGGGCAACACATCACCCGCTTCTCGTTGCCTCAACATCTCACCCAATTTATTTGCGATCGAGGCAAGCAGTGGGGTCACAAACATGGTCACGATAACCACCAACAACATAAAGTGCGCAACCTCCGTTTCCAATAACGACAAGGACAACGCCGCCGCAATCACAACGAATGCAAATTCACCACCTTGGCTCATCAAAAGTGCGGTCTCGGCCGAAACATCTTTGGGCAAACGATAAAGACGGGAAAGACCAAACAAGATGCTCGCCTTAATTCCGATTAACCCAACCGTCGCAAGTATGACCCAAACAATATCTTCCCATACCGCCAAAATGTCCAAGCTCATACCGACCGAGATAAAAAACAGCCCCAACAACAGACCTTTGAACGGCTCAATATCACTGGCGATTTGATGTCGATATTCTGTCCCTGCAAACAAAAGACCAGCAAGGAACGCGCCCAGCGCCATAGATAAACCCGCCGTTGCCGTTAAGGCCGCAGTGATCAATATCATCAAAATCACGGCCGCCATGAACACTTCTCGGCTACCAGTGCCGCCAACAAACCGCAAAATCGGACGCACAACAATACGGCCGATTAGAAAAATACCACATATAACCAATGCCGCTTCTCCAATTGCCAGCAATGCCGCCATACCCAACGATCCTTCGACTTTGGCACCAGCGATGCCAACGAAAAACAGGATTGGAACGACCGCAAGATCCTGAAACAGAAGAACCGCAAAACTGGTGCGCCCCGTCGGCGTGCTCAACCGCCGCGTCTCGGTCAGCATTTGCATAACCAACGCGGTAGAGGATAACGCAAGACAAAGGCCAAGAATGGTTGATGCGACCACTGTGTTTCCAAACGCATAGGCAATGCTGCCAATCACCACGGCACTGATCCCCACCTGCGCCGAACCAACCCCAAAAACCAGCCCCCGCATTCCCCAAAGCTGACTACCAGACAGCTCAAGCCCGATTGTGAACAACAGGAAAACAACACCCAGTTCGGCAAAACGACGAACCCCCTCGATATCGGCAAAAACCATCAGCTCCAGAATTGGCGTTTCACCAACAAGCCGCCCAATACCAAACGGCCCAATAACCAACCCGACGAACAAAAACCCAAGCGCCGCATTTATGCCAGCGCGGCGCATTAACGGAACGATTAATCCGGCCGCCACCAAAAAGATAATAGCTTCGCGAAGATATGGAATTTCAGGGTGCACGATCATGCCTTTTACATGTTAGTTCCTGGCCAGCATATCGACCCAACACAACAGTGCAAGACAGTTCAAGATTGTCTTTCACAACATTTCCTTTACGATAAAACATCTTCAACAGTTCACGCGTCAGATAAATGACGATACACGCGTCGCGCGATATGCGGGTTGGTTGGATGCAATTGGGCGTCTAATCGATTAACGTTAGCCAGTGCACAGTTTGTGTATGAATTGTGTACAGGTTGTGCATCCCCAAAAACGCAAAAAGGCCACCCAAAGGTGACCTTTAAAATCTTGATCTTTTTTCAACTTACACGCTGGCGTTAATCCAGTCAGCCAATGCTGCTTTTGGTGCCGCGCCAGTTTTGTTTGCAATGATTGCGCCGTCTTTGATGATGAACAACGCAGGGATGCCACGTACACCCATTTGCGCTGGCGAATTTGGATTTTCGTCAACGTTCACTTTGACAATTTTCACTTTGCCTTCGTATTCGTCTGACAATTCTTCCAGTGACGGGCCGATTTGTTTACATGGGCCACACCATTCTGCCCAGAAATCAACCACTACGGGAATGTCTGAATTGGTGACTTCGCTTGCGAATGTATCGTCGGTTACTTTTACAGTTGCCATGGGGCTTCTCCAGTGTTTTTCTCTATTCGGAACCTAAGAACGTTCACCTGAATCGTCAAGATGTAGTGACGCTTCCAACGCAATCATCGCGATGTTGTGTGGAATTGACATAATCTGCCCTGTGCGGGTCCATAATATAGCAATATCAATATGATGGTCGGGATAAATCTGTTTCAGCGCCGATAAATAGGCACCTTGCTGTGCTAAAATGCCCTTAGGTGTTTGCTCGATTGTGTCAGGAATACCAGCGTTACTTTTGAAATCAATTGCAAGGACAGTGGAATCATCGACGATTAACCGATCAATATAGCCCATCATATTTGACCCGTTTTCAGACAATGGTGCCGTGATGCCAACCTCTGCCAATGTGTTTAAGCCAAAGAAAATATGGTTCAGGTTTGGATCGTTCAACAAGGTCACGGCTTCATCAATTAAAGCGTCGACCATGGCCGCATCAGGTGCCTCGATTAAGAGGTTACGCGCATATGGCTGCCACGTATCTGCAGGTTGGTTTGGCAGATGCTCCAGCAATCGATGCAAAAAGCTACCACGTTGTTTTGCTTGATCTTCTGGCAGCGCATCATCATTTGGCAGGGCCTTAGCACCAGCCAGTTTCGATGGTGCAATTGGCTGACTTGGCCTTGCACGTTTGGCCGCAATGGTTGTCATCCAATCGGGGGTACTGTCGACTTTAACGGCGTCGATTTGTGGCGGGCCTGCCAACGACAGCGTGGACCATTCATCATTCGACAATGACAAACCCTTGCCGATGTTTTGAAACGCAAAGGTTTGCGCATCCATGGATGTCATCGCAGCAGCAGTCAAATCATACCAACATTTACCATCCTTGGGCCGATCCCCTGCGCCGCAAACAATCAGCCAACTTTCGGCGCGGGTCAGCGCCACATAAAGCAGCCGCATTTTCTCCGCTTGTTCACGTTCCTTCTGTTCAACATCAGCGCTTGATTGTGCTTCGGCGGCATCAGCGCTGGAACTACGCCAAATTGCGGTTTCGCCCAGTGCAGTGATCTGTGATCTGTTTTGTGCTCTCTTGGTGCCAGTATCGGGCAAGATGATTATGGGCGCTTCAAGCCCCTTTGCGCCGTGAACTGTCATCAGACGAATTTGATTTGGAGCGGCACCCATGTCGCGCTTAATTTCAACTTTTCCTGATGCGAACCAGTGCAGAAAACCTGTAAGCGTTGGCGCCTCTAGCGTTTCGTACTGCATCGCTTGGGACAGTAATTCATCAATGCCATCTTCGATTTCGGGGCCAAGACGGGCCAACAGGTTTTCGCGACCTTTATGTTTAATCAACAGCCGTTCGATAAGTTCGAAGGGGCGTAAATAATCAACCTGTGTTCGGATATCGTGCAGGATGTTCAGCGCTGATTCAAAATCAGAATTGTCACGCAGTGATTGCCACAACGTACCTTTGCGACCATGAGCGACACAAAATAAATCGCCTTCCGATAGGCCAAGTAAAGGTGAACGCATTGCTTCTGCCAAAGACAAATCATCGTCTGCCATTGCGGCGAATTTCAACAAGGATAATATATCACGCACTGCCAACTCTTCACCGACGTTTAAGCGATCAGCGCCTGCAACTGGCAGGCCCTTGGATTTTAATTCTTTAAGGATTGCGTTGAACAAGGCTCCACGGCTTTGCACCAAAATCAAGATGTCGCCGGCGGTAACTGGACGGCGTATGCCTTCGACTTCCAGTTCTTGCCCGCTTTGCAACAGGTCTGCCAAATTGTCGGCAATACGCCGTGCCAAATCCTGACGTGGATCGTTTGGCGCTGGTAAATCCAGCGGGCGATACCAGACGTCTGGATCAGGTTTCTTTTCCGTATCAATAAACGGCCACAAGTCCACGCGTCCAGGTTTGGATGCATGAAATGCCTTATGTTGCGAACGATTGTGCATCGCCGCACCTGCATCGCCAGCGAAAACAGTATCGACTAACTCCAAAACAGGTGGTGCAGACCGAAATGAGTGCAATAATTCGCGATCTGCCAGCGTTTGATCGATGTGATCCAAAAGGGTTTGAAATTCTGATTTCTTTTCCCCAAACACATCTGGGTCAGCACCCTGGAAGGAATAAATTGACTGTTTCTCATCCCCAACAACAAACAGGCTGCGGGGGCGATCGTTCGCGGATGCCCCATGCGTAAATTCGCGCGCCAAACAGTCAATGACCGCCCACTGCGCTGGGCTGGTGTCTTGGGCCTCGTCGACCAAGATGTGATCTAGGCCGCCATCAAGGCGGTACAACACCCACTGCGCCATCGCGCTTTGGGTGAGTAATTGAGCAGAGCGATGGATCAAATCGTCGTAATCCAACAAGGCACTAAATGCCTTACGCTCGTCATAACGTTTCAGGAATTGTGTCGCGAAAAGATGCAATGCCTTTGAGCGTTTGAACGACAAAATCGCAAGACGTTGATTGCGCGCATGTTCAACACGTTCGGCAAGAATTGCGATGTCTTGTCGGATTGAATCATCTTTTGGCAAAACCTTTTGTGTTGGAATTTGTCGTTTTTTGGGGCTACCTGCCTTGGTTAAAAACAAAGTTTCTAACGCATCAATGTTATCTGACAGATTGGTGCTCTTTAAATCCAATTGCGCCTTTTTCGACAAAAATGCTTCTGCATCACTTCCAGATTCCATGCGTTTTAATAAGTCGCTTAACAATTCTTCGAGCCCAGTTAAAATATCAACCTTGAGCGTTGCAAGCGTAGTAGTCTCGTCAATATCAAATGAAATGGGTGTGGGCGCTTGTGTAAAGCTGAACCGTTTACGAACAATTTCACCCGACAGGTCGTCCGTATCCATGCGAGTGTAATATTGTGCCAACGCATCAATCGCAGTGGTATCAGGGCCGCTTGCCATTTGCTCGACGATTTCGGAGCGCAGTTGAATAGCTTGCCGGTCTTCCAGCACTTTGAACTGTGGTGCGACGCCAGATTCCAATGGAAAGCGGCGCAATAATGCATCGCAGAACGAATGGATCGTTTGTATCTTCAATCCACCCGGCGTTTCCAAAGCGGCAGCAAATAATGTGCGTGCTTGCGTTAGTTTTTGAGCCGTCAGAAACGTGGGATCTTCACCAAGGTTACACAGGGCGTCATGTAAATTATCGTCGGGCATCATCGCCCATTCGCCCAGTCGTTTGAACAAACGGTTCTGCATTTCTGCAGCAGCAGCTTTGGTATAGGTCAAACATAAAATGCGTTGCGGGTCGGTGTCGTGCAGCAACAATCGTGCCACGCGATCTGTCAAAACACGCGTTTTTCCAGAACCAGCGTTGGCAGAAACCCACGTGTTTTTCATGGGATCTGCGGCATTAATCTGCGCCAATGTTGCAGCGTCAAAGTTTGTCATGGCACCACCTGTGGATCGGGTTTGTCACTGTCTTGCCATTCGCCTTTGCGGGACAGGTGGTCATAATCGGATGCATGGGTGCAAAGCTGAACTTTGTCGCGGGCTGTAAATCCCTTGGTTGGAGTGTTGAACGTGTTGATGAGTTTTCGAAATTCTTCATAGATTTCGTGGACCAACTGTGTGTCAATTTCGATTTCTTCTTCTTTGCGATCCAACCCCAAACCGATGTAACGCAGGTGCTCAACTTGTTGTGGCTCCATCCCATCAAAACCTGCCATCGCAGCGATCATTGCTTCGAGTTGAAGCTGTTTGTCGAACAATTCGATTTGCTTTGCTGTTGGTGGTTTGCTGGCTTTGTAGTCATACAAACGCAGGCCAGTTTTGCCCCTGTCGATGCGGTCTGCCTTTACCGTCAGTTCGAAGTCCAAATCGTCAAATCGCATTTTCCCATCATGTTCCAATGCAATGTTTTCACCATCTGCTTGGCGTTCGGTTTCTTGGGAAACAACCCAATCGGCAACCTGTTCCAACCGCGCAAGCCATAACCGTTGCGCGCCATGCCACGGAACGGTTTCTTTCAGAACCTCATTGGCAATCGTGTTAAATTGCTCGGCTGTGATTTGGGTATCTTGCTGGCGTGTTTGATCGACGAATTGTTCCAAAACTGCGTGAATTGCGTTGCCGCGCTCCAGTGCATCGGCTTGTTTGCCCAAGGGATCTAATTTGCGAAGCCTTAAAATCACGCGCGCATAAATTTTGTATGGATCGCGAACCAAGTCCTTTATTTGCGTTACCGACAGCTTTTTCAAACGGGCATCCGCAGGGGGCATGGGTGATGGGCGCGTTTGTGGGGCGATCGTGTGGCTGGGTCTGTCCAGAGTACGCGCAAGTTCGATCCAGTGCGATCCACGTTTCCGCATATCTGCAAGTGCAATATGACCTTCGTCACCTAAGCCGTTAATTAAGTTTGTTAAACGAATAACCCAGCGGGACGGTGTTGAAGGCGCATCGCCGTCACGTTGTGATCGCGATAAAATCACGTTGGGTGCTGCGATCGCTTGTTGAAAATCATGCGCGGACAGACCGATACGACGCTCCGGTAATAACAATCCCAATTGTTTACGCATATCGCGGTTCAACCACATGTCATGTGCCGTTTTAGCGGGCCATATACCCTCGTTCAGGCCGCCAAGAATTACCAAGTCCTTTGACTGAACGCGGGCTTCTAGTGTGCCCCAAATGGAAATCAGAGGGTTAGCTGTTTGACGTTCAGAACGTAATTCTTGTGACAATGCGGAACGCAGCAATGCATTGTACTCCACTGCCGTCATCGTGCCACCTAAATGTGCCAAGTTTGCCATTTGGTCCAGCGCGGCAAGAGCGGATTTACCCGCGTCTTTTTCCCAGACCTGCCCTGATCCATCGGCCATTGGGCTGTCGGACAGTGATTGTGCAGTTCCCCTGTGCAAGGTGATCCATTCGTCCAAATCCATTTCGCGCGCTGTTTCGAGCGGCTGAAAGCAATCTTTGAGCCACTTTGCCCAAAGGATTTTTTCAGGATCGCTATCTGCCCAGCTTTTTAGACGCGTGAATTCGACGAAGGGTGGCCCGCCACGCAACACAGCGATTTCGACGCGTTGTGTTCGCAAATTATGCTCGTTTCGATCTTTTCCCGAATGTGTGAGCGTGTGTTTTAAAAGCGCCAAGAAATTATGAGGTAATATCTGTTGCCCAAAGCATTGAGCGATAGCCCGTAAAAAAATACCCGGTGGCGACAACTGCAATGGAATGCCTGCAGAATCGTCCGCTTCTATGTCCCAGCGATTCAACGCGGCGCTGACCCGGCGGGTTAAATCACGACTAGGGGAAATGAGCACGGCATCTTGCCCACATTCGGCTGCATAACGCAGGCGAGTTGCGATGGCCAAGGCCTCTTCCTTGGGAGTTGATGCTTCGAGAAGCTCAAGGTTCTTGGTCGCGTTGTCTAGAGTGCCTTTTAAAGCTGGCCCATGGGTTAGCCATTGATCGGTAATCGGTGCGGGGCGCATTGCCAACGACACAAGTTTATTGCGATCTGACAGACCTGTTGTTGAGGTTATCCATGGTAAAACTTGATCATGCGTAAGGCCTAAAAAACCGAAGAGTTTGGCAAACCCCGCCTGTGGATGATCGAGCGTTGATCGCTTTGATGTGAAGCTGTCCCAGACCTGATCTGGCAGTTCTGTATCAAACCCCGGCAGTATCACCGCGCCATTTGGCAACTGGCTGACAGCACGCATAAACAACGCGGTTTCACCACGTGAACCAGTGGAACCAGCCACCAAAATTGGGTGCTTGGGTGGGGTGTTTTCCCAATGCGTTGCATAAGTTTCAACAACGTGGCGCATGCGATCCTGTGGATCTGTTCGCGTGTTCTGATCCCAGTGTTGAGCAAGAATGGTAAGAAATTTTTTACTGCGATTCCAGTGTGCGGAATGTTCACCAACATCCAAATCGATTACATCCGACATGCTAATGCCTTCACCTTGGACTTCGTCCATAAGGGCGGCCAAACTTTCGGCTAGATCATAAGTGGCAGATACAGGGGCAAGATCTGGTTCAGCTTTCAGCAAACTGCGGATCAATTGTCCCAATTGAAGTTTTCTTTTTTCAGATGGTGCGGATGGTGGTAATTCACACAGCCCCAAAGGGTCGTTTGCGATGTCCGTTATCAAATGAAATCGTGGTAACAAACCTGCGCCAGCTTTAACAAATAATTCCCGTAAGCGGCGTTCGGTGCGGCGTGTATTTACAAATATCTCGACGCGGGTGATTGCGTGTGGTGGTTGATTGATCAGACGCGCTTGCAGCCCAGCGATAAACGATGTTGAAAAATCAGCACCAATCGGCAGTGCATAAACGCGTGGAGTGTCTGATGGTTCAAACATGCTTTGCCAACTCTAACTCAGCAACTTTAATGCCTTCGGGGCGACCAACATCGACCCACCCGCCTTGATGAGTGATGCCAAACGCACGGTTTTTCATTAGCATCTTGTCCCAAAGTAAATTTAACGAAAAACTGGTTTGTGAAATATCGGCGAGTAAATCGGTTTTGATAATTTGCGCACCAGAATAAACATAGTCCGCTGTTGGAGCAGTGCCGCGGCGGGATAATTGCCCATTGATTTCAAGATTGAAATCGCCAGCGCCACGGTGCTCTTGGGCTTTTTTGATCGGAACTAGCATCAATAAAGCATCCATTTTTGCGGGTTCCCATGCATCAATCAGTGCAGTCAGCGGATTGCAACCCGTCCAAACGGCATCGGAATTGAGCGTGATAACGGGATCATTTCCCAACATTGACAAAGCATTTTTTAGGCCGCCACCCGTCTCCAAAATTTCGGGATTTTCACGCAAAGTGGCAACAGTGGGATATTGTGCCAAATGTGTTTCAAGCTGCTCTGGAAAATAGTGCAAATTCGCAACTACGCGGTCAATGCCAGCGCCCAAAGTCAGATCAACAGCAAAGTCGACCAATGGCTTGCCAGAAACATGTATCATTGGTTTGGGGGTCGATCTGGTCAACGAGCCCATTCGGGTACCAAAACCTGCGGCGAAAATAAGAGCAGCGTTTATGGTCATGTGGAATGCGCCAGCTTTTGTAATACAGCCGCGTTGGGCGGTGTCACATGTTCGTAAATCCATCCAGCTAAGTCCGCGCAGGCTGGATGTTGCAGGTCACGCATTAAATGATTCCAAACGCGTGGGATTAAATCAACATAATGCGTCTTACCATCACGCAATGAAAGACGCGCAAAGATGCCAATTATTTTGATGTTGCGTTGTGCACCTAACAGCGAATACGCCGCCATAAACGCATCCACATCATAATTTGAATTTTCCAAATACCGCGCCAGCATTTCGGCGCGTAGTTCATCGCTGGTATCGCGACGGGCGTCCTCTAGCAATGACACCAGGTCATAGGCTGGATGACCAGCCAAGGCATCTTGGTAATCCAACAATCCGACACGATTGATGCCTTCGCGATCTTTAAGCCACAACAGATTTTCTGCGTGGTAATCGCGCATAACCAGTACGGCATTCTGTGTTGGAATTGCATTGAATGCACCATGCATGATCTTATCGAATTCGGCTTGTAGTTTGCCAGAAATTGGTGCGCCGTTTATTGCGGGCATATACCATTGTGTCAGCAGTTGTACTTCGCGCAGATAGACGGACATATCGTAAGGCAGAAGAGATTGCGGCGCATCGTTTTTGTGCAATGCTTTCAAGACATCGATAGCTGCCGCATACATCCGATTTTCCATTGTTGGGGTTGTTTCGCAAAGACGTGCGAACAAGCCATTTCCTAAATCCTCTAATAAAAGGAATCCATTTTCAATGTCTTGAGTGAAAATTTTGGGTGGCGTTAAATTAAAGCCATTGAGCATTTCAGTTACGGCAACAAAGGGACGCACGTCTTCACCAGCCTCATAAGGAGCGTTCATCAGGATCGCAGTTTTACTGTTCAAAGAAAGGCGCTCGTAACTGCGCCCCGATGCATCGGCTGCCAAGGCATCACGTGTTGCACCAGCCCATGGTGTGGTTGCTAGAAACCCTTGAACTAAGCTTTCACGTTTGCGCATTCTCAAGCCCCTCTTTTACGGTTTGAACAATGGGCGTCCAATAATCAGCGGTCCATTCCAAAGTGGCGATACGCGCGTCGTCTTCGCCCAAATCAAAAGTTATGGAGAGTGCGTTTTTTGGTGCGAGCTCGCCTAGCTTGTCCGGCCACTCGACCAAGCAGATTGAAGTTTCAAATGCGGTTTCCAATCCCAGCTCGTAAACCTCTGATGGGCCAGTCAGGCGATACAGGTCGGCATGCCAGATTTCGGTTGTGCCAATGTCATAGGTTTGCACTAGGGTAAACGTTGGGCTGGGCACATCTTCGATAAATCCGATTTCAGCTAAACAATTCAATATTAGCTGTCTTGCGAAATGCGTTTTCCCCGCGCCAACAGGACCATTCAACAAGATGGTTGCGCCAGCGGATAAATGCGATGCGAATGCAGATGCAAATTGCGCCGTTTGATCCGCACTGTTTAGGGAAAATACTTGTTTCAATGCCTGCTCCTTATGTACCAGAGTTAAGGCATTCGAACTGTCAAAGGCAAGGTGTTAGCTGTACCAAATTTTACTGAGCAGCCATCATTTGGGGGGTCTTTGGGCAAAAGGCGATCATGGAATACCCACCAACCATAACAGTGGCGCGCATTTCATAGGAAACGCCCGATTTTGTTTTTATGGGACCAGACCAATTCGCGCGTTCACCGACAGACAAAATGAATTCACGAATTTCGCCCAGTACTGGTGTAGGCTCGCATTTTTCATTCCAAATTTCTGCAACTTCGACAGCCGTGGGTGAAACCAAATTTTTGGACAACTCGGTTTTCCAAATGTTGTCAAAATAAGTGTTTGCAAATGAGAGCGTTCCCGAACTGTCAAAAATGATTACACCACCCGACAAAGAATCGAGAGCCATGTAAAGTCGCTCGATTTCAAGTCTATATTCGCGCTCTGCGGAAATTGTCCTTGAAATATCCTCGAATATAAATGCAACGGCGCCTTTGGGGTGTGGGCGCCCTGTTACCCGAAATACTTTGTCGTTTGGCATATGCCAATCATCGAAATATGCACCCGCCTCGGCGCTCTTTTCCATTTCAACAATTTGATCTCGCCATGATTTGAAATTGCGTGGCTCTGGTAAAGCGCCTTTGTCATGAAGGCGGTCTAAGAAATCACGAAGGCTTGGTTTTTTGGCCAGCCATAGTGGGTTAACTTCTAATAATTCGGCAAGCGCGGGATTAAACAAAGAGAGGTCTCGTTCCTTGTCGAACACGGCCATGCCCGTTGAAAGATGAGCAAATGTTTCCGATAGCGTTTGGACAAAGCGAGCACGATCCGATTCTGCGGTAACGGCCGCCTTCGCCGACAAAGCGGCGTAAAAAGATTTGTTGCCGAATTTTCGCTTCGAAACGTCAAAATACAGTTTTTTGCCATCCGGTGTGACCGAAAGAACCGCCCGACAAAGCTTGCCGTCACAGACCAAGTCCTCGGACATGTCAAAGCTTTGAATGCATACGGGTCGCTCTACGGAACTCTGGAGCTGGGAAAATGCTTCGTTTTCCCAAATAACTTTGTTATCTACCTGCACCCAAAGCAATGCAGGCATGGCATTCAGAATCTCTTTTTCAAGAGAGGGTTCGCGAACAGAAACCCACGTCAAAAGAGTTCGAAAATACCTTCCGACAAACAGGGCAAAAACGGCAACGCCGATCAATAATAAAAATTCAAATGAATCACTAAATTGCACGGCCTGCTACCCTAGTTTGAGACAGACTATGTGGTGCATTGGTTAATGCAACGTTAACTAGTTCTAAACCTACAGCTTAACGTGTTGATTTTTGTGGTCTAATTTATCGGATTTTGAAAAATTATGGCGATCCCAAATCACACTAACCATTGCGCCCGTTGCAAATTCCAAAGCAGGAGAAGGTGCTGCAGTCGCAGTGCCGTTGGCGAAGGTAAGGCGGGCGTTTGTTCGTTCCAACATTGTTTTAGCTATAAACAAACCTAGTCCCATACCCTCGTATTCTGGACGATCTGGGTTTTTCTTTTTCTTTTGGCGACGTAAAAATGGATCACCTATGCGGCCAAGGAAATCATGAGGGTATCCTTTGCCGTCGTCTGCAACCAAAACGCGGATCGTTTGATCGGTCACTTTGATATCGATCCAAACTTGCGTGCGCGCGAAATCAACGGCATTTTGAATTAAGTTTCGCAGGCCATGCAATATTTCTGGCTGACGTGGTAGATTTGGGATGTGGCGCGAGCTTTCCTCGAAAGGTAATCCGTTGACCAGGAATGTGATCTTTTTCCCGCGATTTTCATGGGGTCCGGCTGCTTCGCGCAACACTTCTGTTATTGGCGCACGTTTTAGATGTAAGTCTTCTTTACCAGTCCTACCCATATCACGCAAAATCTTTGATAGCCGCACGGCTTGTTCGCGAATAAGTCGTGCATCGTCTTGTAGTTCTGGTTTGTCGTGCAGCTCCTCTTCCAGCTCGGTTGCTACCACTTTAATCGTTGCCAATGGCGTACCCATTTCATGTGCAGCAGCTGCGACAACGCCACCCAGAACTGTTAATTTGTGTTCTCGGTCCAGTGCCATTTGTGTTGCGGCTAAAGCTTGGGACATTGAAAAAGTTTCGATTGTTACACGACGCGCATAACCGGACAAGAAGACAAACCCGATTATCAAAGCGAACCAATTACCCCAGATAAAGAGGGGTGGAAGATCGACAACGTCACCGTTTTGAAATGATAGTGGGATGTAAAAATTCACTAAGAGGGTAATCATTGCAATTGCACATGCACCCAAAATTAATGTCGCACGTAAGGTTAATGCTGTGGCCGAAATGGTGACTGGAGCCAACAACAGCAACGAGAAAGGATTACTTAGGCCACCGGTTAAATAGAGCAAGGCGATCAACTGCGATAAGTCAAACAAGAGGCTAAGTATTGCGGCGCGGCGCGAAAGTCGCTTGTTCACCGGTAAAATAAAGCCGGCCAACAGGTTGAATAAAACAGAGGCGCTGATCACCACAAAACAAAGCGCGAGCTCTAGATCCAATTCGACCAAATAATGCGCGACCACCAAGGCGATGATTTGACCTGTAACTGCCATCCAGCGCAAAAAGATCAACGTTCGCAGACGAATCCATTCGCTACGGGCTTGGTTGGTGAAAAGATTGTGCGTTGTTTGGTTCATTGTACTTTCGGATGTGACATCTTCGCGCATGACTTATATTGACCTGTAGGGTAGAGGATGAAAATGCTCGTGACCAGAAGGGATCATGCATGACAAAATTTTTTGCTATCGGATTTGCCGCAGTTGCTGCCATTGCCCTTGTGGTGATGGGCGGGCTTGTTTTTTGGAATGATGGAAAATCTTGTGCCACTTCTGTGGTTGCAGGTGGCCAAGCCACAATCGGCGGCCCGTTTTCCCTTGTGGATCACAATGGAAATGCAGTGACCGAGAAAGACGTTATTACAGGATTAACGTTGATATATTTTGGATACACTTATTGCCCTGATATCTGTCCTTTGGATACGCAGCGCAATTTGGATGCAGTTGATATATTGCATGAAAACGGGGTAGAGATTACGCCTGTATTCATAACGATTGATCCAGCACGCGACACTGTTTCCGCATTGAATGACTATGTCGCCGCTTCACATCCCCGCTTGATCGGCCTGACGGGCACACAAGAACAGGTCAAGGCAGCATCCAAAGCATATCGTACTTTTTTCCGCAAAAGTGGCGAAGGTGAAGATTATCTTATGGATCACTCGACACAAAGTTACTTGATGGACAAAACGGGTTTTTTGCAGTTTTTCAGACGTGATACATCACCCGAAGATATGGCAAAAACAATTTCATGTTTCGCTGGTGTTTGACCTCTGTGATTGAAAGCAATATGTTTGGGCAAAGGGGACGAAACAATGAAGAATAACGAACGTGCATTGAATGAAGTTGGTACCGATAATACGTTGCTGATTTTAGACGATGACGAACCGTTTCGTCGCCGTTTGGCGCGCGCGATGGAAAAGCGTGGCTTTGCACCCACGGCTTTGGAAACTGTGGCCGCTGGTCGTGCATTTTGCACGGCGACACCACCTGCTTACGCCGTTGTTGATCTACGCTTAGAGGACGGTAACGGATTGGACGTTGTCGAAGTATTGCGTGAAAAACGTCCAAATGCCCGTATTATTGTATTAACTGGCTATGGTGCAATTGCGACCGCAGTTGCTGCTGTTAAAATCGGTGCGACAGATTATTTATCAAAGCCTGCGGATGCGAATGATGTAACAAATGCATTGCTGGCCAGCGATGGAGATTTACCGCCACCGCCAGAAAATCCGATGTCAGCTGACCGTGTTCGCTGGGAACATATTCAGCGCGTTTATGAGCTGTGTGATCGAAATGTATCCGAAACCGCACGACGTTTGAATATGCACCGTCGGACATTACAGCGTATTCTGGCAAAACGAAGCCCGCGTTAACGCGCCATTTCAAACAGCCATTTGGTAAATACTGGCAAATCTTTGTGACGTCTATCTTTTGGTATGACCACAAAGTAGCTCAACCCATCTTGGGCAAGATCACATATGTTTATCAATGATCCATCGGCAATTTGGGATCGCACCAGGGCGCCGGTTTGCAACGACATACCTAGACCCGCATGAACAGCTGACAGAACCATTTCATTTGTGTTGAAAATTTTGACGTCCGCTGAATCAAAATCAACGCCTGCGGATTCAAGCAAGGCAGCACGCTCCATCATCGACCCTTCTAACAGCCATGGAATGTCGAGGACATCATCTAAACAATCAACACGGCGCCCCGCCAGCAAATCTGCACGCGCAACAACACAAAAGTCGCCGTGAAGTAGCCGCTTGGATTCTAAACCCTTCCAATTGCCGGCACCATATCGAATTGCCATGTCATAGCCATCGCGTGCCAGATCGACCAAATGAACGCTGGGATTGATGTTTAAAATGATGTCGGGGTGTTTTTGCCAAAAGTCGCCAATGCGTGGCATGAGCCATTGCCCTGCGAAAGCAGGTGTAGCAGAAATATTTAAAGAACGCACATCGCCATTGTTGCGAAGTTCTTTGACGGCTGTTTCAATTTCCCAAAAACCAGAGCGCAGGGATTGTGCAAATTGTGCACCTTGGTCTGTGAGTGCTAATCCACGTCCCTGTCGAAATACTAAAGACTCGCCGAACTCTGCTTCTAATGCGCGAACATGTTGCGAAATTGCGGCGTGCGTTACATTTAATTCGCTGGCGGCCTTGCTGAAGCTACGCAACCGCGAGGTTGCTTCGAAAGCACGAAGGGCATGCAAGGAAGGAATTAATCGCCAATCCATATCTAGTATGTAAGTTTATCTAACATATCTAAATTATTCCTGACTGTGAAGCTCATGTCAATAAGGCTAACTAGTAGCCTAGGTAAATTGAAAGGGCTATAAAATGTTAAATATATTCGTAGACGTGCTTAGAGGCGTCACCAAGGCAAACTCGCTTATATCTCCGCTCGGGGAAGATGATCGTTACAGACTACACTTGGAACAGAGCCGTCGTGAGCGTCGGTTGGCGCAGTTGAGAGCAGATCAACGGTTTTATCGCTAAGCTATCTCAACGAATTAGTGTGATAAGTCACTATAAAATGTAAAGCACTAGGTATAAGTGCCAAAAAATGTGACTTTCTTTACTTAAATACCTATTCAACTCGCTATACCTAGATCCAAGAACAGAAACAACGTTAGGAAACGAAATGTTAAATATTTTTTCAGGCATGATGACATCTGCAACTCTTCAAGGCTCAAACATCACACCACTAGGTGACAGTGAGCGCCGCAAAATATATCTGGAGCAAAGTCGTCGTGCGCGTCGTCTGGCACAACAAAACTTTGCCAAGTAAGTTTAAAAAACTTATTCGGTAGGTTTCCAAGGGCTAGGCACGGTTTGTGCAAAACTGTCACCTGTGGACAGTTCTTCGACAATCCGTGTCAGTTTTGGACGTGTACGCCAATCAGTTGGACAACGGCTGTCTGACCACAACAAAATACAAGCCAAAGCATAGTCGCAAACGCTGACTGTGTCGTCCATCAACCATTTACCGCTGCGCTCTTCTAGCCAATCGAGTGTGCGCTCAACACGCATTCCATGGCGCTCAACGATGTCGATGCCATATGTGTTTTCGGCGGTGGGGCGAAGACCCGTTCGTGTGATTTGATTGGCCGCAACCATCGCATCGCCCATCGCCAAAACGGTTAAAAATAATTGGCGATCGGCTAAGGGATCAAAATAGGGTGCTTGGGCTTCGGTTGTCATTGCCCATAATTGTTCTGCAATTTGCGATGTCGGGAAAATGGTTTCGCCAACTGTTTTTAAGACAGGAACTTGACCCAGTGGGTTCTCATCAAAAAAAGATGTATCTAACGGCCAATCAAGTTTTACTGTTTCTACGGGCAGTTCCCAGTCGATAATTAGGGCTCGACAAATACGTGCAAACGGCGATCCATCGACATAGAATAACTGCGCGGGTTCCATTAAAGTTTCTCCATCAAATCGTTAAACACTTCTAAAAACTGTCCTTTGACTTGCATAGGGGCATGTGGACGCAGGCTTGTCTGAGGCAAATCCGACAATACAGGGTCTCCAAACAACTTATTTGCCTCTGTTGCGCTGAAACCAGCAATTTGCACGGCTTCCAGCCATGCAGACAGCATGTCGGCACGTTTTATCTGTTTTTTGATTACACTTGGAATTATTGCGGGTAGGCCGAATTTGGTATGAATAGCTGCAGTCAGCCGTTCATCCATTTCGCCGTAGCCTGGACCAACCGCGGCCTTGACTGGGCTTATCATGTCGCCGATTACGTATTCCGGCGCATCATGCAGCAGGGCCGCAAGGCGCCATTTTACATCAATTTTTGGATTTAATCGATAAAACAGTTGCTCAACAAAAACAGAATGTTCAGCCACCGAATAAGGGTACTCTCCTCGGGTTTGACCATTCCATCGAGCAACAAAAGCAAGGCCATGGGCAATATCTTCGATTTCGATGTCCATCGGGGATGGATCTAAGAGGTCTAGGCGACGCCCTGATAACATTCTTTGCCATGCCCGTGGGCTACTATTGCTCAAAACGATTCTCCGAATTCGATAGTGGTTCGCTACTCTTGTTTATCAACTTGTAGGATGTTACATGCCCGATAGAACGGGTAAATTACAGGAGCCTAGTAAGATGGCAACAGACTATATTGTTAAGGACATATCTCTTGCGGAATTTGGCCGCAAAGAACTGGACATCGCTGAAACAGAAATGCCGGGCCTTATGTCCCTGCGTCAAGAGTTTGGCGCAAGCCAGCCGTTGAAGGGTTCACGGATTGTTGGATCACTACACATGACAATTCAAACAGCTGTTTTGATTGAAACACTGACGGCATTGGGTGCGGATGTGCGCTGGGCGTCTTGCAACATCTATTCAACGCAAGATCACGCCGCGGCGGCGATTGCTGAATCAGGTGTTCCCGTTTTCGCAATTAAAGGCCAATCATTGGTAGAGCATTGGGATTACCTTGATCGCTCATTTATGTTCTCAGAAGGTGCAAACCTGATCTTAGACGACGGTGGCGACGCTACTTTGTATGTTCTTTTGGGCGCACGCGTTGAGGCTGGCGAAACGAACCTGTTGGACAACCCTGGCTCCGAAGAAGAAGAAGCCATCTTTGCGCAAATCAAAAAGCGCATGGCGGCATCACCGGGCTGGTTCACGAAAACGCGCGATGAAATACAAGGTGTTTCCGAAGAAACAACAACCGGTGTCCATCGCTTGTACGAATTGCACAAAAAAGGCGAATTGCCTTTCCCTGCGATCAACGTGAACGACAGTGTAACAAAATCAAAATTCGACAACAAATACGGCTGTAAAGAATCATTGGTTGACGGCATCCGCCGCGCAACAGACACAATGATGGCTGGTAAAACGGCTGTTGTTTGTGGTTACGGTGATGTCGGCAAAGGTTCTGCTGCGTCATTACAAGGCGCTGGTGCGCGTGTGAAAGTGACTGAAATTGATCCGATTTGTGCGCTTCAGGCGGCAATGGACGGTTTCGAAGTGACAACATTGGAAGATGCTGTTGCCGACGCTGATATTTTCGTCACGACGACAGGTAACAAAGACATCATTCGTCTTGAGCATATGCGTGAAATGAAAGACATGGCGATCGTTGGCAACATCGGTCACTTTGATAATGAAATTCAAGTTGCGCAACTAAGTAACTTGAAAATGACAAACATCAAAGACCAAGTGGATATGTATGAAATGCCATCTGGCAACCGTATGATTTTGCTGTCTCAGGGTCGTTTGTTGAATCTTGGGAACGCAACGGGTCACCCATCATTCGTGATGTCAGCTTCTTTTACAAACCAAGTTCTGGCGCAAATCGAGCTTTGGACAAAGGGTGACGAGTACAAGAACGAAGTATACATTTTGCCTAAGCATTTGGACGAAAAAGTTGCACGTTTACACTTGGCAAAGATTGGCGTGAAGTTGACAGAGCTGTCAACAGAGCAAGCAGACTACATTGGTGTGAAAACAGAAGGCCCATACAAGCCAGAGCACTACCGTTACTAATCTGTTTTGAATTTTGTGAAGCGCCCGCATTATGCGGGCGTTTTGCGTTTGTCATACCTACATCACTTATGAAAAAATATAACCCCATTGAATCTGTGGGTTTCGCTGAGCGGCAATAGGCCCTAGAGTTCGCCAAAGGGTATTTCGGTTGGGGATTTAGAATGAAAACGTTTTTTTGTAAGCCAGCGTTGTTTTGTTGTGCCAGTGCGATAGCGATTGGCGTTGGCCCAAGTACTGTCGACGCACAACAAACAACAATGAGTCCATCCTTGGGAATGTATGGCACAACAGGCCTGATCGACATGCCCAGTGCGGAAAGCCAGCCAGACGCAGAATTGACTACGAGCCTTTCGTCTTTTTCTGACTTCACGCGGGGTACATTTACCTTCCAAATCACACCACGTTTGTCGGGCTCTTTTCGCTATGCAAAGTTGGGAAATTGGGCCATCGGCGGACCGATAACATCACCCAGCTATTTCGACCGCAGTTTTGATTTCCAATACCGTTTAGTAAACGAACGTGACTATATTCCAGCGGTGGCCGTTGGCCTGAGAGACTTTATGGGTACAGGTTTGTATTCAGGGCAGTATTTGGTTGCGTCCAAAAACTTGGGATCCAAACTAAAACTGACTGCAGGGCTTGGTTGGGGTCGATTATCTGATACGACCAATGTCACGGCAATTGATACGACACTTGGTGGATCGCCAAATATTGGGTCGTGGTTTCGCGGACCTGTCGGTGGCTTTGGCGGCATAGAGTGGGAAATGCCTGTCGAAGGGTTGCGCCTGAAGGCCGAATATTCGTCAGATCACTATGTTCTTGAAAATGAATTACTGACACGTGATGGCCAAAACCGGACACGCCCAAACGCAACGTTTGATCGTAAATCACCGATTAATCTAGGGCTGGATTACCGTACAAAACGGGGCATGCAAGTTGGTGTTTATTATCTTTATGGTTCCGAAGTTGGCATCAACTTTAGCACTGCACTGAATCCAAAGCGTAACAATCGTTTTGTGGATCGTGCGCCAACACCTATCCATCAACGTGATGCGAATTATTCGAAATCCACGGAATGGACTCAGATAGCGGGCATTCAAGAAAAAGCGCGCGAACAGCTAGACGCGGAGTTAAAGAAAGATCAAATCCGTGTCGAGTCGTTGCATTTTAACGGCGTTCACGCCGAGGTGCGTATAACAAATCGCAAGTATAAGGCAGTCGCCAACGCGGTTGGTCGCACAGCCCGCGCGATGGCGAAAGTATTCCCCGATAGTGTTGAAAGCTTTACGATCGTCCCGATGGACAATGGTCTGGCCGCCTCGGCGATCACTTTAAATCGACATGATTTGGAAACTTTGAAAAATCACGTAAATGGAGCATCTCTTTTGGCGGCGCGTGCAGATATTTCAGATGCGTCTGCATTGCCTGCGGGTGTTGAATCTGTTTCTGGTCTTTACCCAAAACTGACTTGGGGCATCGCGCCATTCGTTGAATTAAAGGTATTCGATTCCACCGATCCTTTTGCGGTTTCCGGTGGCATTCGCGCAAATGCAAAATACCAAGTATCACGTGGGTTTTCGATCAGTGGGTCTGCTTCGAAGCGGCTACTGAAAAGCGACACAATTCCGAGCCCGAGTTTTAGTGGCTTGCCACATGTGCGCACAGACGTTGGGCAATATAATTTGCAAACTAACATTGGAATTGACAAATTGAGCGCTGACTACGTCTTTAAATTGGCTCCGGCTGTTTATGGCAGACTTTCGGCGGGATATTTAGAAAGTATGTTTGGCGGAGTATCTGCAGAAGTTCTGTGGAAACAAGCGGATAAAAACTGGGGACTTGGCGCAGAGGTTAATTACGTCAAGCAACGCGAATTTGACCGTCTCTTGGGGTTTCAAAACTACGCTATCGCGACGGGTCATGTGTCTGCTTATTATGAAACGAAAAATGGCTTTGAACTTCAGGTTGATGTTGGGCGCTACTTAGCGGGAGATATTGGTGCAACGGTGTCTATTGACCGCTCATTTGATAATGGCTGGCGTGTCGGTGCATATGCAACTATCACAGATGCAGACCCTGCCTTGTTTGGCGAAGGTCGTTTTGACAAAGGCGTTCGATTGGAAATCCCAATTGGTTGGGCTTTGGGAACTCCATCACAATCTTCAGTTAAGACTTCGTTAAAATCGTTAACACGCGACGGTGGACAGCGCCTAAGCATTGAGAACCGTCTGTATGGAACAATACGAGATTCGCATACACGGAAAATTTCGGGCGCGTGGGGGCGCATTTGGCAATGATAAAACAAACCCTGATCGTAGTATCGATTTTGGCACTGACAGCCTGTTCATCAAAAAACAATGAAAAGGCAGGTGTTGGCTCGATCATAACCACGCAGTTAAAAGGCGTGATTGTAGCACGCAAGGCAGCAAAGTCTGGTGCTAAACCCGTCGCGCCTAAACCGCTGACATTTGCGGATGTTCGAAAAACAAAAGCAGATCTGGTGCGCATTGAAATCCCGAAATACAAATCTGCTACACTGGCGCAGTTTACTAACAACAACGACGGCTACAAAACATACGTTACGGGTGCCTCACAGAGCTTTACGCTGAAAGGCTCGGAACTAACCGGGACACGCGGTTTAGGACATGACTTGATGGCACGGAGCATCGGTGATGCGGATCGTACATACAAGTATCTAGATGCTATTAATCATACGCGTCGATTCGATGTAACTTGTTCGTCTAAATCTGCCGGAATGGAAAAAGTGAAAGTTTTGGACAAGACATTCAACCTACGCAAAATCGAAGAAGTATGCCGGAATGAATCCAAGGCATTTAAAAACGTTAAATGGGTTTCAGCATCCGGTAATACGCGTAAAGCCACCCAATGGGTCGGTCATGAAATTGGTTTCGTTATTATTGAATGGTTGAATTGATCTTCAGATCTATTTGGAAATAAACGCAGTATTCTTTTGCTAGCCCCTTTTTTTTGAGGTCTAGTTCACCTATCTTATTGTTACGGGAGGTAGTGGTAGATTTTTGAACCATTGCTTTAAGAAATTTAATATGGGGACAACCCAGCATAAAGGAGCAACCCAATGGGTAAAAGAGATGATTTAATCGCACAATACGCGGATGATTTGAAAAACAAGTGTGGCATGACACCAGACATGGACTTGCTAACAAAAGTAACAATCGGCTGTGGCCCTGCAATTTATAATGCAGATGCGTCTACGGTTGCCGGCAGCCAGCCTTCAGAGCTTGAAACTGTGAAAAACAACTTCTTGATGGGCAAACTTGGCCTAGCAGACAGCGACGCTTTGATGGAAGCAATCAACAAAGCGATCGAAATTTACGGCAAGTCAGAACGCAACAAATACCGCGCAGTTGTTTATTACATGCTCGTGAAGCATTTTGGTAAAGAGTCCGTTTACGGATAAAAACCTCTTTTATATCAAGTTGTTAAAGGCGCCCGTTGGGTGCCTTTTTCGTTTTAGGGGTAAGCGTTGCTTCACCTCCCAAAATTCCAAGGCAGTAATTTCTGAATGTCCTTCTGCTTGTGGCCTTGGGCAATGGCTGTAAGCACACCTGTCAGATAAGCATGGGGTTCGATTTTGTTCAGCTTACAAGTCTCAATGATGGAGGCAAGCATTGCCCAGTTTTGCGCACCAGCATCGTGGCCAGCGAATAGAGCATTTTTGCGATTCAAGGCAATGGGGCGCATACAACGCTCTACTGTATTGTTGTCGATCTCGATGCGGCCGTCTGTGAGAAACAGATTTAAACCTGCCCAGTATTTGGCAATGTACTTTAGCGCCAACCCTGTTGGGGATTTTGCTGATACTTGCGCACGGTTGTAGGCCAACCATTGCTCAAAGGCTTCCATACGTGGTTTGGTTTTCTCTTGGCGGATGGCGCGGCGCTCATCAGCGGACATTCCCTTGATTTGCGCCTCAATGCGGTAGAAGGCTTTGATCTGTTTGAGACCTTCTTCGGCAATAGGAGCCACATTGTTGATGGTCAACTCAAACAGCTTACGCCTTGCATGCGCCCAACAATAGGCCAACTCAATGGGCTCGTTGTCAGGCCGATCTTTG
>JGI20152J14361_10000234_pt1 | contig 42940 bp, 34 predicted proteins | sample COG_02_FD_14361 | JGI IMG/M metagenome (IMG submission 14361)
AGATCTACAATTCCTCCATTTTCAAATGGAAGTTTTCCATAAAAATCACGAATAGAAAAAAAAGCATACGTGTCTAAATTCCAATCACTACCCCACTTTTGAAGCCAGCGCACTCCCATTTTGAGTTGATCGATTTTCTCAAAAGTGTCATAGTCAACATTTCGCTGGCGGGCTTGTGAAGGATTTTCCAATGCCTCCTCAAGAGTGAGTCCCCCTGCGTCCTGAGCCTTAGGACTATGAGTATAGTTAAACTGAGCTTGAATACTTGCCTTTGGATTCATTTGGTGCTTTACTTTGGCGTTAAAAGTGATTTGCTCTAAAGCGCTAAAAGCCCTATACCCAGCTGTAGACGTTTTATTTAAGTGAAGTAATCCTGTTGTTTTTTTAGAGGCAAGGGCTGCAGATAATTGATAGCTTTGAAGGCCATAAGCCCCATGAGTGCTTCTAAAGTGAACCGATTCTCCTTGCAGGCTATCTAGGGTGTTGAGATAAAGTACTCCCCCAGAAGCATTTCCATATAAACTTGCAGAAGGGCCTCTTAACACTTCAATATTTTTTAAAAGTCCCAAAGGAAGATTGTCTAATTGCCCTTGTCCATCAGGAGTAGTTTCTGGGATACCGTCTACAATAAGTTTAATTCCTCTGATTCCAAAAGCTGCACGCGCGCCGAAACCACGAATAGAAATACGTAAATCTTGAGCATAGTTTGTCGCATTTAACGAAAACAATCCAGGAACTGATCCTAAATACTCCTGAAGGGAAAGTTGTTGATGCATGGCTTGAACCCTCTGCAGATTTATAACACTCACTGAAAAAGGCAGTAGGCTTCTTGGGGTTTCTAGTTTCGAGGCCTTTATGGCAACCTCATCCAAGGTAATGGTAGTGGTTTTGGTGGTGTTTTGTGCTTGGATCCAACTGGCCGAAAAAAGAAGTGTGCCCAATAATATTCCCTTCCAAATTCTCCCCTGAGTGTAGTTCATCTTACTTTGTATTTTCTAAATTTGCGACAAAGATACTCATTTATGTACCTATCTGACTTAGAAGAAATTGTTGCATTCACTGTTGCCATTGCAATTGTGATTGGCTTTGTGGCAAGTACGTACATGGAAATAAAAAATACAATTGCTGAAGAAAAAGAGAAAGCCACTGAAAAAAAGGAAAATGAAGAGAAAATCAAAACACTGATTAATTATTTTGACTCCAAAAAAAAATTGATTGATACCGTTGTTGAGGCCAATAAAAAATTAGACCCTAAAAAAAGAAGCGAAAAATAATGAAAAAGACCTTTCACCCTTCAGCGGCCCGTGGAGAAGCAAACCATGGGTGGCTTCATGCGAAACACTCGTTTAGCTTTGCTCAATTTTTTAACCCCGAGCGCATTCAATTTGGAGCTCTTAGAGTACTAAATGATGATGTTATTGCTCCAGGTATGGGCTTTGGAACTCACCCCCACAATAATATGGAAATCATTACCATTCCCTTAGAGGGGGCTTTGGAGCACAAAGACAGTATGGACAATATAGGTGTTGTAGCCGTAGATGAAATTCAAGTAATGAGCGCAGGCACAGGTGTGTCGCATAGTGAATACAACAAAAACAAAGATCAACCACTAAATTTATTACAGCTATGGGTGCTTCCAAACCAGCAAAATGTAGTACCCCGTTACGATCAAAAAAACATTAAATCTCTCAAGAAAACTAATGCCTTATATCCTGTTATCTCTCCAAATCATGATAATACTGGTATGTGGATTCATCAAGATGCGTGGTTTCACTTAGGGGATTTCAATCAAAAAACAACCGTACCCTATAGCCTCCATAAACAAGGAAATGGGGTCTATGCTTTTATGATTGAAGGTAGAGCATCTATAGAGGGAGAGTCCCTAGAAAAAAGGGATGCATTAGGAGTTTGGGAAACAGAGGGTTTCTCAATAACTGCGGAAAAAAATTCAAGAATATTACTGGTAGAAGTACCCATGAAATTATAATTATGACAGAACCAACCGCTAAAGAGCTATTACATCTTTTAGAAACAAAACTTGAAACTGGACAATACACCGACAGTGTTCACAAAATCAAACTAATGACTACTCGTGATGTCGTTCAAAAAATACTCGCAACCGAGTTTTAGTTTTATTGGTATACGCGAACGTAATCAATAATAAACTCCCTGGGAAATTCAATATTATTTGCAACAGGTCCTCCAAAATTTCCCCCAACTGCTAGATTGAGTATAAAAAAGAAGGGCTTGTTAAAGGGCCATGTTTCATTATTTTGAATTTGAGGCGCATAGCGGTAAACGCGAGAATCATCAAAGAAAAATTCAATAAAATCCTTATTCCACTCAATAGAATAAACATGAAAATCATCTTCAACATTTGGAGTAGGAGTGATTTGTGTGTTTATAGTATTACCGTAGCTACTTGCGGTATGAACTGATGTAAATATTTGACCTGGGTTTTTACCAACATATTCAATGATATCAATCTCGCCGCAATTGGGCCATGAATTGGTTTCAATATCGTTCCCTAATGCCCAAAAAGCAGGCCACATTCCAGCCCCAGAAGGAACTTTTACACGGGCTTCTATCCGACCATATTGAAACTCCTTTTTGCCTTTGGTAATAATACGAGTAGATGTATAGTTACTGGTGCTAATCTTTTGCGCTGAAATGATAAGCATCCCGTCTTCTAAGCGGTGATTATCGTCGGTATATTCTTGTAATTCATTATTTCCCCAGCCGCAAAGGTTAGGACACCCATCTCCCAATTCATAAGTCCAATTATCAAGGTTTAAAGTATTAGCGTCAAATTCATCAGACCATACCAATGCCAGCTCTGGCTTCTCTAGCTCAACCATAGAATTTGTTTCGAGAGCTATTTGTGTATTTTCTTGAGCAGATGTTTCTGATTGACAATTGGTCAAAAAAGAGCCCGCAATAAACACTAAAAAAAGATTTTTCATTAGATTATCAATTCTAGGGTTTAAAGATAGCCGATTTCTTATATTTAACACTTATAAATTATATCATGGATTTGATACCAAATGCAGGACTTTCTATCATATCTCTTTTAAGGGGGGTTCTGGGCATGGGAGTACTTTTATTTATCGCCTTTCTTTTTAGTAACAATCGAAAACAAATCGCTTGGAAAACCGTGGGAATTGGTCTTCTAATTCAAATTATTATTGCCATAGGGGTATTAAAAGTGGGAATAATCAAGCGTATTTTTGAAGTAATGGGGAGTTTTTTTATTAAGATTTTAGAATATACGGGCGCCGGCACCAAGATGCTGCTTGGTGAATTTGGAAATATAGAAACCTATGGGTTTATATTTGTTTTTCAGGCTCTTCCGGTAATTATCTTCTTCTCCGCATTAAGTTCCATCTTATATTATTTTGGAATTATTCAAAAAGTGGTGGGATTTCTTGCTTGGGGGCTGACTAAAATTTTTAAAATATCAGGCTCTGAAAGTCTTTCAGTTGCAGGGAACATATTTTTAGGACAAACAGAGGCTCCACTTCTTATTAAAGCCTATTTAGAAAAAATGAATCGCTCTGAAATTTTCTTGGTAATGGTGGGCGGAATGGCAACCGTTGCAGGAAGTGTATTGGGAGCCTATATTGGCTTTTTAGGAGGAGATGATCCGGTGCAGCGCCTTGAATTTGCAAAAAGTCTTTTAGCTGCATCGGTGATGGCAGCTCCAGGAGCCGTTGTAATCGCTAAAATTATATATCCTCAAACTGAAGAAATTATAACAGATGTAAAAGTTTCTAATACTAAAATTGGTGAAAATTTCCTTTCAGCAATCTCTATAGGAACTGGGGAGGGGATTAAAATGGCCGTTAATGTAGCCGCTATGTTATTGGTGTTTATTGCTTTAATTGCAATGGCCAATAGTATATTTTCTGGTATAGGATCCTTTGTTGGTTTAAACAGTTGGATTGATGCAAATACCGTTTATGATAGCTTTTCTATTGAATTTGTTTTGGGCTATATTTTTGCTCCTTTAATGTGGTTAGTGGGGGTGGCAAAAGAAGATATGACACTAATGGGACAGCTTTTAGGAATTAAATTAGTGGCTAGTGAATTTGTAGGATATACCCAGTTGGTGGATTTAAAAAATAGTGCTAGCAGTCTTCATTTNACTTATCAAAAATCTGTTATCATGGCCACATACATGCTTTGTGGTTTTGCTAATTTTGCNTCCATAGGTATTCAAGTGGGGGGCATTGGTATAATTGCACCCAAAAACACGCAAAATGTTAACAGAACTTGGCTTTAAGGCAATGATTGCAGGTTCTATTGTTTCGTTGATGTCTGCAACAATAGCAGGTATTATTCTGGGTTAAAAGGATTTTTCTAAAGTACTGTAGCCTTTACCTTTTTCCAAATCTTAACTAAAAAGAAAGCGGAAACTATAACTAATCCAGTAAGGGGAAAGGCAAGTTGGTAGTCTCCAAAAATATAATAGCCCGTTGCAAACATGGTGCTATAAATCATCAAACAGCCCAACAGCATCGCTAAAATTCCCGAGGGAACACTCCAACCTTCTTCAGAATCAACAAGTTCCACGGAATCATTCTTAGCAGCATCAATAATTTTTTTCCATCCTGGTCCTCCTGGTTGTGTCTTTTTATAAAAAGAGCGCAACACACTCTGATCCTCTGAGGGGGTGATAAAGGTGACTATAAGCCATAAGCTTGTGGTTACAAAAACAACAAACGGAAATTCAGCCCATGCAGGAAAGATACCCACTTCACCAAAAAGACCAGCTTTAACAGAAGGAATCGTGATTAACAGCGATATAACTCCCGAGGCTACCATAGCAGTAATTTCACTCCAAGCATTTATACGCCACCAAAACCATCGTAGAATAAAAATAAGCCCTGTCCCAGCGCCAAACACCAAAAGTAAGTTGAATAATTGCATTGCATTTTGAAGAAGAAGAGCCAGTAATGTGCTTAACACCATTAAGACTACCGTTGAAATTCTACCCACTGCAACCAATCTTTTTTGGGAAGCCTCAGGATTGATTTGTGTTTTGTAAAAATCATATACAATATAGGAAGACCCCCAGTTTAATTGTGTTGAAATAGTACTCATATAGGCAGAAATTAAGGAGGCTAAAACCAGTCCAAGTAATCCCGTTGGAAGCTTTGTAAGCATTGCAGGATATGCTAAATCGTGGCCTAATTTGTCTGCGGTAATATTTGGAAAAGCTGTTTGAAGACTCGCTAAATCAGGAAATACAACCAGAGATGCTAAAGCCACTAAAATCCATGGCCAAGGTCGTAAGGCATAATGCATTATATTAAAGAAAAATGTGGCTCCAATGGCATGGTTTTCGTCTTTTGCTGCGAGCATTCGCTGGGCAATATATCCTCCTCCTCCGGGTTCTGCTCCAGGATACCAAGAACTCCACCACTGAACGGCAAGAGGAATAATAAGAAGCGTAATAACCGCTTCCTTGTTTCCAAAATCAGGTAAAATAGATATTTTTCCAGCCACATTTTCATTGGCAAGTAGGGCTTGTATTCCACCGACTTCCGGAAGGTTTACTAAATAATAAGCGGCTCCTATTGCACCTCCCATGGCTACAAAAAATAAAATAACATCGGTATAAACAACCCCTTTAAAGCCTCCGATAGCACTGAAAATAACGGTTACTGTACCTGCTGTTAAAACGGTTTGCCAGGGGTCTAGACCCAACATAATTCCACCTATTTTAATGGCTGCTAAGGTTACTGCAGACATAGTGATTACGTTAAAAACAACTCCTAAATAAATGGAACGAAATTGACGTAAAAAACGAGCGGGCTTACCTCCATAGCGGAGTTCGTAAAACTCTAAATCTGTATTAACATTTGATTTTCGCCATAACTTGGCATATACAAAAACCGTTAAAAGACCGGTAATTAAAAAGGCCCACCAAACCCAGTTTCCTGATACTCCATTGGTTCTAACAATATCGGTAACAAGATTGGGGGTATCTGTAGAAAATGTTGTGGCAACCATAGAAAGTCCCAACAACCACCAGGGCATAGTTCTGCCGGATAAGAAAAAGTCATTAGCGCTTTTACCCGATGTTTTGGAAACATAAATTCCTATACCTAGTGTAATAGCAAAAAAAGAAAAGATAATGACCCAGTCAATGGTGGCAATTTGCATAATTCTAATTTATTAAGTTTAAATATAACCTTGTTTAAAAAACAAATATGCATTAAATTGTTGTTAAATCCTTTGAGATTATGATGAAATCCACTTAGGTTTGCTCGATAGTAGTACATTAGTGTTATGTTAAAAATTAAACAACTTTTATTTTTAAGTGTCTTAACTATANATTCCCAATCCATTTGGGGACAGTTAGTTGTTGATTCAAGAAAAGCACCAAAAGTTGTCATTCCTCCTCCAGAAAATAAAGGCCCTAGCTTATTACTGCCTAAAAAAAAGAAAGCATTTCTTTCTGAAGATTTTTTTAACCCCAGTATTGAATTTAAAGATCCTAAAAAAGATCTTATTAATCCACCCATTAATTTTGGAAGTGGTGAACAGTTTTTAGATCCTGGAAAAAAATATTTAAATAGATTAAATAGAGGCCGTGAAAAAGAAAAAAATCCAAATCAATTTAAAACTGATCAATACTTAGGAGACTTCAAAAACAATGGGCGGTATGTTCAAATTGCGGTTAGAGATCACGAATCACCAGATGGTGATTTAATTAGAATCCTTTTAAATGGAAAAGAGGTAGTTCCACGAATTATGCTTTTTGAGCGCTTTCAAAGCATCGCTATTGATCTAGTGATGGGTTTCAATAAAATTGATTTTGTAGCCCTAAACCAAGGAACTTCTGGTCCAAATACTGCTGAAGTGCGCGTTTTTGACGATGAAGGAAAACTAGTTGGCGCAAACCGGTGGAATTTAGCAACAGGTGTAAAAGCTACCTATATTATTGTTAAAGAAAAATAAGCTTTACGATTCGTAAATTTCTAGCATTCCTTTAATAAAAACGTCAACCTCTTCCAGGGTCCCTGTACTAACTCTACACCAATCATAAAAAGGGGGGAAAGGACGACCAATACGGACTCCTTTTGTCAGCATTGCTGGCCCTAATTCTCTAATATCTTTTTTGGCGTGAAAAAATATAAAATTAGTATGCGACTCAACATACTTTAAGTTTAAATAGTCCAGAAGTTTATAGATACGTTTTTTAGCTTCTCTGTTTTTTGCTAAAGAAAACTGATAAAAGGCATCATCTAGAAGTGCTTCTTTGGCAGCTTCTACTGCCAAAACATTACTCATTGCCACTACATTTTTTCGGATTTTTGCGGCAATTTCAGGTTTAGCAATCAAATAACCAATACGTAAGCCGGCCATTCCATATACTTTAGAAAACGTTTTAGAGACAATCACATTATCACCCCGTTTTACTGATTCTATCATACTGGGATAATTTGGGGTTTCTATAAAATCGTAGTAAGCCTCATCGGAAAAAACAATAGCTTTTTTACTAGCTGAATCACAAAAATCTACTAGTTTTTTAGCAGGAACTAAAGTGCCTGTTGGATTGTTTGGATTGCATAAAAAAATCAACTTCGTTTTTGAAGAAATACGTTTTTCCATTTCATCTACATCATACCCTTTATCTGCTCCAACGGGAACCCAATTAATGGATGCTCCCCACTGCTCAGCATAAGTCATCATGGCTAAAAAAGTAGGTTGTCCTGAAATTATTTCTCCTCCATTTGAGGCAAAAGTTAGGCCTGTAATTCGTAAGCCTTCCGTTGAGCCTCCTGTGATAATGATAGATTCTGGAGAAACGCCATGTTTTATTGCAAGCTGTTCTGCTAAATTATCTGAATAAGCATATGGATAGCGGCAACCATGGATAAAAGAATTTTTAATTCGTTCTTGAACACGATTGGAAGGGCCATAAGGATTTTCATTTGAGCTTAACCGAATAACAGGGTCTAGACTTCTTGGTTGAAAATCACTTTTTTCTTGTGCACTGAGTATGCTTGGTGGAGCTAACAATAAGCCTCCAATACCAAGGGACGAACGCAGCCAATCTCTACGTGTATGCATAATAAGTTCTTTTTTATAAAGTTTGGGCTTTTTAATTAGAAAACAAAATTTAATCCCTATTTTTCAATAATGGACCTATGGATTTCAATTCTTGAATCAATCTTACAAAACCTCATTCGACCCTTAGAATGGATCATGCTTTTTGCCGTAATTGGTGGTGGCCTTTATTTGTGTTTTCATAGTAAGGGATATCCACTTTTTAAAATAAAAACTGCTTTTGGTTTACTCCTTTCAAAAGAAAAAAACAAGGGCATTTCTCGCTTTCAAGCCCTATCTGCTGTACTGGCAGCAACTGTAGGTTTGGGGAATATTTCAGGTGTTGCTATTGCTATTCACTTAGGGGGACCTGGCGTGCTGGTATGGATGTGGGTTACTGCAGCCATTGGAATGATTATAAAGTTTTATTCTTGCACCTTGGCCGTTCAACTAAGAGAAATCGATGCTGAAGGTGATCCGCTTGGAGGACCCATGTATTACATGTCCTTAGGCATCAAAAAATGGGGAAAACCTCTGGCCGTTTGGTTTTCATTAGCAGGGCTTTTCGGAGTTCTTCCTGCTTTTACTGCCAACCAACTCACCTTAACCTTTATGAATGTGGTTCAGCCCGATCAATTTATTGCTCTTGGAGATTTTCAATGGAGATTTATTGTGGGTATTATTCTGTCCATTGCCAGTGCTTTTGTGATTTTTGGAGGACTAAAAACTATTGTAAAGGTTACCTCAAGCCTTGTTCCTGCGATGGTAGGGCTTTATTTTTTTATTGGAATTTATATACTTGCAGTAAATATAGAAGGAGTTATCCCAGCTTTTCGTTTAATTTTCTCTGAAGCTTTTAATTTTAAAACCATAGTGACCGGTGGTTTTTGGGGCCTTGTAATTTTAGGGGTTAGAAGGGCGGTGTTTTCAAATGAAAGTGGAGTTGGGAATGCTCCCATGTACCACGGGCAATCTCAAAGTAAAAAAGGGACAGACGAAGGTCTTGTTGCCATGTTAGGGCCTTTATTAGACACTGTTTTAGTTTGCACTATTACGGGTCTTATTGTAATTATAAGCGGTGCCTATCTAGTTGAAAATTTAAATGGAATTGTATTAACCCTAGAGGCCTTTCGAAGATTATTCTTTGGCTTTGGTGATGTATTATTACTCCTAATGGTTTTCATTTTTGGAATTTCTACCTTATTTACATATTCCTATTATGGGGTGAAATGCTTTGGGTATCTTACTAATAATCGATGGGCTAACTATTATAATTATTTTTATGTAGGTAGTATTATTTTCTCTGCACTTGTAACGGTTGAAGTTGTTATTGGCATTATTGATTTAGCTTTTGCATTGATGTGCATTCCCAATATGATTGCCATTTTATATCTTTCAAAACATGTGAAAAAAGAAATGCGCGAGCGCAAATGGATAGCTTAGCTCCGGCTAAATCTATAATAAAACAGCTATAATTATATAAAGTGTAGCCGTTTTTGATTTATAACTTAGCTTAGCCATTCGCCGTATTGTGATTTTCATCTCAATCCATCGATATCATACCTTGATACAAAATTCCAAATAAGTTCAGACGTACTCTGACCTTGATAAGCTGCTCTAAACCATTCATGGTCTCCTCCAATGTATTTGTAATGCTCAACAGAAACTGAATTATCCCCTTGGCCATAAACATAATGCTCAATTGTCATTCCTCCACTATTGACGCTACTTACATTTGGGTTTGTGGTCGTGTTATTGAAATTAATCCAATGGTCTAAAGTATTTTGTGCTGAGTTCCATCCAAAGCTCCCGTTATAAGGAAGAATGTCATCAGAGGTTCCATGCAAATGTAATATAGGCATTGGATGACTTGTGTCCCCAGTACAATCTAACATTCCTCCAGAAACAGATGCTACTGCCGCAATTAACTCACTTTTGTAATTCGCAAGGCCATATGCCATCATACTACCATTTGAATATCCCGCGGCATAAATTCTCTTCATATCGACATTGAACTGAGACGAAATCTCATTAATCATAGACTCGACAAATCCAAAATCATCAGCATCACTTTTGTTATCTCCTCCCGTTGGACATGCATTCCAATGGGGATAACCGTTTAAATAACTACCTTGTGGATAAGCCAGGATAAAGGTGTCAGATTCTGCCAATGAACGCATATCAGCTTCTATCATGTATTCACTTGCACTTCCTCCAAAACCATGAAAATTTAACATTAGTGGAGCAGAAGTTTTTCCATCATAAGAATCAGGTATATACAGTAGATATTCTCTATTGATACCATCATAGGGTATTGTTTGAGCATTTGTATTTGAATAACCTAATTCTGAATTATTATTAGCATCATTCTTAACACATCCTGTTACAATTAAAAATACTGTAACATAACATAATTGTTTTAGTCTCTTCATAAAGTTTGTGTTTCGAATATATAAAAAGAACTTCTTCTAATTACAATTAGAGCAGACTTATGTTTTGTTGGCATTAGAGCAATTGAATTCAAGGTCTCTATAAATTCCCTTCAAGAGAATTATAAGTTCGATATATCAATGGCGTTCTCTATTAAATTTATTCTTCCCCCAAAGGTGGTGGTCCAGACGGAAGTAGTCCTTGGTATTGATAGTCCCCTTTTCTTGTTTTAAATTCCTCTTTTACTGACTCAAGAAGTGCTTTGTCAGTAAATAAATCTACCATGGTCATACTCAGTGCTTTTGCAGCATAAACCATCCCTTTGTGTCCAATAGACATTCCCCCACATGCCACTACTGCCCATGAATGCCATGGAGTTCCTTTTGGAGCTGTTGTAACACCTAAGCGAACAACAGGCACTAGAAAACTGACGTCTCCTACATCCGTTGAACCTCCCATTGGATGTTCTGCTGTTTCTTTTAATGGATTAATTGAACCGTCTATTCCTATCGTCGGTTTAAAGGTAGCTTCTTGAATTTTATAGGCAAAATTTTGTTCCTCATCAGTGTAACTTATCTCACCTAGTTGCTCTAGATTTTTTTGAATCGCAGCACCACCAGCCCTATTTGGTAGAATTTCATGAATTCCAGAAATCAAATTTACTTTATAGTCCACATTTGCTAAGATAGCTGCTCCTTCTGCCATTTTTTTTACCTGCTGGTAAACTTCATTCATTCCGTCTCTCTTTGTATCTCGAACACGAACCCATAAACGAGAATAATCAGGAACCACATTTACAACTTGTCCTCCATCTTGAATATGATAATGAATTCTGACGGTAGGTTTTACATGTTCTCTATAAGAGTTAATCCCATGGGTATATAACTCAAGTGCATCCGAAGCGCTGCGACCATTCCATGGGTCCGCTGAAGCATGGGCTGCTTGACCAAAAAACTCAACTTTAAAATCTACTAATGCAAGAGAACTTTGCACATCTGCTTCAGTTTGATCTGCAGGATGCCAGTCTACACAGGCGTCCAAATCATCGAATAATCCTGCTCTTGCCATCCACAATTTTCCAAAGAATTTTTCTTCAGCAGGAGTCCCAAAAAACTTCACAGTACCTTTTAATTTTCCTGTAGCAATTAAATTTTTTATAGCTACAGCAGCCCCTAAGCTAGCCGTACCAAAAAGGTTGTGGCCACAACCATGACCAGCAGCACCTTTATCTAAAGGTGTCTTTTCTGGAGTTGCTTTTTGAGAAAGGCCTGGCAGGGCGTCAAACTCTCCCAAAATACCAATCACTGGTTTTCCAGAGCCGTAAGTTGCCACAAAAGCAGTAGGGGTTTCTGCCACACCAACCTCAACCTTAAAACCATTTGCTTTTGCATAGGCAATTAACGTTTCTGAAGAAACCGTTTCTTGAAAAGCAATTTCAGCAGCACCCCATATGGTATCGCTAATATCTATCAAAGCATTTTTCTGAGTTTCTACACTGCCGATTACTTCTTTTTTAAGACTTTTTTTGTTTTGAGCCTTAACTGAGAATACCAATCCCAGGGCTAGTAAGACATATATTGATTTTTTCATTTTTATAAATTTAAAAATTAAACTTTCTTTTTTAATGGAATAATTAGACCTACTATTAAAAAAAGGGATCCTCCAAGTACATAGGGCCAATCTATAAAAGAGAGCTTGTTGTACATGATTCCCACAACAACAAAACACAATATAGCACAGAGAAACAAAAAACATTTAATTACCCATCTCAATTTCATTGATATACTTTGTTTCTAAATTACACATTACAAATTAAAGTTGTTTATTTTTGAACATGGTTCGTCATTATTTCATTGGAATTACAGTATTAATAACTACTGTTTTTGCTTCCCTTTTCGCTGAAAAAATACAGTGTAAAACAGGGTATGATTTCCCTAAGGGCCTGAGCATTTCTTCTAGTTATTGGAGTGTCTTAGGATTTAGATCATTTGTTGACAATTTAATTTATCAAAAACTTTTTTTATGACCAGTACTGTTGAATATTTAGGGGATCTAAGGACCACCGCCATCCACCTAGCTTCTAAAAAAAACATTCTTTCTGACGCCCCTGTAGATAATCAAGGAAAGGGTGAGGCGTTTTCTCCAACAGATCTTGTAGCAACGGCCTTAGGGTCTTGTTTGCTTACTATTATGGGAATAAAAGCGCGTGACATGGAAGTTGAAATTAAGGGCACTACTGCCTTGGTTTCCAAGGTTATGGGATCTACTCCAAGGCGAATTTCAGAAATTAATATTACTGTAACTATGGCAAACTCTTTCGATCAAAAAACTCAAAAGATACTAGAAAAAGCCGCTCTTAGCTGTCCAGTAGCTAATTCACTGAATACTGACCTAAAACAAAACATTTGTTTTATTTGGCCTTTTTAAGTTGGCGTTTTATAAAATAAATAATACTGTATACCATAATTCCAATTGGACCTAACATAAAAGTACAAGCAAGAGCAGGAAGTATTACCCAATGTGAAATCTGATACCTTCGACTGTGCCGAATAATCCAAGTGCCTACCCAAAAATCAAATGCTAGGTAATGAAGCCAACCTGCAGCTGCAGACTCTGGCGAAGCAAGACGGAATAGATTGGTAATACCTTCCAAAGAAGAAAAATCTGCCTCTGCAAGACCCCCAGATACAATTAAGAAATAGGTGTAAAAAAAACTGACCCCTAAAGGAATCCATGGAAAAGTAATTAAGCGTTGTGTAAAGCTCCACTTTGGAAAAAAAAGTAGGAAAAACCATGCTAAAAGCATTACAGTATTACAAAGATCAAATAAAATAGAAGTCATAAAAAACACATTAAAGTATTGAAAGCCAAAATAGTATTTATATTTTAGTTAAGATAATGCTATTATTTAAAGACATTCATGGTAACCGTATTGATCCTGTAAATCATACCTTAGAGGTTATCAAGCAATACCCTTATGCAGAAATTCATATTGGAACTGATTCCCAAAATATTAATAAAGAAACGCGATATACTACTGTAATTGCATATCGTCTAGGATCAAGGGGCGTACATTATATATTAAGTAAAAGCACCTATTCCATCATTAGAGACATGTGGACTAGGCTTTGGCGTGAAGCAGAATTTAGTATTGATCTAGCCGAATGGATTACCCAAAAAATAAGTCTTAAAATAGAAATTGATATGGATTACAATGAGGACGAGAACTTTAAATCTCATAAATTAATTTCTGCTGCAAAAGGATGGGCAAATTCCCTTGGATATAAAGTAAATGTTAAACCTAATAATCAAATTGCTACCCGTGCAGCAGATTATCATTGCAGGTAATTCTCTTTTTATAAATCACTTCGAGAAAAAAATCATTTTTTGTTAAATTAACATCGACATCTAACTTACTTAAATCGTCTATCTTTATATTTCTTGATTTACACATTTATTCTATGCGTTTTGCCATAATTGCTCCAGATGTTCCTACAAAAAGATGGAAAGAAAACTTTGAAAGAATTGCACCAAAGATTCCCTTACTTATTGGTGAAAATACGGATACACCAGAAGACGTTGTATGTGCTATGGTTTGGAAACAGCCTATAGGTTCGCTAGTTAAATTTAAAAACTTGAAATTAATTTTTTCAATGGGCGCTGGAGTAGATCATGTTTTATTAGATGCTTCTATCCCTAACCATATTCCAGTGTGTCGAGTAGTAGATCCTAAAATGGCTTTTTCCATGACAAATTATATTTTGATGGGAGTGTTAAATCACCACCGAGCTTTTTATGATTTTCAACAAGCACAAAAAGAAAAACACTGGGCTCAATTTGTCTTTAATGAAAAAGAGTTGAGAATTGGTGTCCTTGGAACTGGTCATCTTGGAATGGATGCTGCTAGTAAACTTAACGAGCTTGGGTTTTCAGTTTTTGGATACAGCAATTCCCCGAAAGAGACTTTATTTCCTTCCTTTTCTGAAGGAGAACTAGATGTGTTTTTAGGTCAAATAAATGTACTAATATGTACAGTTCCTTATACACCAAATACTCACGGGTTATTAAATTATGAATTGTTTCAAAAGCTAAAATATCCTACTTATCTTATTAATGTGTCAAGGGGTGCTGTTCAGGTAGAAAAGGATATTCTTAAAGCTTTGGATAAAGGATTACTTTCGGGAGCTTTTTTAGATGTTTTTGAACAAGAGCCTTTGGTAAAAGAAAGTCCCTTATGGGATCATTCAAAAATTAAAATCACCCCACACATAGCCAGTTTAACATATCCCGAAGAAGGAATTCATCAGGTTTTAGAAAGTTTTAAAAGGTTAGAAAAAGGCCTTCCATTAAAGCACCAAATAGATCGTAAAAAGATGTATTAAGACATTAATATTTGTTCTCCTATTGGGGCTATGCCATAACGAATAGGATCTGTAGTGACCAGACCCGTATCTTTTGATGTCTTACTTAAATAGGCTTTTGCGTCCTTCTCTGAAAGCATGCTTGTGTTTGCAGCAATACCAATTACTCTAGACCTAGGAAAAGTTCCAAAGACACTGGCTAAAGATTCGTTTAAAGCAATAAAATCATTTAAATCTGGGATTTTAATATGTTCTGGGCTTCTGAGTGTCTTTATTTCGGCACGTAAGCACAATATTAAATGTGTTGGACAGCTTCCACGCATAAGTGGGAGAGTTGCGGTACTTCCCGGATGTAATAATGATCCTTGCCCTTCGATTAGAATTATATCTTTGTCGGCTTGGTCTAAAACAACTTGCTCTACTGCACCACAAGCATGATCAACTTTAAAAGCGTCTAAAGGAATTCCCTTTCCTACAATGGTGATTCCAATTTGTCCTGTAGCCACAAAACCAACTTTTTTTTTGTGCTCCAATAGCCAAGAATACAATTCTAACCCTGCGGTCATTTTTCCAACAGCCATGTCTGTACCAATAAAAAGCACTCGTTTGTTTTGAAGCTGAGAAGCTTTTCCTGTGGCTATTTCAGGAGTAAATAGGGGAATGCGAACATCCCATATCCATTGTTTTAGTGGATTTTTTATATGTTGACTCCACCGTTCATTTAATACATCATGAAGTCCGTTGACAATTGACAGTCCGTTGTCTAGCGCTTCTTCAATAACAGGATTCCATGATTCAGGTATTTTCCCACCAGAAGGAGCAATTCCCAAAACCAATACCTCAGCACCTTTTAAAATTGCTTCTTTAAGTGTTGCTAAAATGGGCACTTCTTTGGTCGTCTCCATGAACTCTCTCATTTGTTTTCCTGCAAGCTTCTTATCTATAACCCCTACGATTGGATTTTTTAAATAGCGAACCACCCCTGTACCCATTTTACCATAATCGCTATCAATATGACCTTCCATGTAAACAGCTATATTTTGAGTACTCTTAAGCATAATATTCTTGTTTTAAAATAGCACCATGTCCAGGAATATCAAGTGGAAGCGTTACCCCTTCTACCATAGGCGCTCCTTCCGCTGGATCAGGTGCCAAATTATAGTGAGAGTCTAAATCAATGTGATCAATGCCTCCCGTTAATGAGGCAGCAGCAGCAATAGCAATAGAAGATTCGCTCATACATCCTATCATTGTTTTGAGTCCATGAGCTTTTGCTGTTCCAATGATTCTCAAAGCTTCAGTAATCCCACCACACTTCATTAGCTTCATATTTACCCCATCTACATAAGGAGCAAAGGCAGGAATATTATGTGAAAATCGACATGACTCATCCACATAAATGGGCAATGCCCTACCATTATATAATGTTTTTAATCCATCTTCTTCCCCTTCTTTTAATGGCTGTTCTATATAGTCAACCTTCCTTTCTGCCAACCATTTCATCATATGTTGTGCTTGACTTACGTCCCAACCACCATTTGCATCTACTCTTAGTTTAACGTCGTAGGTTTTTGTGCTTTCAACTACCTGTTCAAACATTGCCTTATCCGCTTCAATTCCTTGAGGAGAACCTAGTTTTATTTTAAGTGACTGCACCGTTGTCCCCTCTAGTAGAAGGGGAACACGATTTTTTACAACTTCCGGTGAATTGATTCCTATAGTAACTGAAGTGGGAGTGTGTGGTCTAGAAAAACCCAAAAGCTGTCGTAATGGAAGGTTTGCTTTTTTAGCTTTCCAATCCCAAAATGCAGTGTCTAAGGCTGCATAAGCACAGGGTGAAATTCGCATTTCACTTGCGCGATCATATAGTTCTTGAATCGAAAAACCCTCAATTCCTGTTGCAATAAATTGTTTTAAGACTGTTTGAATTTCATCAGCAGTTGAAGCTCCTTCGGTTTCTCCTGGTGCTCCTTCTCCCCAGCCAACATAACCGTCTTTTTCATAGCGAACAAAGAGATTTTCCGAATCGTAGCGTACCCCTCGGCTTATTGCCAAAGGAAAGCGTTTCTTAAGTGTTACTTTGTGAAAACTAAAGCCCATTTATTAAATTTGAATTTCGAAGATAGGAAATTAAAAAATCTGATGAAGAATTTTTGTAACCCCTAAAAGTTCTTGTTTTTTCATTAACTCTTTTATTTCAAGATTCCCAAGGGTAGCCTTTCCACTTGATGTTTCCAGGCGAAATGTTTCAAAAGGAGCTTTGGTAAAAAAGATCTCTGTCATTACTGTTTCTCCTTCATCGAAAAACAATTCAATCGAGGCTTTATCTAGAATTATGGTAATGGCTAAAGAGGACCCTTTTTTAGTTCTAGGAGCTACTGATGGTTTTGTGCTAAATTTTTCTGAAAAATTAGTTTTACCAGTCTTACTGCGATCAATAAAAAATTGATAAGTTTCATGATTATATCCGAAAGTCAATACGTCTCCCTCTTTATTTTCAAGAAAAAATGTATATATTTCCTCTTTTAAATCTAATAAGTCAAGCTTAATTTGAGCACCTAATAAATTAATTTGACCAGAAGCAACTAATGTGGTTTGCTTTTCAAAATATCTTGATTCTTCAGCTAGTTTTCGGGTTGTGTATTCATCCCAGTTTGAAGGGGGAATTGAACGAAGACGATAGTCTCCTTCTGCATGGATTAGTTCAAGTTCTCGAGGAAGGGTCATCGCACTTCTCCATGTGGTTGTGGGGACTTCGTTCGCATAATTCCAATTAGACATCCAGCCTAAATAAACGACTCCGTTTGCTTCTGTTGACAAATTTGAGAAACTTACCCCCGCGTAATTATCTCTCCCAAAATCTAACCAAAAATTATGCTCCTTATCCATTGAAGATTTAAAGTCAGAATCAATGATAAAGTTAGTTCCGTCAAACTCCCCCACAAAATACTGTGTCGCGCTCCCGCCATTTGGCCCGCCTGGGTTAATGCTTAATAATTGAACCCATTTAGTAGTTTCCGTTCCTTTCAGGGGTAAAGGAAATAAATCTGGGCATTCCCAAACACCTTTGTGGTTTCCAACTCCTTCACCAAAAGAAGATAAATAGGTCCATGAAAGTAAATTTTTTGACTCATAAAACTGTATTTCCTGACCTGCAGCTAAGGTCATAACCCATTTTTGATCTGATTCATACCAAAATACTTTAGGATCTCTAAAGTCAATAATTCCAGGATTCTTTAGTACTGGATTTGCAGTATATTTTGTCCAAGTTTGCCCCGAATCTAAAGAATAGGCAATGCTTTGTGTTTGAAAATTAATTTCTTTTCCTATCGATGCTTTCTCACTATCATGATTTGTATAAATAGCAATGATAGCGGGGTTTCCTTCTTGTCCTAAACCAGAAGTGTTGTTATAATCTACCACGGCGCTACCAGAAAATATAGTTCCTAAATCATCTGGGAACAAAGCAATGGGTTGCTCTTCCCAATGCTTCAAATCTAGACTGGTTGCATGTCCCCAATGCATAGGTCCCCAAACACTGGCGTCTGGATTATGTTGATAATAAAGATGGTAAACTCCTTTATAAAAAAACATACCGTTAGGGTCATTCATCCAGTTTTTTTTTGGTGAAAAATGAAAAGAAGGGCGGTATTTAAGTTCATCTGAATTAAATTCAGTCATACTTGTTTGCTTTTTTATGTCTATTAAATAATTACAGCTTATCAAGCTAAAAAATAAAGCTGAAAAGAAAATAACTTCTTTGATTGTTTTCATTTTAAAGCGTTGTTTTTATCCTCAATTAATTGTTTGATTAACTATCTATCTAAAGTAGAATTAATTTTTAAATATGTATACAGATCGGTCTTTCTTATAAAATTATATCTTAAATAAGTGCGTGAAAGTTCTGTATATTTAAGAAAAATAATCGCATGAAACCTCTTTTTAAAAATTCAATTCCCTTAGTGTTGTTTACTACTTTGTTGTTTGGCTGTAACTCAGTTTCATCTAAAAAAGAAACTAAAAAGCCCCGAATTGCTATTGCTGGTTTGGCAATAGAGTCAAGTACTTTTTCCCCTGCAAGATCTGGGATAGATGCTTTTTTAGCCCGAGAAGCTGAAGACATTTTTGAATACTATCCTTTTTTAACCGAAGAAAGTGAGCAAAGAGAAGCTGCAGATTGGGTTCCAACATTAAGGGGCCACGCACTTCCTGGAGGAATGGTTACTAGAATAGCTTATGATTCTTTAGTTGGAAAAACTCTGAATCTACTAAAGAAAGGAATGCCATATGATGGTCTTTTTTTTGACATTCATGGTGCAATGAGTGTAGAGGGAGTTGATGATCCTGAAGGTGATTTCATTGCTAAAATACGAGCTGTTATTGGAACCGAAACGCTGATCTCAACCTCCATGGACCTCCATGGAAATGTATCTAGGCGACTTGCACAACATTCTGATCTTATAACGTGTTATAGAATGGCTCCGCACGAGGATGCGATTGAATCCAAGCAACGTGCTGTGGATAACCTTTTAGAGCGTCTCGCTAGCGGAAAAGGTAAGCCAAAATTCAAGGCTTGGATTCCTGTCCCTATTCTATTGCCAGGAGAAAAAACAAGTACCCGTATTGAGCCCGGTAAAAGTCTCTATGCAAAAGTACAGCCTCTGACAGAAAAAGAAGGAGTTATTGATGCTGCTATTTGGATTGGATATGCCTGGGCAGATGAACCTAGAAACCATGCCGTGGTAATGGTAACAGGAGATGATGAACAAGCCGTTAAAGAAGGCGCAGAAATACTTGCCCAAGCTTTTTGGGACGTAAGAAAAGAATTTGAGTTTGTGGCACCTACTGCAACTTTAGAGAAGAGTTTGACCCTTGCGTTAAAATCTAAAAAGAAACCCTACATAATCAGTGATATGGGTGATAATCCAACTGCTGGAGGAGCGGGAGATGTTACTTGGACTCTTAGGGAGCTTTTGTCCAATAAGGCCTTTCAAAACGAATCGGGGCCAACCCTTATTTATGCTTCTATTCCTGGGCCAGAAATGATCGAAGCTGCAGAAGCTTCTGGTATTGGAGGAAAGGTGTCTGCCAAAGTTGGTGCTATGGTAGACAACCGCTTTTCGCCACCTTTACTTTTAAATGGTGTGGTAGAATCCATTTATAAAGGAGATGTTCATGCAGAGATAGAGGCCGTTATTCGAGTAGGTAGTATAAAAGTAATTGTTACTAAAAAACGTAAGCCTTACCATCGTGAAAAAGATTTTACTCAATTAGGTTTAAGTCCAAGAGGAGCAGATATATTGGTTGTGAAAATTGGATACCTTGTACCTGAGCTTTATAACATGCGTGGCGATTGGATTATGGCACTAACCCCAGGGGGAGTAGATCAAGACCTTGAGCGATTGGGTTATAAACGAATTAAAAGACCAATGTTTCCAATGGATAAAGACATGGATTCAGTTAATTTAAAAGCACGTTTAATTCCTGCATCTGACGCTCTGTAATTTAAATAAACGAAACTATGCGTACTCTTTTCATTAGTGTTCTTTCATTGTTAATAATTGGATGTGACTCAAAACAAAATGGTTTTTTAAATGAAGAAAAAAAGATTGAGGGCCTTCAAGAGTCAGTGGAAATTCTAAGGGATCAATGGGGCATAAATCATATTTATGCCAATAATCAAAAAGATCTTTTTTTTGCTCAAGGTTATGCGGCTGCAAAAGATCGTTTATTCCAATTTGAAATATGGAGAAGACAAGCTACTGGGACCGTAGCTGAAATCTTAGGTCCTGATGAATTAGCTCGTGATATCGGAACTCGTCTTTTTCAATTTAGAGGTGATTTAAACACTGAGCTTAGTCATTATCATCCTGAGGGAAAAGCCATTATTGAGTCCTATGTTGCAGGAGTGAATAGTTATATAAAGGAAGTTTTAAAAACCCCTGAAGAGCTTCCTTTACCCTTTAAAATATTAGCAATTAAACCAAAGCTTTGGACCCCTGAAGTGGTAATTTCAAGACATCAAGGCTTATTAGGAAATATTGGTCAAGAATTACAGATAGGAAGAGCAGTTTCACTTTTAGGTCCTAAAAAAGTAAAAGAGTTGTTATGGTTTCACCCTCAAGAACCTGATATTAATTTGGATAAAAAAATAGATTCAAAACTTTTATTTGAAGATATTCTGGCGCCCTATTTCGCTTTTAGAAAACCTGTTCATTTTAAATCAGAACATCTTAAGAAAGATTATCAAAAAAAGGGCGCTATGGCTATACTTGATCGCTATAATGATCTTTCAAGAGATTCTTTAGACTTAGGGAGTAATAATTGGGTTGTCTCGGGTTCTAAAACTAAAGACGGAAATACCTATATGGCTAATGATCCGCATAGAACAATAGCCATCCCTTCCTTAAGGTATATGGCTCATTTAGTTGCCCCTGGATGGAATGTTATTGGTGGGGGTGAGCCTGAAATACCAGGAATATCGATTGGTCATAATAATTTTGGTTCATGGGGGTTAACTGTTTTTAGAACCGATGGTGAAGATCTTTACCAATATGAATTAAACCCTAAAAACGCTCTGCAATACAAATATAAAGGAGCTTGGATGGACTTTAAAATTATTAAAGAGTTGATTTCAGTAAAAGGAGCACCTTCAAAGGAAGTGGCTCTTTATTACAGCCATCATGGTCCTGTAACCTATCTAAATGAAAAAAAACATATTGCTTTTGCTGTAAGATGTGCTTGGCTTGAGACTGGTGGATCTCCTTATTTGGCTTCTTTACGAATGGATCAGGCTAAAACTTGGGAGGAATTTCAAGAGGCTTGTACCTACAGTAATATTCCAGGAGAAAATATGATTTGGGCTGATACCCAAGGAAATATTGGTTGGCAAGCTGTCGGGATTGCCCCTGTAAGAAATAATCATAGTGGCCTTGTGCCTGTCCCAGGAGATGGAAGATATGAATGGGCGGGTTATTTACCCATTATTCAAAAACCTAATGAATTAAATCCTGAAAAGGGATTTATTGCAACAGCCAATCAAAACGTAACCCCAGATGAATACGACAATTGGAATGCAATAGGATACTCTTGGTCTGATCCTTATCGTGGAGATCGAGTAAATGAAGTCCTTGCAAAAAATGATCAATTAAATCAGGAGGATATGAAAAATCTTCAAGTAGATATGACCTCCTTACCCGCAAAAATTATAATTCCTTTTTTAGGAGAAATTGATTTTGAAGAGTTTGAGACTGAACAAAAAAACCGTCTTTTAAACTGGAATTTTCGTTTAGAATCCTCTTCCATTGAAGCCGCAATTTATGTTGAATGGGAGAATGAAATTAAACGAATGGCCCATAAACAGTTTGTGCCTGAAATAGCAAAGCCCTATATAACGACCCTACAATTAAAAAAAATTATTGACTGGATCGAAAACCCTAAAGAAACTTATTTTGGTAGTATATCGAGTCGTGATGCCTTCCTTAAAATGACCTTTGAAGAAGGAGTCTCTAATTTAAAAAAGCGCCTAGGACCAAATACTCTAGAGTGGCGTTATGGACAGACAAAGTTTAAGCATAGCTTTATGGAGCACGCTTTAGGGGGTATTGGTACTGATGCAGTTAGCTCTAAGCTTAATCTAGGGCCCCTACCCAGGGGAGGAAATGCCTATACTCCTGGATCTACAGGGGAAAATGATAGACAAAGTAGTGGAGCCAGTTTTCGAATGATTGTTAATACTGGCGATTGGGATGCAGCAATTGGAACCAATGCGCCTGGACAGTCAGGAAATCCAGAAAGTCCCTTTTATGATAATCTTTTTAAAAGTTGGGCAGAAGACCAGTATTTCCCAGTCTATTATTCTAAAGAAAAAATAAGATCTGTTACCTATAAACGGACCCTATTAATTCCTTAAATTTTTCTTATTGCTCATCCCAAGCGATAATCTGTTCTCTAGGAACACCAATGTGGCTTCCTAAAAAAAGAGCATTTAAAAATAAACGATTCGTTCCATAGGCTGTACCTCTAAAATTCGGGTTTTCAGCAAATAAAACAACACGTCCTTTCCCTACTTTACTTACAACTACAGGTGCAGCTTTTGGAAGGAATTTTTCGCGAATATTTTTTGAAATATAGCCATCAATATGAGGGTTTTTAGCATATGCTACAGGTGTTCCATAATTGCTTTTGCTTGGTTCAAACCATACTAAATTATTTTTGTACAAACTCACACTTTTTTGAGTAAAACCAAACCCTAAAGGATGGGTGTGGTCTACTATTCCTTTCAAGAAAACACCTCCTAGTTTTTCTCGCCCTAAATTTTCTGAAGCCTCCACATAAGGTCTTCTTGTGGCAATAGTGGTGGAATCTTTTTTAAGAATTACTCTTTTCTCATCAATAATTTTATGTTTAATTAGAGTATTATTTGCCGTTCCAATAGCAATTATTGTATTTCCCTTAGCTACCCAGTTTTTAATTTTATCTATTATTTTTTTACTCCAGAGATAACTACCCGAAACCATTACTAAAGTAGTATAGTCTTCAAGTTTTATTCGATCAAAATAATTTTGCCTTACCTTAGTAATAGGCATCCCCACGCGAGTGTCTAATAAATGCCATACTTCTCCCGCTTCATAAGAACGTATTCCTTTTCCTATAATCATTAGTGCTTTTGGTTTGTCTAGAGGGCGAATTGCTCTGCTCCCTAAATCTATTCCTTGTGAACTAAAACCAGAGGACACTCTATGAATTTGAATGCTATGCTTTTTTTGAAGAGCACTTAACGTTGTGTGTAATTCTTTTTCAGAAAGCGATTGTGGCGCAACCGGAATCATTAATGACCCATATGAAAAAGAGGTCTTATTTTTTATCGCAAAAGGTTTGAAAGATGCTGCAACTACAATTTTATTTTGCTGTGCCTCGTAAATGAAAGCTGGTAGATTATAGTCTTTAGAATCAACGGCATATGCATAGGATGAAAGCTCCAATGGTTTTAATGCTATTAATTCTTCTGTTGACTTAATTTCTGTTCCCCTGATTGTTTTATTTGATGATGCAAATTTAATATTATAGAAATTTGCGACAGACCAAGCAGAAGCATCATAATAAACACTGTCATGATATGATTCATAGGTTTCAAAGAAGGTTTGAACCATTCTGTATTGAGGTTGATTTGTTGGTACAGCGAAAGTATTTTTTCCTGTTTTCAATACAGAAACCTTGTGACGAATCAACTTATCGATAAACGCTTTATTTCTATTCTGATCTTTTTCAGAAAAAGTGTAGGCTTTAATTTTACTCTTGGCACTTTTTTCAATGGCACTCTTAAAGAATGCTTTCTGGTAGGTTCGTAAGGTGCTTTTATTTTCAACCGCTGCCTGAACAGTTGCCATACTAGAAACAAACTGGTTTCTTATAGTAAAAGGAAATGTAATATATCCATATTTTATTTTTTGCTTGTGTCCTCTTGAGCTAGCTTGCTCAAAAAGTAATCCTAAACCTCCTTGAAGATCTGGATAAGAAGAGCCATAACCTGGATAGGTTCCGTCAAAGGCTTCTTTAGTAAAATAAAGAGAACCTATACTATCTAAACTTTTAGAAAAGTATGAAGCAAATAAATCGTTGAGTTTTATGTAATTATCTTTTGGCATAATGGGGTCTAAAGATCCATTTGCTTTCATTGGCTCAAAAAAGTAACTGCTTTGACTTCCCATTTCATGAAAATCAGTAACTACATTAGGATACCACTGATGATACCAGGCTAATTTTCCTTGACTTTCAGGGTTTATTGCCAAAAGCCAATCTCTATTTAGATCAAACCAATAATGATTTGTTCTTCCCCCTGGCCAGACCTCATTGTGTTCAGCATCCATTGGATCTGAAACTAAAGGGTTTCCTTTATAGGAATTTGCCCACTGAGTATGGCGATCACGACCGTCGGGGTTAATCGTAGGATCTATAAAAATAATGGCATTCTCTCTGAATGAAATAATTTGTTTGTCTTTAGAGGCAGTTAATGTATATGCTGACAAAAGTGCTGCCTCAGAGCTTGAGGGTTCGTTGCCATGAACATTGTAGGCAAGGTTTAAAATTAAAGGGATGTCTGGCTCTTCTAATAGCAAGCCTTTTGCATAGTCCAGATGCGCCTTTTGAATACTTTTTAAATTCGCTAAGTTCTCAGGGGTACTAATAATAAGTAGTGGAAGTTTTCTTCCTTCATGTGTTTTCCCATAGTATATAATTTGAGCCTGATTTGAAACTTTTGCCAAATGTTCCAAATAAGAAACAATTTGATCATAGCGTGTGTGTTGTGATCCAATTTCATAGTCTAAAAAATCTTTAGGTGCCTGAATATTTTCTTGAAAAGGCTGATATCGTTCTGTGAAATAATCTTGCCCAAATAAGGGCATTGCCAAAAAAAGAGACCATAATAAATGTTTCATAACTGAGGTGATTTAAATTAAAAGTACACTATTTAAAGATATAAAAAGCGTGTATTTTTTATTTTATTGTCTAAAAAAATCAATTAAATCAGTCACATTAGAGCTTATTTATAATTAATCTAAATAATTTTTATTTATTTAAAAATATATATATATTTGCTTAATATTAATTTAGACTAATTATAAATAACCATAATTTGAAAAATACATTTTCACTTTTAATACTTCTTTTCATTACCATTAGTTGTGCTAAAGAAGATGCAACAATTGAATACAGAACAATTGAAAAAATAATTGAGGTTGAAGTGCCTGGAGAAACTATTACTGAAACAGTAATAGTTAATAATCCACTCGCGCCCGACTCCTATTCATTCACTAGAGATGGCGTTTCCACAGTGTATTACACGGGTCAGTCTGCAAAGTTAGAAATGGCAAAAGAATTAGGGAGTGCTTTAAACACTTCTTCTTTTACAGAAACCCAAATAAATACAATGTTTAATGATGGCAATGGGTTTACAAATTCAACTTTAGATACATCCGGAAAAAAAGTAGGAAATAAAACGGGTGCATCGACCTATTCTTCAGCAACAATAAAACCTTTATTTGACGGATGGATTACTGATGCTACCTCAAATGTTTTTCCTGCATGGAACAGTGATGCCTCCGCTGGCGTAGCTGGACAAATTACTGATGCTGACGGTGGAAGAACAGTCCGAGTAAATTCTAAAGGATTAGAGCTCAATCAAGTTTTTATGAAGGGACTAATTGGTGCTTTTGCTGCAGACCAAATAATAAATAACTATTTAACTAGTTCAAAACTAGATGGGGCTAAAGACGACAACGATGCTGGAGTATTGCATTACACATCTCCAAATGCTACTGAAGCTAATATTACAAAAATGGAACATTATTGGGATGAAGGTTTCGGATATTTGTATGGATTGGATAACCAAACTTATCCTGAGCTTGGAAAAGGGGTTCTTTTAAATAAATATTTAATAAAAGTTGAGAGTGATGAGCCTGGTATTGCAAAAAAAATATACGATGCTTTTGCTCTTGGGAGGGCTGCGATAGTTGCTAAAAACTATACACTGCGTGATGAGCAAGCTCAAATCGTAAAAGCTGAATTATCTAAAGTAATTGGATATAAAGCTGCTTATTATTTAAGAAGTGGTAGTGCCAAAAAAACTGCTGGCAAAACAGCAGACGCTTTTCACGCGCTATCTGAAGGTTATGGTTTTATTTTAAGTCTTCAATTCACTCAAGATCAAGATGGTGTCCCTTATATGACAAATACTGAAGTTAATTCTATGTTAAGTGAACTAATGGCTGGAAACGGTCTTTGGGATAGAACAGAGGCTGAACTTGAAGCAATGGCAAGTGAAATTGATGCTGCAACGAGTTTACCAAAAACAAATTAGATAGAAATACTTTGATTGCTTTTGCTTGGTTTTAATTTGAATTATTTTTCATTTAGAAGATTAGAATTTTAGAAAACCATAAACTAATTCATTAAAAATCAAGCAGAATGATCATTGAAAATAGTTAATATGATAAAAAAAATATCTCTTACCCTTTTTATATTTATTTTCACTTTTTCTTGTTCTTCTGAAGATGACAATCAAAGTGATTTTTTAAGTAATTCATCTGAAATCTTTGATTCAGTGATTAACGATGATATCACTTTAGGTTTCGATAGAAGTGCAATGTTGGTTTTTTGGGCCGATAATTTTATTATGCCTGCTTATAAAAAATTAAAAGATGATCTTTCTGTTTTAAAAGAAAGTATTGCCTCTTTTAATGAAGAGCCTCTTCAGGCTAATTTTGAAATTGTAAGGGAAAAATGGTTGTCTGCCTATAAAACGTGGCAACATGTTGAAATGTTTAATATTGGCAAAGCAGAAGAAATATATCTTTCATCCTTCATGAATATTTATCCTGTTAACGAGGATCGTACAACAAGTAATATTAATTCTGGTGTTTATGATCTTGAAAACCCAAACAATTATGCCTCTCAAGGTTTTCCTGCACTAGACTACCTGTTATTTGGTCTTGGAGAAAATGATGCTGAAATTCTAGAAAAGTATCAGCCCTCCGATAATAATTATTCGAAATATTTAGTCAGCGTAATTAATAAAATGGAAGCGAAAACCAATACAGTATCAAATGATTGGGATTCATATAGAGACACTTTTGTGGTTTCAACTGAAAATACTGCGACCTCAAGTATTAATAAATTAACCAATGACTTCATCTTTTATTTTGAAAAAGGATTACGTACTAATAAATTTGGGATACCTGCAGGTGTTTTTTCCACTGACGAACTTCCTAGTAAGGTTGAGGGTTATTATAGTAAGTTATACTCAAAAACTCTTGCTTTAGAATCTTTATATGCTGTTAAAAACTTTTTTATTGGAAAGGCTTTTGAAAATGATGCTTTAGTTGGGGATAGTTTTCAATACTATCTAACTTTTTTAAATGCAAAAAAAAATGACACTAGTTTAAGTGATCTAATTCTCTCAAAACTAGATACTGCAATTTCAAGTGTCACCGAATTAAGTGATGACTTTACATCTCAAATTAACACAGATAACAACACGATGTTACTCACTTTTGATAGAATTCAGTCAGTTGTTATTCTCCTTAAAGTGGATATGCTCCAAACATTGAATATCAATGTTGATTATGTTGATGCTGATGGTGATTAATTTCATTATACTAGTTTTCAGAAAAAATGTTGTTAAAAAAAATAAATTTCTATTTTAAAAATACCCACACTGATCCCTCAGGCTTAGCAGTTTTTAGGATTTTGTTTGGATTACTTATGCTTTTTAGCCTCATTAGATTTTGGTATAAAGGATGGATAGAGTCCCTTTATATAAACCCAAAGTTAAACTTTAAATATTATGGTTTTGAATGGGTTGAAAGTTTAGGTTCATATACCTATCTCTTGTTTATTGTTTGTGCGATTGCATCATTATTTGTTGCATTGGGGTTCAAATATAAATTTTCAATAATAATCTTTTTTTTATCCTTTACTTATATTGAACTAATCGATAAAACCACTTATTTAAATCATTATTATTTTGTGAGTGTCTTGTCCTTCTTAATGTGTTTTTTACCAGCAAATAAATTTTTTTCATTGGACAATTATCTAGATGGAACTTCCTGTGAAAAAATCCCAAAATGGACGGTTGACAGTATAAAGCTTCTTATCTGCATAGTTTATTTTTATGCTGGTTTAGCTAAAATCAATTCGGACTGGCTTTTAAAGGCTATGCCTTTAGCGATTTGGCTTCCATCTAAGTATGATATTCCATTAATTGGTCAAACATTCATGCAGCTAAAATGGGTGCACTATTTAATGAGCTGGGGGGGGATGATTTATGATTTAGCTATTCCGTTTCTTTTGTTAAATAAAAAAACCCGTCCATTTGCATTTATAATGGTCATTATCTTCCATCTATTAACAAAAATTCTTTTCCCGATAGGAATGTTTCCCTATATAATGATTTTTAGTGCTTTAATATTCTTTGACTCTGGTTTGCAAAAGAAAATTTTAAAAAAAATCTCTTCGTTTTTAAGACTCTTTAAAAAAAATCCGAGAAAACATATAAACATAAAATCAGTTTCTTTTATAAGACTTCATCTGTCGCCTATTTCAAAAATTGCTTTGATTTGCTTTTTTCTTTTTCAATTATTGTTTCCATTTCGATATGTTTTTTATCCTGGTGAACTTTTTTGGAATGAAGAGGGTTACCGGTTTTCTTGGAGAGTAATGCTAGTGGAAAAAAAGGGTGCTACTGATTTTAAAATAACAGATAGTATATCAAAAAAGTACTTCTACGTTAATAATCGTGACTTTTTAACTGCATTTCAAGAAAAACAGATGAGTTTTCAGCCAGATTTCATCTTAGAATATGCTCATTTTCTTGGTAATCACTTCAAAGGACAAGGACATCAAAATATTCAGGTATTTGCTGATAGTTATGTTGGATTAAATGGCCGTTTGAGTCAACGTTTTATTGATCCTAAAGTTAACTTATTTACAAAAAAAGAGTCCTTTAAACATAAAAAATGGGTGATCCCACTAAATGATGAAATCAAAGGTTTTTAGCGGGCTACTATTTATAATAATTCCAGGAATTATTATGGGTCAAAATCTATTGAAAGGAGAAATTTATGTTTCTGACTCGCTTTTTTTAGAGGAAGTCGTTGAGATTTATGAAAAGGACCTGGGGTATCTTGGGAGCACAAATCTAGGTGGGAAATTTGAAATCTCATTTGATAAAGATGTGGTTGATTTGATTTTTATTGCCAATAGCTACCCTATTGTTGAAAAAAAAATTAATCTCTCCAAAGAACTTTTTGTAAAAATTGAATTTCTGAGTCGAATTCAAAACTTAACTGAAGTTATTGTAAACTCTGAAAAAAGAGAAAAATTTGGTTTATCTCGTCTTAAAGACTACCGTGGAACTTTTATTTATGCAGGTAAAAAAAATGAAGTGATTAATCTCCAACAATCTATGGCAAATCTTGCTACAAGTAACTCAAGGCAAGTATTTAGTCAAGTCGCTGGATTAAACATTTATCAAAACGATGATGCTGGATTGCAACTCCATATTGGAGGAAGAGGGCTGGACCCAAATAGAACATCTAATTTTAATACCCGCCAAAATGGTTATGATATAAGTGCTGATGTGCTTGGATATCCTGAGAGTTATTATACCCCTCCTGCAGAGGCCCTTAGTAAAATTGAAGTGTTAAGAGGTGCTGCTTCGTTACAATATGGAACTCAATTTGGTGGATTGGTGAATTTTGTTTTTCAAGAAGCAAATCCTGAAAAACCTTTTACGCTTAAAATAAGAAACACAATTGGTTCCAATAATCTATTCACCAATTTCACAAGCACTGACGGGACAATTGGGAAATTTGATTACATGGCCTTTTTTAATCTTAAAAAAGGTGATGGGTTTAGAGAAAATTCAAAGTTTAATTCATCAAATTTATTTTTAAATGTAGGATATACATTTAATGAAAAAACTAAAATTTCATCTGAAATCACTTACTTAAACTATCTTGCTCAACAAGGTGGTGGACTTACAGACAGTATGTTTTCAGATAACCCGTTTCAAAGTAATCGATCTCGAAATTGGTTTGAACTAGATTGGCTACTCTACAGCATAAAATTAAAACATTCATTTTCAAAAAACTCGAATGTAAGTTTTAATTTTTTTGGGTTAAATGCCTCTCGAAATTCTATCGGGTTTAGAAGTAATCGGGTGAGTCAAGAAGATCCAAATCAAGAAAGAGATTTAATTAAAGGTGATTTCAATAATTTTGGCGCTGAAGGACGTTGGGTGAAAAATTATCTGATTTCTAAAAAGAAATCTATCCTCTTAATAGGATCAAAATATTACAGATCCTTTAACACCTCTCTGCAGGGCCCTGGATCAAGTGGCACTGATGCTAATTTTAATTTAAAAAATGATTTATTCCCGTTTTATAGCTTTCAATCTACTTACGAATATCCAAATGAGAATATTGCTCTTTTTTCAGAAAACATTTTTTATCTGACTGATCGATTGTCAATTACACCTGGTATTCGATTAGAGTACATAAAAACTCAAAGTGACGGGTTTTATAAAAAAATAAATCGCGATGCGGCAGGCAATGTTATTTTTGATTCAACTGTTCTTGAAAATGATATCCGAAAACGAACTTTTATTTTAACTGGGCTAGGATCAAGCTACAAGATTTCTGAATATTTAGAATCTTATTTAAATATTTCTCAGAATTTTAGATCTGTAACTTTTGCTGATATAAGCATCTTTAATCCAGCTTATACAATTAACCCCTTAATTACTGATGAAAAAGGATATACTGCAGACATTGGTTTAAGAGGAGTTATAAAAGAATTTTTGTCATATGACTTGAGTTTGTTTAATTTAAAATATAATAATAGAATAGGCTTTATTCAAAGAGTCCTTCCCGACGGGAATATAAAAAGTGAAAGAGGAAATGTTGGCGATGCTCTAATTTATGGTGTTGAATCATTAGTAGAGTTTAATTTGAAATCTCTTTTGTCAGGGCTTAATAGAGGTTTCATCTTAAATTATTTTGTAAACTACTCCTATATTGATTCCGAATATATCCGTTCAGAAGAGGCTGGTGTTGAGGGAAAAAAAGTAGAGTTTGTTCCAAATAAAAACCTGAAAACAGGATTAAAATTTGGATATAAAAATCTATTAATGAATCTGCAGTACACTTATTTATCTGAACAGTTTACAGATTCGTCGAATGCTATAAATGGAAATTTAAGTGGGCTTATTGGCATTATTCCTTCCTATGGTGTTATGGATTTTTCAACATCATATTTATTAAACAATATTAGAATAGAAACTGGAATAAATAATTTGCTCAACACAAAATATTTTAATCGCAGAGCAACCGGATACCCCGGGCCTGGAATTATTCCCTCTGCCCCAAGAACTTATTACATAACCCTTCAATATAAATTATAATGTATTCCATCAATCTGCTTAAATCAATTTTTTCAATGAATCAATCTGGCAAAAAAGTATTAACAAAAGATCTATTATTAGAATATTAAAAAATTGATCCGTTAAAATAAAGAGGGGAAAAAAGCAATGTATGTGTTCAAAAAGTAAACTTTTAATAAATCATCCTGACGGACATTTAGCTTTGTGCGAATGTGGAACACATCTTCTGTGCTTTAAAAATATTTATCTGGAGTTTACTAAAAAAGAATTTGGATATTTTTTAGAATATATTAACTCTATAGATCTAAATTATTGGAAAAATCAATTTAATTCTTTTACTGCGTGTAAAAGAAACATTCCTATCCCAACAAATCAAGGAAATTTAATTTTAGTTTTTAATGAAGATGAATTCCTTCTATTAAAAGCAATAGTTCATCTAGATAAAAATCACATAAAAAAGAAAACAAAAGAATTAATTAAAAATTATTCAATAAATTAAGTAATTTTAAAATTATGGCTAAAGACTCGACTATTGTTTTTTATGACGCCACTTGTGTCCTTTGTGACCGATCAATTCTTTGGTTGATTAAAAATGATTTCGAAGATAGTTTTCGTTTTTCTCACTTAAATAGTTCTTTTGCAAAGCAACAATCTTTTCCTATTTCTCAAGAAGCTATTTCTATTTTAACATCTGATGGACTCTATTTAAAAAGCAGCCAGGCTGTGCTTTTTTTGCTTCTAAAAACAACACGCTATAAATTTCTCCACCTGTTTCTTTCAAAAATTCCTATTAAAATTCTTGATGTTTTTTACTTTAAAATAGCTGCCAATCGATACCGATGGTTTGGAAACTATGATAACTGTAAAATTCCTGATGAAAGGATTAAACATAAGTTTCTGGATTTTTGATTTTAGTTTAAATATTAAAAAAGGGTTCTGACTTGGATATGACAAATAGTAAATGATCTTTTACTTAAATTTGTATTATATTTTAACTATGGCGAAGCGCTTTTTTTTCCTATTTCTATTCTTGCCCCTTTTTTCATTTGGGCAACAGGAATCTTATTATTCGCTGTACAGCTTTAATATGAATGTCATTAATCCTGCCTATGCAGGTGCAGATGCGCCAAATATGTTGTCTTTAACTTCAAGAAGACAATGGACCTCAATAGAAAATGCGCCCAATACTATTGCTCTAGCTTTTTCTTCTGCTAGAAAAAATAATGTTGGTCTTGGAGTTTCTGTTGTTTCAGACAAGATATTTATCGAATATCAAACCTTTGCTTATGTTGATTTTTCATATAAACTTGAATTGGGTAGTGATTCACAATTATTTTTAGGCTTAAAAGGAGGGGGGAATTTTTACAGAGCTGACCCTACTTTATTAAATACTTACGATCCAGTTTCTGATCCCACTCAAATTGCTTTAAGCAGATTTAATCCAAATATTGGAGCCGGTGCATATTATAAGTCCTCTAATTACTGGGTGTCTTTTTCAATCCCACGATTAATAAATATCACAAGAGATGACGAATTAGTGGTTACTGCCAAAGACCGAGTACATACATACCTTGGTGCTGGAGCAGTATTTAATGTTGGTGAAAACTTTCAGCTAAAGCCCTCGTTTATGCTAAGAAAAATAAAAGGCCTTCCAATTACAACTGACCTAACGGGTATGTTAAGTTGGCAAAACACTTTTGATGTGGGGATCTCTTTACGTTCAAATAGTGCTTTTTCACTACTTTCAATAATCTCATTAGGAAAGTATGATATAGGTTATGCTTATGAAACTCCAACTGATGGCGGTCTTTCTCAGCTAAACTTAAAAACTCATGAACTTGTATTTCGCATAAGACTAGGTGAGGCATATGAAGCCTCAGAAGAGGAGCCTGTAACACTCGAATAATAAATATTAATTGTCCTTGTATGTCGATGTTAAGCCCAATAGTACCCTCTATCCCGTTTGAACTTAAAATATCAATTACGTTTTTCATCGTAACACAAACCTAACCTAGTGCATAAGATAAATTTTAGGCTAAAAAATGATCATTGTTCTACTTTTTCATCTTTTGTATTAGCTTTACACTTCTAAAATATTAAAATGAAAAAATATCTATTTCTTATTCCGTTTTTTTTTCTTGGTATTCTGAACGCCCAAAAAAAGAAAGAAGACGATTCTGATAAAAAAGAAAAGGCAGAAAAAACAATTGCTGATTTAACTAAATCAAGCAAAAAAACATCTGGTCTTTTTACCGTTTATCAAGACACTATTTCTGGTGGCATAAAAATGGTTGTAAAAGAAAATCAGTTTAATAAAGATTTTATTTACTTTTCACAAATAGCAGATGGTGTGACAGAGGCTGGAAGTTTTAGAGGTTACTACCAAGGCTCTAGCATTTTTAATATAAAACGCTATTTTAATAAAATTGAAATTATTGCTCCCAACACGAATTTTTATTTTGATCCCGAAAACCCATTATCAAAATCTAAAAATGCCAATACTTCAGATGCTTTAATCGCTAGCAATAAAATATTGGCTCATGACAAAGAAACTGGGCTATATTTAATTGATGCAAACAATCTTTTTCTATCAGAAGCTCTAACGCGTGTTAAATCCCCTAGAGGTCCAGGAGCTAGTCCAACGGCTTTTAGCCTTGGAAGTTTCGATAAGAATAAATCAAAAATTAAGGCCATTAAAAATTATCCTGAAAACACCAATATTAAAACAGAATATGTTTATAAAAATCCTTCTGTACTTAATAGTGGTTCCAGTGCAATTCAAGATGGAAGAAATGTTTCTATAAAAATCTTCCACAGCTTTTTAAAAATGCCTGAAGAAGGTTATAAACATCGTTTAGATTCTCCAAAAGTTGGATATTTTGCCACAAAAATTAACGATATGACCTCAATAGAAACAACCAATTACCATGATTTAGTGCATCGCTGGAGGTTAATTAAAAAAAATCCTACCCAAGCTGTTTCTGAACCAGTAACTCCAATTACTTGGTGGATTGAAAACTCAACGCCTCTAGAGTGGAGGGATATAATAAAAGAAGGGGTACTGGCCTGGAATGAAGCCTTCGAAAAAGCAGGTTTCAAAAATGCTTTAGTAGTTAAAATTCAGCCTGATGATGCTACTTGGGATGCAGGCGATATTCGCTACAATGTGCTGCGCTGGACTTCCTCTCCCAATCCTCCTTTTGGTGGATACGGACCAAGTATGACCAATCCTAAAACAGGGGAGATCATTGGAGCAGATATCATGTTAGAATTTATTCATTTTACCTATCGAATCTTTTATGATAAACTCTATTCAGATGCCACTAAAAATATGGCTTTAGAAACGTCCGCACTGGCCGCCGACTCGATTAAAAACATTCCTATTTATTGTTCTTCAGGAAGCCTAATGCATGAAAACATGATGCTTGGGAGAGCTTTTCTTGAGATTAGTGATGCCTCTGTAGATGAATTAAAAAAAATAACAAGAGAAGGGATGAAGGCTTTAATTATGCACGAAGTTGGGCATACTTTAGGGTTAAATCATAACATGAAGGCAAGTGTCGTTTATTCTCCAGAACAGTTGGCTGATGCTGATTTTATCAAAGGAAAAGCCTTAACGGGTTCTGTGATGGATTATGCTGCCATTAATCTAACACTAGATCGAAAAAAGCAAGGACAGTATTTTGATATGGCAATTGGTCCTTACGACATTTGGGCAATCCAATTTGGGTATACTCCTTTTAAAAACGATCAAGAATTAACTGATCTACTTCTTCGCTCTACTGAGCCTAAATTAATTTTCGGAAATGATGCTGATGATATGCGCTCTTCTTCTCGAGGTATTGACCCCAGAGTTATGACAGGGGATCTGTCAGGGGATCAAATAGCCTATTCTATTGACCGATTTAAAATAGTCAATAATGCGCTTAAAAAAATTAAAAATAAAATGACAAAAGAAGGAAAGAACTATGAAGATCTTAGAAGAGCATTTTATACTCTAAGTTCTGGTGCTGCTGGTGCTGGCGTTGTACTTTCTCGGTTTATAGGCGGAGTATATGTTGACCGATCTACGGTAGGCCAAAAAGGTTCAACTAAACCCTACACTCCTGTGGGCCTTTCGGATCAAAAAAGAGCTATGAATGCAATCAAGAATTATGTCTTTGCCCCAAATGCTTTTACTTCACCTAATAATGTTTATGATTATTTAGCTAGACAAAGGCGTGGGCAAGACTTTGGAAGCGGCCCAGAAGATCCCAAAATTCATGATCTTGTGCTTGGACATCAAACCAGAGTACTTTCTCATTTAATGCATCCAAATACATTACAACGTATTATGGACTCAGAATTGTATGGAAATCAATATGGATTGAGCGTTTTTATGAACGATCTTAATGATGCAATCTTTAAAGTAGATATCAAGGGAAGTGTTAACACATTCCGACAAAATTTACAAGCAGTCTATGTAAGGCGTCTCATTGAGATGGTCACAGGCACTAGTGCCAATAAGTTTAAAGTTCCAGCAAAGTCACTGGCTGTTTATCATCTAAATAAGATTGAGAAGCGTACCAAAAGATCAAAAGGAGATATTGCCAGTATCGCCCACAGAGCTCTTTTAAATACTTTGATTACAAATGCGCTCAAAGAAATTAAGTAAGTAAGGCTATTTTAGAATTTCACACAAACCTAGACTTTTACCCTTTTTAATCGAAATTTTTTTTTGTAAATTTATAATATGAAGAAATACTATCTGCTAATCACATTATTAATGCTTTTTTCATGTTTAGAGGAAGTTAAAAAGAAAGATATTGTTTATTTGTCACCTGATTGTGGATGTTGTCACGACTGGATTTCGCATATGGAAAGCAACAATTTTTCTTTAGAAAAAAACATGACATCCAACATGTATGATGTAAAAATTAACGCTGGTCTTCCAATTGATTTAGCTTCTTGTCATACTGCCTTAATTAATGGTTATTTTATAGAAGGACATGTCCCAGCAAATGATGTTAAAAGATTAATAAAAGAAAATCCTGATGGTATAATTGGGTTAACAGTTCCTGGAATGCCGTCAGGAATAAATGTTCCCGGAATGGAGGTTAATAATGAAATCGCTAATTATGATGTATTGGCAATTCATTCGAATGGCAAATCAAGTGTTTGGGCTCATTATGAATAGTAAGATTAAGGCAGATAAGTAGGATTTTTAAAAAAAATTGTTTTATCCCCAAAGCTATTTTTATTAAGTGTCTTATTTAGACAAAAATCAGCTAATACTAAATCAAATCAGGAAGAGTTACTGTTAAGGTTGTTATTGAACACTTTAAAATAATTTGCTTTACCCATTGTATAAAATAAAAGGACTGCTTTTGATAGTGAAATTTGTATATTAAATTCTCATAGATTATAAAAATTCATACTAATGAAGCGTCGATCATTCATAAAAAGAGGAACTGCTGCTATTTCGTCATTTGGACTCTCTAATAATTATTTCACAAATCTAGACCTTAAAAAAAGATATGATCCATTAAAAACTTTTGTTACAATTGATCAGCATAGAGTGTCTTTTTTTGCAGAGGGAATTAATGAATCATTAAAGGTTATTCACATCGCTGATACGCACTTATTTAAAGATGATGAGAGAGGAATTCCATTTGAAAAATATAGTAATCGAATGGCAAAAGCATATAATCAAACAACACATTTCTTAACAAGATCAAAAACGACGCCTGAAGATTCATTTGTGCAAACACTTGCATATGCTAAAGAAGTTAATGCTGATGTAATTACTTTAGTTGGTGATATTTTCAGTTTTCCATCTGAATTAGCAATTGAGTGGGTACTTCATAAATTGGATGCTATTAATATTCCATACATCTTCGTGGCAGGAAATCATGACTGGCATTATGAAGGAATGGAAGGTACAATGGAGTCTCTTCGTAGCACATGGATCAAAAATAGACTTCTCCCTTTGTATCAAGGAAATAATCCTTTAATGGCTAAGTATGACATTAAAGGAATCCGATTTTTAGCTATAGATAATTCAACGTATCAAATAAATGATGAGCAACTTACTTTTTTTAATGAACAAATTGCTACAGGAATACCTATTGTTTTATTGATACATATTCCTATGTATGCTCCAGGAAAAAATATTTCTTATGGTTGTGCAAATCCCAATTGGAGTGGAGCTTCAGACCGCAATTATAAACTCGAAAGACGTCCGAAGTGGCCAGAAAATGGACACACTCAAACAACCTTCAATTTCTATCAAAGTATTTTTAATGCACCTAATCTATTAGGCATTTTTGCAGGGCATATTCACCAAAATTCTATTGAAATAATTAAAGGTAAGCCTCAAATAGTTTCTGATGACAATGCCAGTGGAGGCTATTTAGATATTGATTTTTTAAAACTGGAAGATAATCATTTGAACAAAATTTGATTTCAAAAACAAGAAATTAAAAGTCTTCAAAACTTTTGAAAATTTTTATACGTTCCTGGTTTACTAATCCCTTATGGGTATAATTAATGATTAAAGACCAATTAAATATTGAAACTTTAAGAAAAATTGTGTTTTATCTATTCTAAATGGAGAATAAAACTCATCATTGAAATCTTCAATTGAATTTTGATTTCCACCCACATAAAATACTGTTGAAGGGTTTGGATTCCACTGAATTAATGGTTGAACAAAAAAACGCTCTGTAAAGGCATTATATTCAGAAACAAGTCGAATATTTAAAAAGTTATTAAATTGGTAGCGAACGGAAAAACGTGAAATATAACCATTAAAGTAATCCAAATTATTTTCTAAATTCTTGAGACGAGCATAACGAATAGAAGGTGAAATATTAACCTTATTACCTAACTGAAGCATTGGCATAGCATATAAAGTGAATTCTTTACCTACTTCAGGAATTTGCTCATTATAGGCTAAATCTTTACCAAATGTCATTCTAAGGGTTAAAGAAAATAATTCATTTGGGCTAGTTTTGAAATTTAATTCACTTTTTCCAAGATATTTATAATTTACGCCAAGATAATTTTTGAAAATATCCCAATCATAGGTATAACTTAATTCTGTATTAAAATATGTTTTTATACTAAAAATTCCGTCAAGACTAATGTTTTTCAAATTATTATCAAAGGTGTAATTTATATCAGCTTTTGTGCCTAAATTAAAAAATTGCAACCCCCTTTTATTGAAAAAATTCTGATATTCATGATATAATGTTAGCCAACGACGGTTGTTTTTAACTACAAAGCCAACATTAGCTTGATATTCTGGAGAAATATTTCTCAAAAAAAAGTAGGACTTCCAGTTTTTTGTATTACGATAGAGTTGAAGATATAAGGCACTTCCTTTATAACGATCTTCATTTAGCCTGACGCTTCTCTCAGAAATTTGATCATCACTATCTATCCAATTAGCTTGTGGTTCTTTGTTAAAATTTCCTAAAATTTCATAAGTCAATCTCCAATTTTTTGCGAATAAAAACCAACCATCGGTCCCAATTAAATTTCCATATCCTCCTCCATTGTAATATCTATTAGTAGAAATTAATCCAAGTCTCGTGTTCTTATTTATAAGTCTTTGATATCTAAAAACATTTATTAAAGATCTCCCTCCTTGGCCAAAATAGGAGCGATCTTCTCCAGCAATTTGATATGGAGAATTTTGATCTAAGGCACTTAAAAAATAGATTCTTGACTTTTTCCCCTGGCTTAGAAGTTTAGATGAAACCAATGGATTATTTATGGATCTTGAATAAAAAGCTCCACTAGTAAATTTCACAATATCTGTCCCGCGATTAAAAAAAGGTCTTCTTTCGGGATATTCCAAAGCATAAGAAGAATTTATATCAATTTGTGAAACATCTGCCTCAACTTGTGAAAAATCAGGATTTAAAGTAAGCTCAAGCGAACTATTTTTATTTAGATCTAGGTTGAGACCCAAGCCTGCATTTGGTTTAAACTTATTATATTTTAAAACGCCATTTCTTTTAAAACGTTCACCACTTTGACTTCCGGCAATAAATGGTAATAATTCAATTCGACCTTCAAAAACTATATCTTTTAACACTAGGAGATCCGAAGTTTGACAAACCTGACATGTATTAGTTCTGTCAAAAGGTTGACTTCTTGTGTCGATTGTATTTCCACCTTTAAAATACTGACGCGTAAGATTAAAGTTCCAGGTTTGATTTTTACCACTAGGGAAAGGAATAGATGAAAAAGGAATTTTAAACTCAACTTGATATCCATCCTCTACAATTTTTCCTTCCGTTTTATAATCTAAATTAAAACTAACATCATATCTTTCTTCATCAGTAAGAGCATTTGTTGCCCTAGCGTCTAATTGACTTCCAAAGGGATTTGACAAGAGAAGAAAATTATTTCTTCCATCTGCATAAGTATCAAACCTTACTAAAACAAAATCATCCCCTATCATTCCAAAATCATCTCTTGATCGAACTGATGCACGAATATTATTTGGATCACCTTTCGCATAAAATGCAATAAAAAGATATGTGTCGGAGTAGCTAATATATCCTTTGGTTTCACTTTTTGCGGGAATATTATTTCCTGGATTTACTTCAAAATCTATTATTACTTCTGTAGCATTTTCCCATTCTCCTGGACTTAATACTCCATCTATAACAATTTGATCAACCTTAACTTTGTTTGGTTCATAAATATCTTGAGCATTAACATTTAAAAATGAAATAATCAATACTATAAATAACAAAAAACTGATTCTTTTAGGCATCATTTATTATTACTAAGCGTAAATATACATAAGCATTATTAAGTGTTATGTTTTACTATTTAAATGTTATAATTGTAAATTCTCCGCAATAACTTTCAATATAAAGTATTGTCTTTAGGGTATTTTCAGGTGTATATTTATAGAAGAATTGCCATTAAGAGTTATATTTTTATTTACAGGGCTTATTTCTTCTGAATTGTTTTTCTTGATCCTATTAGAGCAAGAAATTTTTTCCCATATTTTGATTTCTTCGCTTTAGGTGAGAGTGTTCTTGCAATTGAATCCAACAATAAAATATTAGCATCACCTATTTTTGTGTAAGCTAAATATGGTGCAATTTCGTATTTTGCATATGTTAAAACAAAGTTGGCTGTGTATAAATAACTTTTGGTAATTGAATTATCAATTAGTTTTTGAAAAGAATCCATCCTAATTTTATTTTCATTTTCGTAAGCATATTTCCTTTGTGTTTTTAACTGCTCCATTTTTAATTTGAATTGACTTTCAAGTTTTTGATACTCAATCATTAATTCTCTGTTTTTCTTTCCTTTAACTTTAAAACTTCTTTTTTTATTTAAAAAATTATTAAATCCATTACCTGCTGTTGTTATTTCAATCACACCTGCAGCTCCCCTCGTACCATAAAAAGAAGCTTCTGCATATTTTAAAACATTTACCTTTCTAATTAATGGTGAAAGAGATCGAACTGATACTGGCGGTTCCATTAGCGGCGTTCCATCAATCACCCATAAGGGCAATGGACTAAATGATCCCAATGTCATACTATTAATTAAAATGGGTAGTCCGCCTTTTGGAGGATCGCCTGCGGTCATTCCACCAGATGCTTTTGCGCCGATAACGCCCCTAAGTGCGCCAGCCCATGTGTTTGCATTTACATCAATACCCCACATATTTAAACCCATTTCTAGATAGCGTTTAGATTTTCTTGCAAAATCTGTTAATTCATTATTTTTTTCAAAAGTTATTTTTCCATCAATATATTTAGGTGAATAGACAATGCCATCATCTGTTGCTTTTTGAACTACTTCGATATTATCCAGGGCTATCGATCCAGCTTGTTCAAATTCTTGAGTAAGTTTTATCTCTTTTTTTGGGATTCGATTATATAAAGTTTTAGAGTCTAAATTAGCAGTGATTTTAACATGAGTAACAGGAACTACTTTTGAATCGGAATTGCTAAAAACTTTATTTTCATTTATATAATTTGTTTTAAAAGTTTCTACAGTCTTTTTTTCTTGTTCGGTTCTAATTTCAACTTTTTCTATCTTTCTATTTAGTTCTCTAATCGAAGTTAAAGTTTTGAACAAATGCCTTTTAGTCAGTTCATTATTATTTATAAAAATTCTTAGTGGTCCTTTACTTTCAAATGAATATGCTTTTCCAGTTTCATAATCTTCTAAAGGAATTTCAAATTCTGTAAAGCCTTTCCAAAATGGTAATCTGAGTACCTTTTTCACTAAAGTATCTCTTTCCCTAAAGGAATAGACATCATCATTTAAATAAATTTTTGGGATAGCGCCAGCGGTATTAACCACTTCATCTAGATCAATATTTTTTCCTTGTTGTCCAAAAGAAAGTAAAGAGATAAAAAAAAAGATAAAAAAATAATTTTTCAAGAATAATTAAATTTAGGGTTATTCAAACATAAAAAAAATCAAGAAATAAATTTTTTGATTTAACGAAAGTAGCCTTTCATCTATAACCCTGTACTTTCACCAAAATGTAAACAAAAATAGCTCACATAACCTGGTTAAGACCTTTGATCGATCGTTTTAAGCACTTATAACTCAAGAAAATATTAGTTGTTTAAAAAAATTCTAATTGCCTTTTTATTATTATCCTTTTTGATAGGCCATGACAAATTTTTCCCGGAGTCATACATGTACAAAAGCTTATAAGCTGCAAAGATTTATTGCAAACTTTACACTGGCTTTAGCGGTTATTATCTAACTTACTGCGACACTTCTATTTTAATGGGTGATGTTGATTATATTTCAGAAACGGATAATTATGCGTTTGTAAATGTGTCACAAGTGTTAGAAGCAGTAACTTCCACTTCGTGCACAGAACATCTGTTTTCAATATGGTTAACACAGTTAACACAAGAATTACTTAAAGATATATTTTTCATGATAATATTGTTTTTTATAAAATTAATAANTATTATTGCGTAAACTACTGCTATACAGCNGTTTGTATTTAGATTAATTAAAAATAATTCTTTCTCAACCTAGTTTAAAAGAAAGTCCCCTGTATAGGAGAGTTTGTAATACACCTCTGTATATTAAAAGTATACCTAGGAAAACCACTGCTTAATAAATCAAAAATAACAAGACTACCATCACTTTAAATAAAAAA
>JGI20152J14361_10000236_pt1 | contig 42488 bp, 42 predicted proteins | sample COG_02_FD_14361 | JGI IMG/M metagenome (IMG submission 14361)
GGGCCAAGTGGATTTTTTGAACATTATCCGAGGGCGCATTCATACCGATCCTGCCATGACCGATATGATCCCCATTCAAGGAATGAAATCCGCGCCGCATCTGGATTTTGCGGGTGAAGTCCGCAAGGCGACAGGGATGCCAACCTTCCACGCCGCCCGCATTCCCGACGTGGCAACTGCGCGGCATGCGGTGCAGGCTGGATTGCTTGATATGGTAGGCATGACCCGCGCCCATATGGCCGACCCGCACATCGTGCGTAAGATTATCGAGGGCCGTGAAGAGGATATTCGGCCCTGCGTAGGTGCGACCTACTGTCTTGATCGGATTTATCAGGCTGGTGAGGCGCTGTGCATCCACAACGCTGCAACAGGGCGCGAGTTGTCGATGCCCCATGATATTCCCGTAGCGGCGATTAAGAAGACGGTTGTTATCATCGGCGCAGGCCCTGCTGGGCTTGAGGCGGCACGGGTTGCCGCAGAGCGCGGCCATAACGTGAGTGTATTCGAAGCCGCAGCAGAGGCAGGTGGACAGGTGCGTTTGACCGCCCAGTCTGCGCGCCGGCGCGAAATGATTGCGATCATCGATTGGCGCATGGCACAATGTGCAGCGCGTGATGTGGCATTTCACTTCAACACGTTGGCAGAGGCGGATGATGTAACTGCGTTGAAACCCGATGTGGTGATTGTTGCGACGGGTGGCATGCCTAATTTGGAGCTGTTCGAACAAAGGGGCGAGCAAGCGCATGTTGTGTCTGCATGGGATATAATCTCGGGCGATGTGAAGCCAGCTGGTAAGGTGTTGATCTACGATGAAAGTGGCGATCATCCCGCATTACAGGCCGCTGAAGTTGCGGCAAGTGCAGGTGCCTGTGTCGAAATTATGACGCCCGATCGTACCTTCTCGCCTGATGTGATGGCGATGAATTTGGTGCCATATATGCGCTCGCTTCAAGATAAAGACGTAACCTTTACAGTTACACGTCGCCTTATGGGTGTCGTACAGCAGGGGAACAAGCTGACTGCCACGATTGGCACCGATTACAGCGATCACACCTATGAGACAGAAGTCGATCAGGTTGTTGTTAACTATGGTACGTTGCCGTTGGATGATCTTTATTTTGATCTCAAGCCGGCTTCTTCAAACTTGGGAGAGGTCGATTATGATGCTCTTATCGCAGGTAATCCGCAAACGGTTCAGCGCAACACGGAGGGTGCATTCCAACTGTTCCGCATTGGAGATGCGGTTTCGGCCCGTAACACCCACGCGGCAATTTATGACGCTCTGCGTCTCGTAAAGGATATTTAACATGCGCAGCCGTAAAACCATTCATGTCGTATCCTGTCATGCCGAAGGCGAAGTCGGTGATGTGATTGTTGGCGGCGTGGCACCACCACCTGGCGATACCTTGTGGGAGCAACGCACATGGATCGCCAAGGACGAAACACTGCGCAATTTTATGTTAAATGAACCCCGCGGCGGAGTATTTCGCCACGTGAACCTGTTGGTTCCACCTGTGCATCCTGAGGCACAAATGGGTTGGATTATTATGGAACCAGAGGACACGCCACCTATGTCGGGTTCGAATTCGATCTGTGTTTCGACCGTGCTGTTAGACAGCGGAATTATTCCGATGACAGAACCCGTGACCGAGATGGTACTGGAAGCGCCCGGTGGTTTGGTGCGCGTTCGCGCCGAATGTCGCAATGGCAAAGCAGAACGGATCACCGTGCGCAATCTGCCATCATTTGCGGGTGAGATGGGCGTGGCTTTGGACGTGAAGGGGATAGGCCAGATCATTGTTGATACGGCATTTGGTGGTGATAGTTTTGTCGTGGTTGATGCGGCGGCCCTTGGATTTGAACTGGTCTCATCCGAAGCCAAAGCATTAGCCGACCTTGGTGTGGCGATCACCAACGCGGCCAACGATCAACTGACGTTTCACCATCCTGACAACCCCGATTGGCGGCATTTTTCATTCTGCTTGTTTGCGGGGCCAATTACCCGTGATGGCAGCCACCTAACCACGTCAGCTGCCGTTGCTATTCAACCCGGAAAAATTGACCGATCCCCAACAGGCACGGCGGCTTCGGCGCGCATGGCGCTTCTTCATGCGCGGGGCGAAATGCAGGTTGGTGAAACGTTCACTGCCCGCTCAATCATTCAATCGGAATTCCATGGGCGGATCGTGGAAATCACCACTGTGGGCGACACCCCTGCCATCATCCCCGAAATTACGGGGCGTGCGTGGATCACTGGCACACATCAACACATGCTGGACCCAAATGATCCATGGCCAGAGGGCTATCGCCTGAGCGATACGTGGCCTGATTTGAAGGGGCGCTAAACGGCCAGAAAATATCCCCTATCTGTCACAGGACAAATTGATAGGACTTGGGCCTAGGATTGTGCAGACTGTCGATACATTGAGCGCATCATTCGCAGCCGTGTGAACGGTACTGTCTGGTCCGCGCTAAAGCACGCCACCCCGTTGGGGAGGGCGCTTTTTTCAGCTAAATATTAGCGTGTTGTTTCCGTCAAACGGCGGCGCACGTAACCATCAACAGAACTGATCATCGTGTCCATGTGATCATTTTCGAAGAAGTGACCTGAACCTTCGATCACTTCGTGGGTGATCGTGATGCCTTTTTGTTCGTGCAACTTGCCAACCAAACCTTCGACGTCGGCTGGTGGAACCACGCGGTCCGCTGAACCGTTGATGATCAGGCCAGATGCAGGGCAGGGTGCCAAGAAGCTGAAATCATATGTGTTTGCGGGTGGGGCAGCAGAGATGAAGCCTGAAATCTCTGGTCGGCGCATTAACAGCTGCATGCCGATCCAAGCACCAAAGCTGAAACCTGCGACCCAGCAATGTTTCGCATTTGGGTTCATCGCCTGTAGATAATCCAGCGCTGACGCTGCATCTGACAATTCGCCGATGCCTTGATCATATTCACCTTGTGAACGACCAACGCCGCGAAAGTTAAATCGTAAGACAGTGAAACCCATATTATAAAAAGCGTAGTGCAGATTATAAACAACTTTGTTGTTCATTGTGCCGCCAAATTGGGGGTGTGGATGCAGCAAAATCGCAATCGGTGCATCTTTCGCTTTTTGAGGGTGATAACGGCCTTCGAGGCGTCCGTCGGGACCCGGGAAAATGACTTCTGGCATTTTTGCTCTGCTACTCTCGCGTTGTTTAGCTGCTGATGATTTCAATAGTTGACGAAAACTGTCAGAAACTTTAGAATGGTTCTAAATCGAGGATTACACCCCGCGCTAACCACCGTCACTAGTGTTTAAGCACGGTTTCGTCAACTAAATTGGGCCCGCAAAGCAATGAAATTGAGCACAAAAGGCAGATATGCGATGATTGCCTTGGTTGATTTGGCAATCGAGGGTCAAAACGGATTGGTTTCACTTGGTGAAATATCCGAACGCCAAGACATTTCGTTGAATTATCTTGAACAGCTTTTCTTGAAATTACGCCGTGCGGAGATTGTTTCATCTGTGCGTGGCCCCGGTGGTGGGTACCGATTGGCAAAAGCCACCGATGCCATTCGCGTGTCTGAAATTTTAAGCGCCGTGGATGAAGACATGAATGCACTGTCCAAAGGGGCAGGCGTTTCGGGTGCATCGTCGGGAACGCGGGCGCAGTCGTTAAGCAATCGATTGTGGGAAAGCCTGTCGGCGCAGGTTTTTGTTTATCTGCATGCAACGCGTCTGTCTGATTTGATCGAAAATCAAATTGCACCATGTCCCGCAGTGCCATCATTATTTGAAGTGGTGGACGAAAAATGAGCCGCGTTTATTTAGATTGGAATGCGACGGCGCCGTTACGGCCTGAGGCACGCGATGCGATGATTGCCGCGATGGATGTTGTGGGTAACCCAAGCAGTGTGCATGGTGAAGGGCGCAAGGCAAAAGCATTAATTGAAAAAGCACGCGAACAAGTTGCAGAACTTGTTGGAATTGAACGCAACGAGGTGGTTTTCACATCGGGTGCAACGGAATCTGCGGCACTTGCCACACAGGGCCGAAAGCTTGCTTGTGCGGATGTTGAGCATGATTGTGTTTATGCGCATCAATTCAGTTCTGTTCCAACCGATCGGTCAGGGGAAGTCAATTTTGATACGTTTGAGGGTGATCTTTTGGCAGTTCAGGCGTCAAATTCTGAGACTGGGGTTCTTCAAAACAATATCCATTGGGCACAAAAGGCATGGAAGCAAGACGCGATGGTTTTGGTTGATGCAGTGCAGTCCGCTGGCAAATTCGGCACGAACCTGAACAATCTGGGTGCAGATTTTCTGATGCTTTCTGCCCATAAATTGGGCGGCCCCAAAGGTGTTGGTGCGCTTTGCCTGAAATTGGGTGTTGAAGTAAAACCAACAATCACGGGTGGCGGACAAGAAGAGGGACGTCGTTCAGGTACAGAAAACATCATCGGAATTGCAGGATTTGGCGCTGCCGCACTGGCTGCAGAGCAAGACCGCAAGGCTGGAAAATGGGACGCTCTTTTTGAATTACGCAATGCATTAGAGGCCCGTATCGCCGAAAATGCACCGAATGCTATTTTCATCGGTCAAGATGCGCCGCGATTGACCAATACAAGTTGTTTTGCCGTTCCCGGATGGAAGGGCGAGACCCAAGTGATGCAGATGGATTTGGCTGGCTTTGCTATTTCGGCCGGATCGGCCTGTTCCAGTGGCAAGGTTAAGGCAAGTCGGGTCTTGAAGGCCATGGGATATGATGACATTACCGCGTCAAGCGCGGTGCGGGTTTCCATTGGCCCGACAACCACCAAACAAGAGGTCATGAACTTTGCTGATGCATGGATCAAAGCCTATCATAAATTTGCTGCGAAAGCGGCGTAAAGGACAAGCGATATGACAGATATGATTGCAAAAGATGGCGTAGAAGCAGAAACCGTTGAAGCGGTGAAATCCCTAAGTGGCGAATACAAATATGGGTTTTCCACTGATATTGAAATGGAATATGCCCCGCTTGGCCTGAACGAAGATATTGTGCGTTTGATTTCTGAAAAGAATGAAGAGCCTGAATGGATGTTGGAATGGCGTCTGGCTGCGTTTGAACGTTGGAAACAAATGGAAGAGCCTGATTGGGCGATGGTTGATTACCCAAAAATCGACTTCCAAGAAATCTATTATTATGCGCGCCCTGCGTCGATGGCGGAAGAAAAGCCAAAGTCATTAGATGATGTTGATCCAAAGCTGTTGGAAACATACGCCAAGCTGGGTATTCCGTTGAAAGAACAAGCATTGCTGGCGGGTGTTGAAGCACCTGAAGGCGAACGCAAGGTTGCGGTTGATGCTGTTTTTGACAGTGTTTCTGTTGGGACGACGTTCCAAGAAGAGTTGAAGAAAGCTGGCGTGATTTTCATGTCGATTTCGGAAGCGCTAAAAGAACATCCTGAATTGGTAAAGAAATATATCGGTACTGTGGTTCCACAGTCTGACAATTTTTATGCCACGTTGAATTCTGCAGTGTTTTCAGATGGGTCGTTTGTTTACATTCCCGAAGGCGTTAAATGCCCGATGGAATTATCGACGTATTTCCGCATCAATGCAGAAAACACTGGGCAGTTTGAACGCACGTTGATTATTGCAGAAAAAGGGTCGTATGTTTCGTACCTTGAAGGGTGTACAGCGCCGCAACGTGATGTTGCGCAGTTACATGCTGCTGTGGTTGAATTGGTGATCCAAGAAGACGCCGAGATTAAGTATTCGACAGTCCAAAACTGGTACCCAGGTGATGCAGAAGGCAAGGGTGGGATTTACAATTTCGTGACCAAACGTGCCGATTGCCGTGGTGATCGTGCCAAGGTGATGTGGACACAAGTGGAAACCGGTTCTGCGGTAACGTGGAAATACCCGTCATGCATTTTGCGCGGCGACGACAGCCAAGGTGAGTTTTATTCAATCGCCATCGCAAACAATATGCAACAAGCCGACACGGGCACAAAAATGATCCACCTTGGTAAAAACACCAAGTCGCGGATCGTGTCCAAAGGTATTTCAGCAGGTAAAGCACAAAACACATATCGTGGTCTGGTTTCAATGCACCCCAAAGCCGCACATGCACGCAATTACACACAGTGTGACAGCCTGTTGATCGGCGATAAATGTGGGGCGCACACGGTGCCGTATATCGAAGTGAAAAACAACACAGCCCGCGTGGAACACGAAGCAACCACATCCAAAGTGGATGATGATCAGTTGTTTTACTGTCGCCAACGCGGCATGGACGAAGAAGAAGCCGTTGCCTTGGTGGTGAACGGGTTCTGCAAAGAAGTATTACAAGCCTTGCCCATGGAGTTCGCCATGGAAGCACAGGCATTGGTAGCAATCAGCCTTGAAGGCTCAGTAGGGTAATTAAAATGTTAAAAATCAAAAACTTACAAGTCGGCCTTGAAGAAGAAAACAAGCAAATCCTAAAGGGTGTAAACCTTGAAATCGGCGAAGGCGAAGTCCACGCGATTATGGGACCAAACGGGTCTGGTAAATCAACAACGTCATATGTGTTAGCTGGCAAAGATGGCTACGAAGTCACAGATGGTTCGGCCACGTTAAATGGTGAAGAGCTGTTGGACATGGACCCAGAAGAACGTGCTGCGGCTGGTTTGTTCCTTGCATTCCAATACCCAGTTGAAATCCCGGGCGTTGGTAACATGACGTTCTTGCGCACAGCTGTGAATGCACAACGCAAAGCACGCGGCGAAGACGAATTATCCGCAGGTGAATTCCTGAAAATTGTTCGCGCCAAAGCGAAATCATTGGAAATCGATGCGGACATGCTGAAACGCCCTGTCAACGTTGGCTTTTCCGGTGGTGAGAAGAAGCGCAATGAAATCCTGCAAATGGCGATGCTTGAGCCAAAGATGTGCGTTTTAGATGAAACGGATTCTGGTTTGGACGTGGATGCGATGAAATTGGTGGCAAAGGGCGTGAATGCCTTGCGCGATGGCAAACGTTCGTTCCTTGTGATCACCCACTATCAGCGTTTGCTGGATCACATTAAACCTGATTTCGTACACATCATGGCAGACGGTCGTATTGTGAAATCTGGCGGCCCTGAATTGGCGCTGGAAGTTGAAAATAACGGTTATGCCGACATTTTGGCAGAGGTTGCTTAATAATGGCTGTCTCTCAACCTAAAATGGACGGTGCTTCGGCACTGGCTGGCCATTATCCCGCGCCATCTGGTGCAAAATGGGCGCATGACGCCCGCGCATCTGCAATGGCAACATTCATGTCCCAAGGTGCGCCGCATAAACGTGATGAATATTGGCGCTATACTGATCCGTCAGCATTAACGGCTGTTCCGACAGCGCCTGCAGCGCTGTTCACATCTGATGAAAAGCCAATGTTTGATGGCGTAGATCGCGTTCGTATCGTGTTTGTCGATGGTGTTTTTGACGCTGCGCAGTCGGATGATTTATCCTTGGCTGGTGCAACGATAGAAACGCTGTCTTCTGCCGTGAACACTGATATTCATTGGGCCAAGGATTTGTTTGGCCAGCTTGAAAAGAATGGGCAAAACCCTGTTCAGCGCCCATTGGCGGCATTGAACACTGCTGTGGCAGATGAAGGTTTGGTTATTCACGTGACTGGTAAATGTGAAAAGCCGTTGGCTATTCGGTATATTCACAACGCTAAAACATCTGATGCAATGGTTCATCATGTGATCAAAATTGATGCTGGTGCCGAATTTACATTGTTGGAAAGCGGAGCGGGGGCGGCACGTTTCAATTCCGTTCTGGAAGTTGATGTTGCCGACAATGCGCAATTCCACCATGTACGCACCCAAGGTCGAGACCATGAGCGTAAAACGGTTACCCATATGTTTGGGCGTTTGGGGCAAGAGAGCGTGTTGCGTTCGTTTACCATGACCGTGAATGGCATTTTGACACGCAATGATGCCATTTTGGAATTCACTGGTGACAACGCTCAGGCAACTGTTGCAGGTGCATGCGCCGGCGATGGTAATGGTTTTCATCATGACGACACTGTTTTCGTAACGCATGATTCCGTGAACTGTGAAAGCCGTCAGGTTTTCAAAAAGGTTCTGCGTAATGGCGCGACTGGCGTTTTCCAAGGCAAAATCTTGGTCAAGGCAGACGCGCAAAAAACCGATGGGTATCAAATTTCCCAAGGTTTGTTGTTGGATGACAATTCCAATTTCTTAGCCAAACCAGAGCTTGAAATTTATGCGGACGACGTTGCTTGTTCACACGGTTCTACTGTTGGTGCAATTGATGATGAAGCGTTATTTTATCTGACATCACGCGGTGTTCCACGTAAGCAGGCCCAAGATATGTTAGTTTTAGCATTCCTTGGCGAAGCAATAGATGAAATCAACAACGATGAATTAGCAGATGACATCCGCGACCGTTTGGCCGCATGGATGGAACGTCGTCACGGCTAATGTCTTTGCTGTCGGATATAGTTGCGGCTTATAAAGCGCCCAAACGTGAAATGCGTCGTCATATCGACAACGTCATCGCCGAAGAACAAACATTGTTCTTTGCGATGTTGTTTGGTGGGTTTAGCTTCCTTGCGCAGTTACCTGATATTGCGAAACGGGCGCATATAACGGAACAAAGCCTGTCTGCCATGACGGCGGCCCAGTTTATAGCATCTGTTTTTATGATGCCGTTATTGATGTATGGGATCGCTGCGATATCCCATTTTATCTGTGCGCGCTTTGGCGGACAGGGTGATCATATTGGTGCGCGACGTGCGCTGTTTTGGGCCGCTGTGGTAACGGCGCCTGTGTTGTTGTTATCGGCCGTTTTGAATACCTTTGTGCCTGATTTGCGCATAATTGGTGCAGTCATCACATCCGTGGTGTTTTTCTGGCAGTGGTTTTCAAACCTAAAAGAATTGGAATTTGGCAATGTATGATGTGAATGAAATCCGCAAAGATTTTCCCATTCTGTCACGGACTGTGAATAATAAACCGCTGGTTTATTTGGATAACGGTGCGTCAGCGCAAAAGCCACAGGTTGTTATTGATGCCGTGACCAAGGCATACAGCGAAGAATATTCCAATGTTCACAGAGGGTTACACACTCTTTCGAATATTGCGACGGATAATTATGAAGCCGTGCGAGCCAAAATCCAAAACTTCCTTGGTGCAAAGCATCCAGAAGAAATCATTTTCAATTCTGGCACGACCGAAGGTATCAATATGATATCTTACAGCTGGGGTGTTCCGAACCTTCAGGCGGGTGATGAAATCATTTTGTCTGTCATGGAACATCATGCAAATATCGTACCGTGGCATTTTTTACGTGAACGCCAAGGTGTAGTGATTAAATGGGTCGAGACCGATGCAGACGGTGGGTTGAACGCGCAGGCGGTTTTGGATGCGATAACGCCGAAAACCAAATTGATCGCTATTACGCAGATGTCGAATGTTTTAGGCACTGTTGTTGATGTCAAAACCATTTGTACTGTGGCGCGCGAAAAAGGCATTGCAACCCTGGTTGATGGGTCACAATCAAGTGTGCATATGCCTGTTAACGTTCAAGATATTGGTTGTGATTTCTTTGCAATCACGGGTCACAAATTGTATGGACCATCCAGTTCGGGTGCTATTTATGTGCGCAAAGACCGCGCGGACGAAATGCGCCCGTTTATGGGCGGCGGTGACATGATTAAGACGGTTGAGCGTGATTGCGTATCTTACAACACAATCCCACATAAGTTCGAAGCAGGCACGCCGGGCATCGTTCAGATGATTGGACTGGGCGCCGCGATCGATTATCTACAAGAAGTCGGATTAGACCGTATTGCGGCCCACGAGGCTAGTTTACGTGATTATGCCATGCAAAAGCTGTCGAAACACAATTGGTTGAACATTCAGGGTCGCACGGCCGACAAAGGTGCGATCTTTTCCTTTACGATCCAAGGTGCAGGACATCCCCACGATATTTCAACAATACTTGATCAACGCGGGATTGCTGTTCGTGCAGGACATCACTGTGCACAGCCATTGATGCAACATTTGGGAATTTCCGCGTCTGCGCGTGCATCCTTTGCAATGTACAACACAACCGAAGAAGTCGATAAGTTGGCTGATGCGCTTGAGTTTTGTTACGAATTATTGAGTTAAAGCAAACAGTTACACGACACATCAGTTTCTATTTGTTTGGTGATTATTGTGATCTCTGCGTCATTGAATGACCGCACGTTCCCATTCAGTGATAAAATTGCGCCTTTTTAATGCGTCAAGATAGGTCAACAGTGCGGGCTCTAGTGAGATCGTTTGTTGGCTTGGCGCGGACACTAATGCTGGCAACAGGCTTTCTGCTGGAGCCAAAGAATTTGATTGGATATCCAACAAGTGCTTTATGAATTCGGTACCAGTTACTGTATTCTCACTCGTTTTTGACATTAAAATCGTACGCATCATTGTTGTTGGGAAATCAGCAGGCAGGATCACTTCTATCTTATCTTGGATTTCCTTGCGTGCATTCGCGTAGCTGCTTAACACGTTATATGCGACGGCAATTTTTCCGCTGACCAAATCGTCAATCATTTCCCCAGAACAACAGTATAGGCGCGTATCAAGTGCGCCCATCACCTCCATTAAGCGCCAATATGTTTCCGACGTGCGTGCATCCTGTGTTGCGAACAGAAAGCCAAGACCAGATTGGCGCACATCATATGTGCCCAACTTGTTGGTGAAAAAATCTGGCCGCGCGCGCAGTGCTTGAATTAAATCTTGGCGGGTTTGGGGAATGTCATAACCGGCAAAGGCATCTTTGTTGATGACGATTGCGGCGGGTTCAATTGTGAACGCAAACAAACTGTGACGCCATTGGGCCCATTGGGGATGATTAATTTGGTCGATTTTGTCAGCAAATCCATCATTGACCAGCTTAAGCTGTAAATCCATCGCGCTGGATATGACAAGGTCAAAGTCATTTGGGGATTTGCGGAAAATATTGTCGATGTCGGATGTACCCGTCACCAAATATTCAACCGAAACATCGGGGTTTTCGACCAAAAAACCTTCAATAATCGACTTAAACAGCGATGTGTCCGTACTGGATAGAATGCGCAGGGTTTTTGTAGGCGTTGCGCCAGAAAATGTTTGGCGATCTTCCCAGTCGTTCGCCTGTGCTGCGAAAGAGATGAGCATAAGCCCTAAAACGATAAAACTGCGCATGCTCCACCTTTGTCATGATTGAAAATTTCGAGAGTGCCATCATGTGCCGCAACAACATCTTTGGCGATGGTGAGGCCCAGTCCTGAGCCGACGATATCTTTGGCGTTATTTCCGCGTGCAAATCGGTTTGTTAATGTCGCGATTTCGTCGGGTGGAAAACCCGGGCCTTGGTCGCAGACCTGAATTTTTGGACGGTCTTGTGCATCAACAGTGATTATAATAACCGCATCACTGGGTGAATATTTCAGGGCGTTATCGATGATATTTCGCACCGCGTTTTGGATCAGGATTGGATCGCCCGAAATTTCAACGGGAAGGGGAGCGGTCAGTTGTAGCTCAACATCTTTCATTTGGGCGATGGGTTCCAAACGTGTTACCAATTCTTGGACTAACGCGACCAGTTCAATTTTTTGGCGATCCAGATGATCCGCACGAAAGGTAATCATGGCGTGATCCAGTAATTGCCCCGCTGCGCGTGAACTTTCGTCAATCGCACGGATCATCGAACGTAGGGCTGCACGATTTTCGGACTTGGTAACGCGCACCAATGTTGTTTCAGCGTATGATCGTACGGTTGCCAAAGGTGTGCGAACGCGATGTGCTGCTTCTGCGATAAAATCTTCGGATTGGGTTAGGGATTGATCCAAGCGTCCCATCAATGTGTTTAGTGACGATACCAGTGGCACCATTTCAACAGGCACTGCCTTATCGAAGGGACGCAAATCTTGGGGGCCGCGGCGTTTCACGGCGTTTGCCAGACGTTGTAATGGATTGATCGTTGTCGCAGTTGCCCAAAAAGAGAGTAACGAAACAAGTGCGAAGAAGCCGGCGCCAAAGGCCGCGACATTGCGTGAGATTGAATTCAATGTGCCTGACAAAGCATCCTGCGTTTGACCAACGACAACTGAAATTTCTGTGCGTTCACTGGCACCAATCAAGACACGCGACGCGCTTGCCAATCTGACAGGTGTTTCTTGGAAAACCAGTGTTTCAAAGGCAGCCCTATCTGTAACAGATTGTGGGCGGGGAAGAGTGGCATATCCAGAAAGCAATTCGTCATCTTGGTAGATGGCATAAAACACGCGGTCATCTTCGAGGGTGTCTAACATCGACAGCGACGCGTAGGGGAAATCGATTTCTACGGAACCATCACGCAGAATGGCTGCGTCTAGGATGGAGGAAACGGAGGCTTCTAATATGCTATCTTGGCCGTTTTGCGCGATTTGGGCCGCATAGCCGCGCACGATGAAAAACAAGATCAATGCAAGGATTGCGGTGCCGCCGATCAATGTAATCATCAATCGTTTACGCAGCGATCCCGATGCCTGTACAGTGTTGAAAGCTGTATCAGTCATGATCCAACCGATACCCCAAACCGCGCAGGGTGGTAATCGTTAGCGCCGTGTTTTCCAAATGCTTTCGCAGGCGACCAATATAAACTTCTATCGCGTTTTCGGACACGTCTTCGTCATAGGAAAACAAACGATCAACCAGTTTTTGTTTGGAGAAAATTTGCCCCCGCGCATTCAAAAGCAATTCGAACAGACGCAGTTCACGGTTCCGCAAATTTACGATCTCGTTTTTAACGGACAATTGTCCAGCAACGGGATCAAAGGTAACATCGCCAAAGTGGAGTAATGTTTGTGCAGTTCCTGATTTACGACGCAAAACAGCCCGACAGCGTGCCTCTAACTCGGCATGGTCAAATGGCTTGGTGACATAATCATCCGCCCCCAAATCCAGCATGCTGATTCTGTCCGAGACTTGTGATCTGGCTGTCAAAACGATGATTGGCGTATCCTTTTGCGCGTCTCTGTGGTGTTTCAAAAACGTGCGTCCATCACCATCTGGCAACATGATATCAAGCAGGACCAAGTCATATTCAAAGGTGTCAGAAAATGCGATCGCATCCAGAATTTTATCAGCGTGATCAATCACATGTCCATCAATTTGCAACCGCGATGATATCGCGTTTGCCAGCTCGTGATTATCTTCGACCAGTAGGTATTTCATGATGTCAAAATGTATCGTTTTTGCTGTGACAGGTTAGTGTCAGGTTGGAATGATTAGTTAATGCAACTGTCCTCTTTTGGGGTCAGTTGTCAAATGGGAGGAATTTATTATGACATATAAAATTGGCCGTCGCGCCTTAATGGCGACTGCAGTTGCAGCGCTTAGCTTTGCTGCACCAGCCGTTGCAGAAATGAAAAAACTAGACAGCATCCACTTTTTGATCCCCGGCGGTGCCGGCGGTGGTTGGGACGGCACAGCACGCGGTACAGGCGAAGCCTTGACCAAAGCGGGCTTGGTTGGCACAGCGTCTTACGAAAACATGTCAGGTGGCGGTGGTGGTAAAGCCATTGGTTTCTTGATCGAAAACGCAGACAGCAATCAAGGCACATTGATGGTGAACTCGACACCAATCGTGATCCGCTCATTGACTGGTGTATTCCCACAAAGTTTCCGTGACCTTACACTGGTTGCAGGTACAATTGGTGATTACGCAGCAATCGTTGTTGGAAAAGACAGCCCATTAAATTCAATGGCTGACTTGATGGCAGCATATGATGCTGATCCATCTAAAACAGCCATCGGTGGCGGTTCTGTTCCAGGTGGCATGGATCACCTAGTTGCCGCAATGGCAATGGAAGCGGCTGGCAAAGATGCACTTGGCGTGAAATACATTCCATATGATGCTGGTGGTAAAGCAATGGCGGCATTGCTGTCAGGCGAAATCGCTGCACTTTCAACTGGTTTTTCCGAAGCAGTTGATTTGGCAAATGCTGGTGAAGTGAAAATCATCGGTGTCACATCACCAGAGCGCGTTCCAGCGGCACCAAATGCACAAACATTGGTCGAGCAAGGTATCGATACAACGTTTGTTAACTGGCGCGGTTTCTTTGGCGCACCTGGTCTGCCAGCGGACAAAGTTGCAATGTACCAAGATACGATCAAAGCAATGTACGACACACCTGAATGGGAAGAAGTACGTGCGCGTAATGGTTGGGTTAACATCCACAACTCTGGCGACGATTTCAGAACTTTCCTTGAAGCACAGGAAAAAGTTATCGGCGACTTGATGAAAAAATTGGGCTTTTTGTAAGCTAACCTTGGCAAAGCGGGAAACCGCTTTGCCATCCCACTAACCAATACAAAATTTTTGGAGAATTACGATGGCGCTTGATCGTTGGATTGCCCTCATCTTATTGGGCGTTTGTACCGCCTATGGATACACCGCTTGGTTTACAATGGATGCAAATCTTGCCCCGTTTATGCAACGCAACCCAATTTGGCCCAGTACTTTTCCAAAGCTTTTGTCCGTTCTTGCGATTGCCGCATCGCTGGTCATTTTATTTGGTCTTGAAAAAGGCGAAACTAAGGAACTGGATATCGATTATCGCAGATTGCATGAATACAAACTTGGTCAAGCCGTCTTGTTACTTGGCCTGATGGTTACTTATGCTTTGTGTCTGCGTCCTGTTGGTTTTTTGATTTCGACCAGCATGTTTTTGATCCTTGGCAGTTTCTTTCTGGGTGAACGCAAATGGCATGTGATGATCCCCATCGCGCTGATTGCCACGTTTATTGTTTGGTATCTGGTCCAAGAAGTTTTGGGTATCTACATGCGTCCATTACCAACATTGTTAGGAGGCTGATATGTTAGAGGGAATTCTTTTGGGTCTAGAAACGGCCTTTTCAGTTCAAATGTTGTTGATGGTCATTGGCGGTTGTTTAATCGGGACATTTATCGGCATGTTGCCCGGACTTGGCCCGATGTCGATCATCGCGATCATGATCCCCGTTGCCATTTCAATGGGCGATCCCGCCGCGGCCCTGATTTTGTTGGCTGGTGTTTATTATGGCGCCATTTTCGGTGGGTCAACATCGTCAATCCTACTTAATGCGCCGGGCGTTGCTGGCACAGTTGCCACCAGTTTTGATGGCTACCCAATGGCCAAACAAGGTAAAGCAGGCAAAGCGCTGACTATTGCCGCGATTTCAAGTTTTTGTGGCGGCACCATTGGTGCAGTATTATTGATGGTCTTTGCACCTGCGTTGTCTTCTGTCGCATTGTTATTCCACTCTTCTGAATATTTTGCATTGATGGTTGTTGGTCTGTCTGCAATCGCAGCATTCGCGGGAACAGGACAGGTTGCCAAAGCAATGTTAATGACGTTGTTAGGTTTGATTTTGGCAACTGTGGGCGAGGGCGCATTGTTCAACATGCCACGTTTCACAATGGGCTTAATGGATCTGCAATCTGGTTTTGGTTTTGTCACCCTCGCCATGGCGATGTTTGCAATGCCTGAAGCATTATTTTTGGTTTTAAACCCAATTTTATCAACTGGGAAATCAGAAGAAATCAAAGATTTGCGCATCACCCGTGCAGAGGCCCGCGCAATTGCGCCCGTGATTGGACGACAGTCCATCCAAGGTTTCTTTATCGGCGTATTACCCGGAGCAGGGGCCACAATCGCCAGTTTCCTAGGCTATGCAGTTGAACGCAACATCGCGACCAAAGAAGAGCAAGAGCAATTCGGCAAAGGATCAATCAAAGGATTGGCCGCGCCGGAAACCGCAAACAATGCTGCCTGTACTGGGTCGTTCGTACCATTGCTAACGTTAGGTATTCCTGGGTCTGGTACCACTGCGATTTTGCTGGGTGCTTTGATTGCATTGAATGTCACACCGGGCCCGCGCCTGATGATCGACGAACCACAGATTTTCTGGGCGGTTATTATCTCCATGTATATTGGTAATTTTGTGCTGTTGGTTTTGAACCTGCCATTGATTCCATACATTGCGAAGATCCTATCTGTTCCACGCAATTACCTGATCCCGTTCATTTTGTTCTTTACGTTGATGGGGGCTTATATTGGTCAAAACAACGCAACTGAATTATTGATGCTGGTCGGATTTGGCATCTGTGCCACGGCGCTCCGCTTTGCTGATTATCCGCTGGCACCACTGTTGATCGGCTTTATTTTGGGCGGCATGTTAGAAGACAACTTCTCGCGCTCTATGCAGTTGTATGACGGTGTGTCGTTCATCTGGGAACGCCCGATGACATTGGGATTGCTGGTGATCGCAGTGATCTTGGTCTTGTTGCCAAGTTTCAGAGCAAGACGCGCACGTATTCGCGCCGCTGGGATTGCTGACGGGGATTAATGTAAGGTTGTGATGTAATCTCTGAAACCTTGTGGGTTTACGAGATTACATTACAAGCCAACAAGAACGCAGGTATTTTAAAAGAATTACAACCCGCGCTCTTCAAAAACGACCTTTGCTGCTCGAAAGCATTCGAGGGCCTGAGGTACACCGCAATAAATACCTATTACGTGAATAATAGCGCGAATTTCGTCTTTGCTTACGCCATTATTAATCGCACCACGGCAATGAATTTCCCATTCGTGCATTTTTCCCAGTGCGCCGAGCATTGAAAGGTTCATCATGGATCGCGTCTTGGCATCGATCACCTCATCACCCCAACCAAACCCCCAACACCAAGCCGTCATTGCCTCTTGGAAGGGGCGGGTGAAGTCATCGGCGGCTTCTAAGTTCTTGGTCACATATTCTGCACCCAAAGTCGCTTTGCGTTGCTCTAAGCCTGTTAGAAACAGATCTTCATCAAATGTATCGGTCATGGTTTATCCTTTTAACCTTTTTGCAGTGTTCTTGGTCTGAACGTAATTCCAAAATGCTTCACGGCTTTTCGCGACCATATCATCGCGAGCCGTATGAAATCATCCAGAAAGACAAACGAAAGCTTATCATCGACAGAAGATGATTTCCAACAAACTAATCACGTAATTGCGACGGTAATGAAGTGGGTGTTAGGCTTTGTTACTCTGCGTAAACACCTTATTTTAAACATTAATTTTTATCGGTTATTCAATATCTGTAATTGTGTGTGTATTCGTTATTAACATAATATATATTATAAGAACTAGATATGCATCATTTTCAACCGCTTTATTCGCGCCCCCCATAGTCAGCTTTAGATCAATATGTGTAAAAACATTGATCGCCAATCATCAATAATAAGCACTTGTGAGCCACGGGCATAAAGCGCAAAATGTTTTAAACTTGAAAGGCACAAAATGGCAAAGATCGCATTTATAGGACTTGGTGTTATGGGTTTCCCCATGGCTGGACATTTGGCAACTGCTGGGCACGACGTGACTGTCTATAATCGTACCGCTGCAAAATCTGCAGTGTGGGTTGAGCAGTATGGTGGTCAATCGGCCCCAACGCCGGCGATGGCCGCTAAAGATGCGGAGTTTGTTATGGCCTGTGTCGGCAATGACGATGATTTACGTGGTATATGTTTGGGTGAAACTGGCGCGTTGAGCACTATGAGCCGTGATGCTGTGTTTGTCGACCATACAACAGTATCCGCCGCCGTAACCACCGAATTGGCAGACATAGCTGGTGCCAAAGGTGTCTTTTTTATTGATGCACCTGTGTCCGGTGGACAAGCTGGCGCTGAAAATGGTGCATTGTCTGTCATGTGTGGTGGTGATCAGGCCGCGTATGACCGCGCCCTGCCCTTTATTGAGTGTTATTCAAAAATCTGTCGTCGCATTGGTGATACTGGTGCTGGTCAGATTACAAAAATGTGTAATCAGATTGCCATCGCTGGTTTGGTTCAGGGCCTGTCCGAAGCATTACATTTCGCTGACAAAGCTGGGCTTGATGGGCGCGATGTGATCGAAGTGATCAGCAAGGGTGCGGCAGGTAGTTGGCAAATGGACAATCGTTATGAAACCATGCTTGATGACCAATACGAACACGGCTTTGCTGTTGATTGGATGCGTAAGGATCTTGGGATTTGTTTGGCGACCGCAAATGACAATGGCGCCAGCCTACCCGTCACTGCATTGGTTGATCAATTCTATAAGGATGTCCAGAAAATGGGCGGTGGTCGTTGGGATACGTCTTCGTTGCTTAAGAGATTGAAAAAGTTTGATTAATTAAGAATGATGCCAATGCCTTCGGTCGCTGATGGTACCAGCATTTAGTGTTTCAAATTGAATGCCAATACTGTCCGACACGGTTTTTAGGGCAGATAAATCGCCCTCTTGGATATGCTCAAAATGAACTTCGTGGACGAAATCCGCGCGGTTTTTTAGCATATCAAGCCGGTGATTGTATTCATCAAAAAACTGATTCCAAAACTTTGCCTTGTCTGAAATCGCCGCCATCCGCGGGGCGTTAAGGCACGCTTGGATAAACTCGTTCTTGTCGCGTCGTACAATTACCCAATCTGCATTTGGAAAGTCGACAACGAAGCTGCGCCACAATAATGCCAGCCTGACGTCCTTATACATCCAGCGCTGTGCATGATCATACCCTTGGCGTTCGACCATTCGATTAGACGAAAACATATCTCAAGGCTGGAAAAACTTCCTGCCATTCATTCAGAGTAGTTTATTGAATTAATCCTTAGGCTTACAGGATATATATAATTCTCGACTCCCATGCAAAACGACAAATTGAATACCTATGCGACATTTTTTGTTGCATCCAATTGGCACCCACCGTAGGTTCGGTCCGAATCCGGGAGACACTGTTCTTCAGGGCCGAAGGAGCAACCGCCTCGGAAACTCTCAGGCAAAAGGACCGAATTCAACGAACACTCTGGAGAGTGATACGAAAGTATCCGCCGAAGGGATAGCGATCTCAGGCACAAGGACAGAGGAGGCACCACGCGATCATTGATCGCCCAATGGTGCTGATTTATCAGCCGGAAGAGGAATAAATGGCTGAGATTAAACACACACCGCTTTACGACTTTCATCTTTCTTTGGATGCAAAGATGGTCCCTTTCGCAGGGTATCAAATGCCCGTCCAATACCCATTGGGCGTCATGAAAGAGCATATTCACACACGTACCCACGCAGGATTGTTCGACGTAAGTCACATGGGCCAAGTTATTTTGCGTGCTAAATCTGGCAACACGGCTGATGCTGCTTTGGCGCTTGAAATGCTGATACCCGTAAATATCCACGGATTGGGCGAAAACCGCCAGCGTTATGGCTTTTTCACAAACGCGGATGGAGGCATTTTGGATGATTTGATGATCGCCAATCGCGGCGATCATTTGTTCGTTGTGGTTAATGCCGCCTGCAAGGACGCTGACATTGCACACATGCAGGCACATCTGTCAGATAGATGCGATATCGAAGTCATTACAGATCGTGCATTGATTGCGATCCAAGGACCGGCGTCGCAGGCTGCGTTAGAAACATTATGTCCCGAAGCTGCGCAAATGCGGTTTATGGATGTCATCACCGCTGACATTTTGGGCACGCCAGCATGGATTTCACGATCTGGCTATACTGGCGAAGATGGGTACGAAATTTCATTCCCTAACGATCAAATTGTGGAATTGGCAACAGCATTGACCGCAATTGACGGCGTTGAGCCCATTGGTCTGGGCGCACGCGACAGTTTACGCCTTGAGGCTGGCTTATGCCTGTATGGACATGACATCGACACAACAACAACACCTGCACAGGCTGGTTTAGTTTGGGCCATTCAAAAATCACGCCGCACGGACGGCGAACGCGCCGGTGGTTTTCCTGGGGCCGATAAAATTCTGCCAGAAATCATAAATGGAGCACCGCGCAAACGCGTTGGTCTGCGCCCTGATGGCCGCGCACCCATGCGCGAAGGTATCGAGCTTTATGCCAATGAAACCGACACTGCCCCAATTGGCACCATTACATCAGGTGGTTTTGGCCCCACAGTCGGGCATCCTGTATCAATGGGCTATGTCGAAACAAAATACAGTTCGCCAGATACAATCGTTTTTGCCGAAATACGTGGGAAACGTATGGCAGCGCACATCAGCGCCCTGCCCTTCACCCCCGCCAACTTTAAACGCTAATACACAACAAGGAGAGAGAATATGAAATTTACAGAAGAGCACGAATGGCTACTTGTCGAAGATGACCACGTTATTGTTGGCATCACACCACATGCCGCAGAAGCATTGGGTGACTTGGTTTTTGTCGAACTACCAGAAACAGGCATCACAGTTGCCAAAGGCGACGACATCGTTGTGATCGAAAGCGTTAAGGCTGCATCAGACATCGCAGCACCATTGGACGGTGAAATCATCGCAGTGAATGAAGCATTGATCGAAAAGCCTGAACTGGTGAACGAAGATCCACTTGGTACGGCTTGGTTTTTCAAAATGAAACTGACCGATCCAGATTCGATAAACGAGTTGATGGACGAAGATGCCTATAACGACCTAATCGGCTAACCTCAGGAGCCTGTGATATGAGTTATGATTTAACTGACTACGAACCCTATGATTTCGCGAGCCGTCGCCATATTGGTCCATCACCGTCGGAAACAGCCAAAATGCTGTCCGTTGTTGGCGCATCTGATCTGGATGATCTGATCGCACAAACCCTGCCTGACAGTATTCGTCAAAAGCAGCCGCTTGTGAAAACACGCGCAATGTCTGAAAATGAGCTGTTAAAATACATGCGCGATGTCGGCAAAATGAACCGCGTGGTCACATCATTGATTGGCCAAGGTTATCATGACACATTCACACCCCCGGCAATCCAACGCAATATCTTGGAGAATCCGGCTTGGTACACGGCCTATACCCCGTACCAGCCAGAAATATCCCAAGGCCGTTTAGAAGCGTTGTTGAATTTCCAAACCATGATCATTGATCTAACGGGTATGGAAGTTGCCAACGCGTCACTTTTGGACGAAGCCACCGCATGTGCAGAAGCCATGACAATGGCGCATCGCATTTCAAAGTCAAAATCCATGGCATTCTTCGTTGATGCGGGATGCCATCCACAAAACATCGATGTGATGCAGACCCGCGCGGAACCTTTGGGTATCAATTTGATCATAGGTGATCCCAAAGATTTAGATGCTTCTGCTGTTTTTGGTGCAATATTCCAATACCCAGGCACACACGGTCAAGTTCAAGATTTCACAGATGAAATCAGTGCGTTGCACAGCGAAAAAGCAATTGCTGTAATGGCGGCTGACCCATTGGCACTGACGTTGTTGAAGGAACCCGGCGCAATGGATGCTGACATCGTTGTTGGCAACACACAACGTTTTGGTGTGCCGTTGGGCAATGGTGGCCCACATGCTGCTTATATGGCGACACGTGATGCATTCAAACGCAATATGCCCGGCCGCATTGTTGGCGTGTCAATCGATGCACGCGGAAACAAAGCCTATCGTCTTGCTCTTCAAACCCGCGAACAACACATCAGACGTGAAAAAGCCACATCAAACGTGTGTACTGCACAAGCATTGTTGGCAGTTATGGCGTCAATGTATGCTGTATTCCATGGCCCACAGGGTTTAAAAGCAATTGCGCAACGCGTCCACAAAAAGACTGCTAAACTGGCGGCTGGGTTAGAAAAACTTGGGTTTGAAATTACGCCAAAAGAGTTTTTCGACACGATCACAGTGGACGTCGGTGGCCTGCAATCGGTTGTAATGAAATCCGCCCTAAACGAGGGGATCAACTTACGTGCCGTTGGCACCACTCAAATTGGGATTGCATTGGATGAAATGACGACAGACGAAACGTTAGGCCAAGTTTGGCGCGCTTTTGGCCTTAGTTCTGACATGTACCCATCAGAAACCGATTATCGTTTGCCAAATGGCATGGCACGTCATTCCGAATATATGTCGCATGCAATTTTCCACATGAACCGTTCCGAAGCAGAAATGACGCGTTATATGCGCCGTCTTGCGGATCGTGACTTGGCGTTAGATCGCGCAATGATCCCGCTTGGGTCATGTACGATGAAATTGAACTCTGCGGCTGAGATGATGCCAATCACATGGTCTGGATTTTCTAAAATCCACCCATTCGCACCAAAGTCCCAGATGGCTGGTTATGATCTAATGATCAAAGATCTGTCTAAAAAACTGTGTGAAATTACAGGTTATGATGCAATTTCTATGCAACCTAACTCTGGTGCACAGGGCGAATATGCAGGGCTTATGACAATTCGTGCTTATCATAAATCCAATGGTGACGAGCATCGCAACATTTGTCTTATCCCAATGTCTGCACACGGAACCAATCCTGCATCTGCCAATATGGTGGACTACAAAGTTGTCGCCGTGGCAACTGCGCAAAATGGTGATATCGATATCGATGATTTCCGCGCAAAAGCAGAAAAGCATAGCGATAACCTTGCGGCGGTGATGATCACATACCCATCCACACATGGTGTTTTCGAAGAAGGTGTGCGCGAAATCTGCCAAATTGCGCATGATCATGGCGGTCAGGTCTATATGGACGGGGCAAATATGAATGCCATGGTCGGCTTGGCACAACCTGGTGAAATCGGATCAGATGTATCGCATCTAAACTTGCATAAAACATTCTGTATTCCACATGGCGGCGGTGGCCCGGGTATGGGGCCAATCGGTGTAAAATCACACTTAATCCCACACCTGCCCGGTCACGCCAGTCAAGGAACCAAAGGTGCTGTTTCGGCGGCACAATATGGTTCACCAAGCTTGTTACCTATTTCATGGGCATACTGCCTGATGATGGGATCCGAGGGTCTGACCAATGCGACCAAATACGCGATCTTAAATGCAAACTACATCGCAACTCGATTATCAGGTGCATATGATGTTTTGTACAAAGGCCCATCAGGTCGTGTCGCGCATGAATGTATTATCGATACACGCCCGCTTGCGGATGATGGTGTGACTGTTGATGACATCGCAAAACGTTTGGTCGATTGCGGATTTCACGCGCCGACTATGTCTTTCCCTGTTGCGGGAACGTTGATGGTTGAGCCGACTGAATCTGAACCAAAGGCAGAATTGGATCGTTTTTGTGATGCAATGCTTGCCATCAGACAAGAAGCACAAGACGTGGCAGATGGGAAATATCCCAAGGATAACAATCCGTTATGCAATGCACCTCACACGATGCGTGACCTTGTTGGCGATTGGGATCGCCCATACAGTCGTGAACAGGCATGTTTTCCACCCGGTGCATTCAAAATTGATAAATATTGGGCTCCTGTCAATCGCGTGGACAATGCATTTGGTGACAAAAACCTTATATGTTCTTGCCCACCTATGGATGAGTATTTGGACGCTGCTGAATAAGCTTGACCAAATTTAAACATTTAAAACGGCGGAGCATTGCTTCGCCGTTTTTGTTGAAAATTGTATCTAAATAGCAAACCCTTAACCGCCCGCGTTAAGGAATTCATACAGAATTGTGCCTAAATCCAGTTGAAACGAATTGGACATGGAGCGCAACGCCTACCAGAACTGCATCGCCAATCACTCGGGTTAAAAGATGAAATTAAGAATGCGTTTGTCCGTTCACCAATTTCTGGTTCTGTAATGGAATTAAATTTCACAACAAACCAAATGCAAATCCCCAAGGGGGCAACATTGGCAATAATTTCACGTCCCCTGGAACAGCCAGTGGTCCATATTACAATCCCAACTCAATCGATCGATCAGGTTGTAGCAGGAATGCGTGGCGTTCTTACGTTTTCCAGTTTACCACAGCGCAATCTATCGCGGATAAGCGCCAAAATTGTTGCCATCTCACCAGACGTTTTTAGTGATCCTTCTGGTGTACCCATCGGCTACAAGGCCGTCGCAGAAATAAATAACTTGGAATTAAACCAAGCTTTAGAAAGTCTAGATGTAAATACAAACCTTGCATCGGGAATGCCAGTTGCTCTGGCTCTTGAAGGGCGAAAGGTCACATTTTCACAATATTTAATTGCGCCCTTTTTTAAAATATTCCATGGGGCTCTTCAAGACTAACTGCCTTTGCGAAACATGCGTACGACATTCGAAATTACGAATAATATAGCACACAAACAAACAATGGCGGGTCCAGTGGGCACATCCCAAACAATAGATGCATTAACGCCTAAAACAACGCCAACGATACCAACAACTACTGCTAAGAACGCCATTGCTTCGGGTGAGCGTGCGAAAACACGCGCAGTTGCTGCCGGAATAATTAACATAGCGCCAATCAACAAAGCACCCACGACTTTAATTGCCACGGCTACAACCAACGCTAATGCCAAAGTTAATATCAACTGCTCACGCTTAGGATTAATTCCGCTCGCATAGGCAAGATCACTGTTTAATGTCGCGGTTAACAACGCAGACCAACGCCACCACAAAAGCCCAAGAGCGCCTAACGCCCCGCCCCAAACAACGGCGATATCCATTCGGCTGACCGCCAAGATGTCACCAAACAAGTAGGCCATCAAGTCCACGCGTACACCGTCCAACAATGAAACCGCAACCAATCCAAATGCCAATCCAGAATGCGCCAAAACACCCAACATAGTATCCATTCCAACGCCGCGGCCAGTAAGCGTCGTAATAAGTAAAGACATGCAAAGGCTAACAAACAAAACGCCAGCAAAGATAGAAATTGAAAAGCTTAATGCCAATGCGATGCCTAATACGGATGCATGTGCTGTGGCGTCACTGAAATACGCCATCCGCCGCCAAACAACCATACAACCCAACGGCGCGGCCGCGATGACAATACCCAATCCGGCCAAAACGGCTCGTACCACAAAATCATCCAACATGATCAGTCTCCTTGTGATCATGATCGCAACCATCATCGTGTTGATGATTATGTTCATGGCGATATAATGCCAATGCCCCACCGGTTCCTTTTCCAAACAGCGCACGGTATTCAGGTGCTGATGCGACCAATTCCGGTGTCCCATGGCAACAAACGTGGCCATTCAAACACACAACCCGATCCGATGCGCTCATTACAACGTGTAACTCATGGCTCACCATCAAAATTGCGCAACCTAATGTCGATCGCAGTTGTTCGATTTGTAAGTAAAAAGCAGCCGCGCCTTGTTGATCAAGCCCCTGTGTGGCTTCGTCCAAAATTAATAGCTCTGGCTTGTTTAATAAGGCTCTCGCCAATAAAACACGTTGAAACTGGCCTCCAGACAAATCGCTCAGTTGGCGAGGGCCAAAATCTCGGACGCCAGCATTTTCTAGCGCGGCCACCACATCATTTTTTGCTTGGCGACACGGCAACGACATAAAACGTTCGACAGAAAGCGGAAGTGTTGGATCAATTTGCAACTTTTGCGGAACATAACCGATCCGCAAACCATTATTTTTTTCGACATGACCTGACGACGGAATAACTGCACCGATTATTGTTCGTAAAAATGTCGATTTCCCAGATCCATTGGGCCCGACAATCGTCACAATTTCACCGGCCGAAATATCAAAATCTACATCAGACAATGCCAATCGCCCATCATAACGAACACTAAGACCACGTGTACTTAATAACGTCATGAACTGCTCCCTTGGCATTTTGGGCATTTCCCCTCGGCCTCTATCACCACGCGTTCAATCGCAAAACCAGTACCTTTTGCTGCCTTTGACAACACATCTTTGGACAACTCCGATTGCGTTTCAACAACCGCATCACACTTAGTACAAATCAAAAATGCTGGAGCATGATCCTGACCTACATGTGTACAGGCCGTAAACGCATTCACCCGTTCAATTTTATGTGCAAACCCATTCTTTATCAAAAAATCCAACGCACGATAAACGACAGGCGGCTGTGAACCTAAATCTTCTGCGCGTAATACGTCCAGAATTTCATATGCGCCCATTGCCCGATGCTGCTCTAATAAAATCTCTAATACACGGCGACGTACTGGCGTAAGTTGCAATCCATTTACAGCACAAAACGCAATAACTGTATCAATGCCACGCGTTACACAAATCGAGTGATCGTGAGTTTCAAAACCAATTTCCATGCGTTTCAATTATCCTATTGTCATTTATAGCGCATCCCGCTAGCGATATGTTATAAAGTAACACAAGGATCAAAGATGTTAAAGCCCATACTGGCGTTCAGCACAATCTTCGCAATGTTGGCACCAGCCCATGCAAAAACACCGCGCGTTGTCACCGACATTGCACCAATTTACAGCTTGGCACTTCAAGTTATGGGGAATTCAGACGATCTGACCCTTTTGATGGATCAAACAGCAGATCCACACGACTTTGCTTTTCGACCATCCCAAGCGTCCGCGTTACAAGGTGCCGATATTGTAATTTTCACGGGTTATGATTTGACTCCATGGTTGGAAAAGCCGCTTCAAAACCTTGCAACAAACAGTGTTCTACTGCCCTTGTTGGACGCGCCAAAAACCATTCACCATGACATGCGAGAAAACAACGCCTTTGACCATGAAACATCTCATGAGCACCATCATACCGATCCGCATGCATGGTTGGACCCCGAAAATGCAATCTATTGGCTTGAACAGATTTATATTAATATCAGCGCCCTAGATCCCGAAAACATAACAAAATACAAAAACAATGCCATGATTGCACAGCAAAATATTCGAACCCTATCTGCGGAGATTACGCAACAGTTGGTGCCTTTGAATGATACGAAAATATTGTTTTTTCATGATGCATATCAGTATTTTGAAAGTCGTTTCAAGCTAAACGCAGTTGGTGCAATTACCTTGGCTGATGGCAGCAAGCTGTCGCCAAAACAACTAAAGGCCGTGCAAAGCCTGTTCACTGATCATGACATCAAATGTGTGCTAACAGAACCCGCCGCAAAATCGGCATGGATAAATGATTTAGCACGGCGCCCCGTCAAACAGGCATCTCTTGATCCACTTGGCTCTACTTTGCCGTTAGATAAACAATTTTACAGAGCACTTTTAACGAACACGGCCAACCAAATTACAAGCTGCACTCAGTCCTAAGGCCACTTTGCCACTGGCGGTAGGCTCATCAAAACGGCGCTGGGATCATGACCAGATTGCAGCCCGAAATGCGTTCCGCGATCATAAACCAAATTGAACTCCGCATAGCGTCCACGTTTAATCAATTGAACTTCGCGATCGTCGTCCGTCCACGGCAGGTCGCGATTCTTTTCACAGATGGGCATATATGCATCTAAAAACGCACGTCCAACCGATTGCGTAAACGCGAAATCGGCATCCCAATCACCAGTGTCCAGATCGTCATAGAAAATCCCACCAACGCCACGGGCTTCGCCCCAATGCTTAATCATGAAATATTCATCCGCCCATTCTTTGAAATTTGGATAATACGACGCATCATGCCCATCACATGATTTTTTCAACACATTGTGAAAAAAAGCTGTATCTTCAGCAACTTCCATCATGGGGTTCAAGTCGGTCCCACCACCAAACCAGCTGGCAACAGGTGTCCAAAACATCCGCGTATTCATGTGAACTGCAGGCATTTTGGGGCTGTTCATATGTGCGACTAACGATATACCAGAGGCCCAGAAAATTGGATTTTCATCGATGCCCGCCATATCTTTGCGCGCGGCCATTGATTTTTGCATCATTGGATTAAGAGCGCCATGAACAGTAGAGATGTTCACACCAACCTTTTCAAATACACGACCACCGCGCATCACAGACATCAAACCGCCACCGCCCGCACCGCCATCGCGTTGCGTATTGGTCAGCTCAAACCGCCCTGCCGGCAGATCCGCATGTGGTCCGGTGGTTTGACTATCTTCTAGCGCCTCAAACGCCGCACAGATTTGGTTGCGAATATTTTCGAACCATTTTGCGGCCATTTCTTTTTGCGCTTCGTTTGCTAATACCATGTCAGATGCCTTTCGTTAGCACTGGTTTAGCCGCCGATTTCAAAAATGAAAAGCTTGATCGCCACCACTTGCATGGCAGCGCTGCATTTCTTAAACAGAGCTACGAATTTAAGGTCACAAAATCATGCCCACAATGATCCCAGCCTATGTTGATGGCATTTTAACACCCGTTGAAAAACTGGCTGTACATCAACGTGGTCTAAAACATTTGGCTATTTCGGTTTTTATCATCGCAGATGGTAAAATACTTATGCAACGTCGCGCACTGTCCAAATACCACACGCCCGGACTGTGGGCAAATACATGTTGCACACACCCACACTGGGACGAAGACATGAAAACGGCGGCAACGCGACGTTTAATTGATGAATTAGGCATAACAGATATCAAACTTACGCAACGCGGCACGGTCGAATACCGTGCGGACGTCCCCCCAAACCTGATCGAACACGAAGTCGCGGATATATTCGTCGGTTTTTGCGCAGTTGACCATTCTGTCACGCCAAACCCAGACGAAGCAATGGAAATTCGCTGGATGTCGCCATCTGAAATAAAGTCAGAAATTGCTGAAAATCCAGACGCATTCACCCCTTGGCTAAAAATCTATCTGGCCGATCACGCGGGTCAAATATTTAATGCGACGGACTTTGATCACAGTTGATCAAAGCGGCGTTTTTGAAGCTGTAGATGATTGATCCTCAAATCGATGTGCAAAATTTGTGAACGCAACTGACCGATACGCGCCAAACTTTCTGGTGTGCCACCCGCACCGATCAGCTGGCTGATTTCATGACGTAAATCATGTCTCTCTCGCTTCAGGTCGTCGATTTGGCTTACGATATCATGATATTTACGGCCTTTTTCATGCGCCGCGGACATTGCATCCAAGTCAGCATCTGGGCACACATTTTTCAAACGATGCCCATTGCGCCCCTGATTATATGCGCTTTGCGGTGTGCAATAGGTTTTCAGACCCTCATCGCGGCCCATAGCCCAGGCAGATTGATCAACCGAAATATCGTGTTTTGAACAGGATTTGATATATTTTACTACTTGATCACTGGCGGCGCCGCGCAACCCATCTGCCTTGCCAATTGCCGCCCAATCGCCTTTTGTGCATTTTTTTTCGCTCAGCCCACAGGACGCTAATATTGCTGTTGCCGCAAATGCGGTTACCAAGGTGATCTTCATGTTAAACCCTCCGATTACATTATTTATATGGGCGTTATCGTAAGATCCGCAAGGTTTCAGTGTAAATCGATATACTTACCATCCGTATGACCGCCATTTCGATCCGTAAACCGTATGTGCACCCCATCCACACTTATCGACACATTATAACACGTCCACCCCGCAGCTGGCGGCCAAATCGAACAATATTGATTGTAGTCCACACGCCACTTACCCCAACTGGAATCGCGTGTTTGATACAATGTTCGTCCGTCAGCAAAGAAATCTTGCTGGGCGTTGTCCTTATATTGCAGAACGCGCGCCGACAAAGCCTTGGTCATTTCCGCCCCGTTCAAAACACGCCAATCGTCCGCAAATGCAGGCCCTGACAAAACCTATACAACTAAACTCATAACAACCTTCATCGGCCACTCCTTGTTCTTTCATCTTGGGCAGTTTAAGACGCGCGGTATACAAGAATCCAATCAAAAGGCCGTGCAATGATCCCTCGCTATTCCCGCCCTGAAATGGTGGCCATCTGGTCACCCGAAACGAAATTCCGCATCTGGTACGAAATCGAGGCACACGCCTGTGACGCCCAAGCCAAAATCGGCGTGATCCCAGAAGCATCCGCAAAAGCAGTCTGGAAAGCAAAGGACGTTGACTTTGACGTGGCTCGTATCGACGAAATCGAAGCTGTCACAAAACACGACGTCATCGCATTCCTAACACATCTTGCAGAAATCATCGGCAACGAAGAAGCACGTTTCGTACACCAAGGCATGACATCTTCGGACGTTTTGGACACATGTTTCAACGTGCAATTGGTACGCGCTGCAGACATCTTGATCGAAGGCACACAGAACCTTTTGGCCGCCTTGAAACGCCGTGCTTTGGAACACAAAGACACAATACGCATCGGTCGCTCACACGGTATCCATGCTGAGCCAACGACAATGGGTCTGACGTTCGCACGTTTCTATGCTGAAATGGACCGTAACCTGAACCGTTTGAAAAAAGCACGCAAAGAAATTGCAACTGGCGCCATTTCTGGTGCTGTTGGCACATTCGCGAACATCGATCCATCCGTTGAAGAGCACGTATGTGCACAACTGGGCTTAGAAGTTGAACCGATTTCAACCCAAGTGATCCCACGCGATCGCCACGCTGCATTTTTCGCGGCACTTGGCGTTGTGGCATCATCTATTGAAAACGTTTCAATCGAAATCCGCCACATGCAACGCACCGAAGTCCTGGAAGCCGAAGAGTTTTTCTCTAAGGGCCAAAAAGGTTCGTCTGCGATGCCACACAAACGCAACCCTGTGTTGACTGAAAACCTTACTGGCCTTGCACGTTTGGTGCGTATGACAGTTGTGCCGGCAATGGAAAACGTGGCCCTTTGGCACGAACGTGATATTTCGCATTCGTCCGTTGAACGCAATATTGGCCCAGATGCGACGATCACATTGGATTTCGCGTTGGCGCGTTTGACAAATGTAATCGACAAGCTGGTTATCTACCCTGATAACATGATCGCAAACATGAACAAATTCCGCGGTCTTGTGCATTCACAACGTGTTCTACTGGCCCTAACGCAAAAGGGTTGCACACGCGAAGACAGCTACGGCATGGTTCAACGTAATGCGATGCGTGTTTGGGAAGAAGGCGCCGATTTCTTAACTGAGTTGAAAAACGATGCCGAAGTAATGGCCGTCATGAGTGTTGAAGAAATCGAAGATAAATTCGATCTTGGTTACCACACCAAACATGTCGACACGATATTCGGGCGCGTATTTGGCGATTCTTAATAACAAATGGTTAAGTCAATGCCAACTAAATGTTAAATTAGTGACTATAATCACTTTTTTAACATTTTAGAACGCTTAGTAAGAGGTACACCTTTTAACTAAGCATTTAGTTAAGCTGGCGCAGCAGGGCCAAGAAATTGGCTTTGGGAATATAATTCCGAGCTTGCGTGTTAGTTCCTGCGTTAGCACCTTTATAAGAAAGCAGACCCTTGGGTCTGCTTTTTTTGTTACATGATATAATTCCTGCGCAAGATCAGGTTTCTGCCATAACCTGTGTTTTTGCTTCGGCCTTCATCTCTGACATTTTGGTACGAATTTCATCCTCGGTGGCCAAACCACCCAGATCACCAGCCAGCTTGCGATAAACATCTTCGTCGCCGGCCTCTTCAAAGTCAGATTTCACAACTTCAACGGCATATGCGTCAGCTTCATCGCCCGTTTTGCGCAACAAACCAGCAGCCCAAAGCCCCACTAATTTATTGCGACGTGCTTCTACCTTAAATTGCAATTCCGCATCATGTGCAAATTTCGCTTCAAACGCAGCGCCTCGTTCGTCCATTGAACTCATATCCGTCTCCTTCGTGATTATTATACACTATAAATGGGAGGATAACGCTTCATTCACAAGATCACCAGCGAACAGTTCTTGTCCGATTGTTTCCAACTATCTATAGAGAGACCAAATCGCGGGAGAGATTCCCCCACCTCACGGAGACCACAGATGGCACGCGGCAAGAAGATTTACGAAGGCAAAGCAAAAACATTGTTCGAAGGCCCAGAGCCGGGAACACTTATTCAGTACTTCAAAGACGATGCAACAGCCTTTAACGCTGTTAAAAAAGACACCATCGAAGGCAAGGGCGCGCTCAACAATCTGTTAAGCGAACACATCATGGTCGGTCTTGGAAATATTGGTTTACCCACGCATTTCATCCGTCGCCTTAACATGCGTGAACAGTTGATTCACAAAGTCGAAATCGTTCCTTTAGAAATCATTGTTCGTAATGTGGCGGCAGGTTCATTCTCTAAGATGTTCAATATTGAAGAGGGCACCCCCCTACCCCGTTCAATCGTAGAGTTCTGCCTTAAAGACGATGAACTTGGTGATCCACTGGTATCCGAAGAACACATCTTGGCCATGAATTGGGCAACAGCTGGCGAAATTGACGACATGCGCGAAATTGCATTGCGCGTGAATGATTTCTTGGCAGGTTTAATGTACGGTATTGGCATTAAATTGATCGACTTCAAAATCGAAGTTGGCCGTCAATACGTCGATGACATGCAACGCTTAATCCTCGCTGATGAAATTAGCCCAGACAGCTGTCGCTTATGGGACATGGAAACAAATGAAAAATTAGACAAAGACGTGTTTCGTCGTGATTTGGGCAGCCTTACCGATGCCTATTCCGAAGTCGCACGTCGCTTGGGCATATTGCCTAAAAATACGGCCGCCTCTGGCCCAAAATTGGTGGAGTAACCGACATGATCGCACGTGTACACGTAACTTTAAAACCCGGTGTTCTTGACCCCCAAGGCGCAGCAGTACGTCACTCATTGGGTGCGCTAGGCTTTGATGGCGTTGAAAAAGTCCGCCAAGGCAAAGTCATTGAACTAAAGCTATCAGAGACAGATGTAGCCAAAGCAGAAGCACAAGTAAATGAAATGTGCGAAAAGTTGTTGGCTAATACGGTGATCGAAAACTATACGGTGGAAATCCTATAATGCGCGCAGCCGTCATTCAGTTCCCAGGTTCAAACTGCGACCGCGACATGGCGGTGGCATTGGACAAAGTATCCGGTCACAACAAGCCGACCCAAATAATCTGGCACAAAGAAAGCGGCCTTCCAAGCGGCTTGGACGTCATTGCAATTCCTGGTGGCTTCTCGTTTGGCGACTATTTGCGTTGCGGTGCCATCGCTGCGCGTTCACCAATCATGCGCGCGGTTGTCGATTTCGCCAATAAAGGCGGTTATGTTTTGGGTGTTTGTAACGGCTTTCAAGTTCTTACAGAATCAGGTCTTCTGCCCGGTGCTTTGATGCGCAACGCAGGTCTGAAATTTGTGTGCAAGGATACCGATCTACGCGTCGAAACATCGGCATGTGAATTCACCTCAGGCTACAAAGCTGGCTCAACAATCAACGTGCCAATTGCGCACCATGATGGCAACTTTAATGCCGACACAGACACATTAAAGGCTCTGAATGATCAGGATCGCGTGGCATTTCGTTATGTCAACAATCCCAACGGCTCGATGGAAGATATCGCAGGCATTTTGTCTGAAAACCGTCGTGTGTTGGGCATGATGCCACATCCAGAACGCTTGAATGATCCATTATTGGGTGGAATTGACGGGAATCCGCTGTTCGAAAGTCTCGCAAACGCGATGGTCAGCGCATAATCGCACCCAATCGCAATATGTCTAGACCCCTTTGGCACGGCAATCTAAGCTGACGATATGGCGTTATTAAACAATCCAGAACCAACACGTGGCTGGGCGAACCTTATTGTTCGCCTTGGCATCTTTTTGTTGGCTGTATCTGTGATCGCCATCATATGGTTAACAAACCTGTATTTGACCCAAAACTACAGCCAAGAAAAACGTTCTGAAGCGGAACGTGAACTGTCATTGTATTCTGGCCGTCTTATTTCGGAACTCCAACGGGTATCCGTGGTTCCATTACTTCTTTCACGTGATACAGGCCTGTTATCAGATCTCAACACCAAAGATTACCAACTGACCAGCCAACGTTTGATTTCCTTCTCCGAAGAGATCCGCGTAAATTCGATCACCTTGCTTGAACGGTTTGGACGCATCGTCGCATCGTCTGATCGTGCGGATTTGGGCCGTAATTTACGCGATCAAGAATTCTTTTACTCCGCAATCCGAAGTTCAGACACAATTTTCACAATTTCCAGCAATGAAAAGGGCAAACGTAGCTTCTTCTACTCTCGAAAGTTGGAATCCCAAGGCAAAATCAAAGGCGTAGTTGTGGTCGAAGTCCGTTTAGACGACCTTTTCACAACTTGGTCGGCCAATGACGCGACAATCATGGTGACAAATTCCGAAGGTATTGTGGTTTTATCGACGGAAAAAGGTTTTCTCAATCAATCCCTCGAAACCGCCCTGCTCTCACAACCAACTTTGACAGTGTTTGAAAGTGCTGTACGCGCAACGGGTGATTGGAACGGTACCGCAGTCGATGCATATATCGAAGATCAAGCACTCTATCGACTTGATACCGCCATTCCGTTTCAAGGTTGGCGCTTGACCTATCTTGCCCCATTTCAGTCCGTACGCGAGAAGGTTAACGGCGTTCTCGCGCTTGAAATCACTGGGCTTGCGCTGCTTATGGCGCTCGGCTTTTACTTCCTATCACGTCGTGCAATCCGCCAAACGTTCCTCTTCAAAGCAGAGAGTGAAGAACTTCGTGCCCTAAACGATCGACTGTCCACAGAAATCACCCAACGCGAACGCGCCGAACGAAACCTTCAAGTGGCAGAAGCATCATTGGAACAATCCTCCAAACTGGCGGCCTTGGGCGAAATGTCCGCCGCCGTCAGCCATGAATTAAATCAACCTCTGGCCGCAATGCGTACTTATTTGGCGGGCGCGAAACTTTTGCTCAGCCGCAAGCGCCCCGATGAAGCAATGTCCAGCTTCCAACGCATTGACGATCTGATTGGGCGTATGGGCACAATCACCCAGCAATTAAAATCCTATGCCCGCAAAGGCAGTGATGATCTTATTCCCGTTGATTTCAAGATGTCCGTTAACACATCTATGTCAATGATGGCACCTCAACTTGGCCAGCAAGACGTTGAAATTGATAAAGTTTTGCCAGATCACCCAGTTATGGTCATGGCCGACCCTGTACGCTTGGAACAAGTTATCGTAAACCTGTTGCGCAATGCATTAGATGCCATGAAAGGCCAATCTGATCGCCACCTACAAATATCATTGACCGCTGGTGATATGGCAACGTTGACCATCCAAGACAACGGTCCCGGCATTGAAAACCTTGACGAATTATTCGAACCATTCTTCACCACAAAAAAACCGGGCGACGGTGTAGGCCTTGGCTTGGCTATCAGCTCGTCGATAACAAAAGACCTTGATGGGCGGTTATTCGCCCGAAACGTATCCCCACGCGGTGCCGTCTTTGAATTCCAGCTCCCACAGCTAGAACAAAAGGATATTCAAGCGGCGGAGTAGCCAAAAATGGCCGAACAGATCACCATCACTATCGTAGACGACGAACAAGACATGCGCGAAAGCATTTCGCAATGGCTTGGCTTGTCTGGTTATAAAACCAAAACTTACGCCAGCGCCGACTTAGCACTGAAAGAAATCGAACCAGATTATCCAGGTATCATCATTTCCGACATCAAAATGCCGGGAACAGATGGGATTTCATTTTTTAAAAAGCTTCAAAAAATCGATAATGCCCTGCCCGTTATATTGATAACAGGCCACGGCGACGTTGCTATGGCGGTCGAAGCAATGCGCATTGGTGCTTATGATTTCTTAGAAAAGCCGTTTGATCCAGAACGCATGGCAGAATTGGCCAAACGCGCGGTGCACACCCGTCGCCTCACATTAGAAAATCGTGCATTGCGACGTGAATTGTCCGATGGCACTGTGCTGTTACGCAAACTGATGGGCACATCATCCGTTATGTCGCGCCTACGCGAAGATATTCTTGATCTGGCACAAGCAGACGGCCACGTCTTGATCACCGGCGAAACTGGCACAGGCAAAAGCTTGATCGCCCATGCCCTACACGCCTGTGGCCCACGCCAAGGCAAAAAATTCGTCACCGTCAATTGTGCCGCCTATACCGAAGACGAATTGGCACGCCGCCTGTTTGGCGACGATGGCCAAGACCAACCATTCATGGACAACTCACTGGATGGCACACTGTGCTTAGAAGACATCGAAAGTATCCCCGCATCCATTCAGGCGCGTCTCTTGTCCCTGATCACCGAATACGACCTTGGCGAAGAGGGCTCGCGCCTGCGTATCATCGCAATCTCGAACGAAACCGGCGAACCAGACCAAACATTAGAAGACACCCTTCGCCACGATCTGTTCTATCGCCTTGCAGCCATGCAAATCACGCCACCACCGCTAAAATCGCGCGGCGAAGACATTCTCAGCCTTTTCAACCGCTACCTTGAAAATTTCGCCGATGAATATGGATGCGACCAACCCGAGGTATCTGCCGAAGACGCAGCGCAATTGCTACAGGCGCAATGGCCCGGCAATATTCGCCAACTGATCAATCTGGCAGAACGCACAGTATTGCAAAGCAGACGCGGCAGCTATTCCATCACAAAAATGCTGTCGTCTGACGACGATCAACCCGAAACAGCCAAAGAAGACGCCGACAGCAAGCCGCTAAAGGAGCATGTCGAAGCATTCGAACGGATGCTCATCGACAACACGATGCGCCGGCACAAAGGCTCTATTCAGGCCGTCATGGCAGAGCTGTCATTACCGCGCCGCACACTGAACGAAAAGATGGCGAAATATGGGTTAAGTCGGTCGAATTATGTGGGGTAACGGATGAGAAGATTTCTAAAATGGGGTGTATTTTTAATACTCCCCATCATGATTTCTTTCATAATCTTAGACAAACCATGGTGTCGATCCAAACATATTGGTGATTTATTTGCGTTAGTTATCTCACAAACAAATCCCAGAACAAATGCTGGTATCCTTGAATTTGATAAATACAAAAAGAACAGTTCTCCTTTCCAGAGCGGTACACTTTCTGGCAGCCTATCATGTATAAAAGTCGTACTAGATGATGATGGGTTTAGTTACTTTTATTAGCTAGAAATAGGCTTTGGCCTGGCCCTTGGATACAAGAACCCGCCTGGTAATTATGTATACGGTTATGATGGTATGCAGCCGGATATATTTCATACGTTTCTTAAAAATACCAAAAGTAACAAGTTAGAAACGCATTTCCGTAATTGGCAAATGAAACAATTAACATTTACGATATTACACATCAGATAGCTAGAACGTGTCGTTGCCAGGACATCATCATTTCAGCATATTCACAGATCAGCTAACGCCGTTTCCAAATCACCATAGCCCGTAAAGCGGCGCTCTAACGGCAATCCCATTTTTTCTGAAATCGCCAATGCCTTAGCATCCAACGCTGGATCATTAATCTGGGCTTGGTAAACCAACTTAGTATAATTACCAAAATACATATCCAACAGTTCTGGATGACGATCCAACCCCATTGGCTTCCAAACAAACGCATCAAACTGTTTGACCAGAAAATCAGTCAAATAAAACGCGGTAATTTCATCCTCTGACGTGGCTGCAAACACATCATTTCCTTCAAAAAAGGAATAACAATGCGGTCCTTGGATCATCTGAACACCCAATTCTTTGCACTTTTCGAACAAAAGGCCACCCGTGCCACAATCGGCATAGGCGATGAAAATTTCCGCGTAATTCGGGCGATGTTTGACAACGGCCTCTTCCACGGCTGCGGTGATTTTGTCGGGGTACAGGTGGTAATTGGCTGGCAAACAAGTCAACGACATATGCGTCCACTTGTTCATCTCGATCAGTGCCAAGATTTCACGTGCCAATGCGCCACACGCAATAATTAAAACGCGCCCATCGTTTCCAATGGGCGCGCTTAATCCGTCAGTCGTAAGGGTGGTATCAGATACCTCTGACACTATGCCCCAAGCTGATTGTGTTTTTTGCTCATGTATTCTTTCGCTGTTTCCACAGCCACGGCGGCATCACGACAATATGCGTCTGCGCCAATCGCTTTACCAAACTCTTCGTTCAACGGTGCGCCACCAACCAAAACAACATAATCGTCGCGCATACCTTTTTCGACCATGGTATCGATCACAACCTTCATGTACGGCATTGTGGTTGTCAGCAACGCAGACATACCCAGAATATCGTACTCGCCGCTTTCCAGCTCGTCGATATAGTTTTCAACTGGATTGTTGATGCCCAGATCCTTCACTTCGAAACCAGCACCTTCCATCATCATGGTTACAAGGTTCTTGCCGATATCGTGGATATCGCCCTTAACCGTACCAATCACCATGTTACCCATGCGTGGTGCGCCTGTTTCGGCCAACAAAGGTTTCAAGATCAACATCCCGCCCTTCATTGCGTTCGCTGCCAGCAAAACTTCTGGTACAAACAAGATACCGTCGCGGAAATCAATCCCAACGATACGCATGCCTTCGACCAATGCTTTGGTCAAAACATCATATGGCATCCAACCACGTCCCAACAAGATATGAACAGATTCTTCTATCTCATCTTTCATGCCGTCATACAGATCGTCATGCATTTGCAGTGTCAGTTCTTCGTCGCTTAGTTCCGACAGGATGATTTCTTGTTCGTCTGACATGATACTCTCTTCCAATTAGGGCTTAGGTCTATTTAAACCCACTCTTATTAAAATCTCTGAACGCGTCTTTACATTTTGCGACAAAACCAGTTCTTGCACCGACTTAGCGCCATAATTCGTAGCGATTTATCCGCGTTTGCCACGGCGTGTACGTTCAGGCTTTGGCCCATCGCCAGTTCCATCTGATACAGATGAAAATCCACCCATCGCTTCGGTAATTTCCTCAAGGCTCGGCTTTTCACCCTTCGGCTGGCTATCCAATGCCTCGCGCATGGCACGTAAATGCACTGGCATCGTGCCGCAACACCCACCAATCACTGCCGCGCCAACGTTGCGTGCCAACAACGCATACTGCGCCATAACCTCGGGTGTGCCATCGTAATGAATGTGACCTTCGACATACTTTGGAATACCCGCGTTACCCTTAGCAACAACTGGGCGATCCGCTTTATCTGCAAAGCCGTGAATTGTACGTAATAAATCAGAAGCACCAACACCACAGTTCGCACCAAATGCGACGGGACCATTTTCCATGCCCTTAACCATCTCGGCCATATCTTCACTGGTTACGCCCATCATTGTGCGACCAGCTGTATCAAAGCTCATCGTGCCGACCCACGGTGCACCAATATTAGCAATCGCTTCTGCTGCAGCCATATATTCTTCGGGTGCGGAAATTGTTTCAACCCACAAAACATCTGCGCCACCATCCATCAAACCCTGTGCGGTTTCTTGGAACATCTCGACTGCACTTTCATGGCTTAACCAACCCGCAGCTCCCATGATTTCACCGGTCGGTCCAATTGAACCTGCAACCAAAACCTGACGGCCTGCCTTGTCAGCTACTTCGCGACCCAATTCGGCGGCGACTTTGGACAATTCATATGCGCGTGCTTGGGCGTTGTGTAGTTTCAAACGCGATGCGTTGCCGCCAAAGCTGTTTGTGAGGAAAATGTCACTGCCAGCGGACACGGACCCTTGATACAGGGCGCGAATTTTATCTGGTTCGTCTGTGTTCCAGAATTCTGGTGGATCACCGGCCTGAAGACCAAGATTAAACAAGTTAGTGCCCGTTGCACCGTCAGCCAAAAGGTATCCCTTTTCGGCGATCATCTGTGTCAGTTTATCAGTCATTGGCGGTTCTCCTTTAAAAGACACCTAAACCTTGATCACCACCATAACAATCAGGCAGTCCGATCAAATTTTGCATAATAATTATGAGCGCGCTAAAAAATCCGCGATCTTTTGGATCATTGACCGCAATCCATTTGACCGCTGGGCAGACAGGTTTTGGCCTAGACCCAAGGCTTCAAATTCTGCTAACGCATTGATTTTACCAGCGTCTGCAACCGATTTACCGTTGTACAGCGCGGCCAATATTGCAACCAATCCGCTTACGATGATCGCATCTGACGCACCTTTGAACGAAAACACCCCGTCCTGGATTGTTGGCAACATCCATACCTGTGACGCACAGCCATCTACTTTGATCGAATCCGTGCGCGCAGCCTCGTCCAAGGCATCGTATGCACGACCCAATTCGATGATATAACGGTACTTTTCCTCCCAATCGTCTAGGAATTCAAAGGTTTCTGCAATTTCAGCAAATGTATCGGACATTTCATGCCTTTCAGGGACAGACACAAAGCGCTTAAGTTTTTATCGCCCTTTCGTCCAGAAAATTCTGCGAAATCCTCTTTCTTTTATGCGGGCTATTGGCTAACCATAGAAGTGAATGCGAGGTTCTATGAAACATCTTTTATTAGCCACTGGTTGTATTGCAATGTTAACGGCTTGCGGTGGCGGCTCAGGTTCTATTGGTGCTGGCTCTTCAGGGTCTGCAGATTCAGTAGGATCAGGTGGTTCAGCCAAAAGCTCTGGTGGCTCGAGTAGTTTTGGTTCCAAACGTACCGAAGAACAGCAACCTGCTGATGTCACCCCCGCAGACACACGCGCTTTTGTAACCCTTTTGAAATCAGCACGTTCTGACAAAAACAATTCGGGCACAATCATCCGCGTGATTGGTGAAATGGATCGCATTGGATATTATAACTTGGATTTGGTTTTGGCTGACGATCCAACCAGCGACACAATCACATATCAGGCCCGCGCAGCGGCGCCCGCCATTGGCCGCGCACCAATTACACCGCGATCGCGCATTGTTGCATTGGGTGCATTCATCCCGACATCATATCGCCCAAACGTGCGTACGATTGTCATTCAAGGCTTGCAAAATACATTGCACATTAAGCGCTAAACATTTACAACGACAACGTTCTTTCCGTTTGAAGACAATGCAACCTTGCCTGCGCGTAATCGCAATGCATCTTGACCGAACACATCGTTGCGCCAGCCTGTAAACACCTTTAGCTCATCATCACCACTGGCAATGCGATCTAAATCTGCGGACGTTGCAATCAATTTTTGTGCCACGCCATATTGTTCTGCTTTTGCTTTCAGCAATACGCGTAATAATTCGGACAGTCCCTCTCTGCCTTGTGGTTTTTCATGCACAGCATTTGGGCGTTCAATATCACTCGATTTATATTCAGACGCACGTTTGATTGCTGTCAAAATACCCTGTGCTATGTCGCCCTTGCGGGCTTCGCGCAACAACAAGCGTGACTTGGATAAATCTTCCAATGCCGCTGGTCGCGTCGCCGCCAGTTCCATCATTGCATCGTCTTTGTAAACGCGATTGCGTGGTATGTTGCGTTTTTGCGCATGCGTTTCGCGAAACTCTGCCAATTCAGCCACAGCCGCTAACATTTTCCACGAACTTGAGCGCGTCTTCACACGACGCCAAGCTTGCTTTGGATCAACCACATAGGTTTCAGGCGCCATGAGGACCGCTAATTCTTCTTCGACCCACGACTGGCGTCCGGTTTTTGCAATTTTCGCCGCTAAAAATTCATAAATTTGGCGTAAATACGTAACATCACCAATCGCATAGGTCATTTGCTTGCTCGACAACGGTCGCGCAGACCAGTCCGTAAACCGCGAAGATTTATCTAAACCTTCGTTGCAAATCGAACGCACCAACTTTTCGTAACCGACCTGTTCACCAAATCCACACACCATGGCTGCAACTTGGGTGTCGAAAAACGGTTTTGGCAAAATGCCCTTGTCGACAAAAAATATCTCTAAATCTTGGCGCGCCGCATGGAACACCTTGACCACATTGGGGTCTTGAAAAAGCGCATACAATGGATCAAGCGATAAATCGTGTGACAATGGGTCAATTAACGCCGCACTATCTGCGTCATCGCCGGGATGCGCCATTTGTATTAGACAAAGCTTCGAATAATAAGTTCGCTCGCGTAAAAACTCAGTATCAAGCGTAACGTAATCAAATGCAGCGCATTTATCACAAAATGCGGCTAATTCTTGGGTCGTTTTTATAATTTTCATGGCATGGGTTTACGTCGAAAAGGAAACTGACACAAGACGGCAATATTAACTCAAATTTGCTATCAATTTCATTCAAATCTATTGGTTATTTTCGCTACCTCTGTAACCAATATCCAACATCAGTTGCGTATCCTATCGATGTTCATTTTGGCTGGCAGGAGGATAATGATGTTTAAAACAATTCTAAAATACTGCATTCTGGCATGTCTTTTCCTAAGCATATCAACCCCCGCCCATTCGCGCACGATCACCAACGATCACGGTGGGCGCATCACGAAATTCCAACGATTTTTCCGTATCGCAGTCAAAGCAAACGTGCGTTACCGCATCAAAGGTACGTGTTTATCTGCCTGTACGATCTATCTGGGATTACCATTCGTTTGCGTATATCCGGACGCTCTATTTGGTTTTCACGGCGCTTGGCCACGGCAACACGACCCCAAACGCCAACGGATGGCTGACAAACAAATGGGCCAATACTTACCGCCGAACTTACGCAAACAATACATGGAAAAATGGCGGCACAAAAATGCCTTGTCATTTGAGTACCGAACAGGAAATCAAATCGTAGAGATGGAACCAAAAATAAAACTCTGTAGCGATGTTTGATTTGGTCCAATTGGGAAATTTTTATTTGCCTCCCGCAGCAAGGGTTTGAGGGCGAGTCAACCATCAACCTATCCAACTGAAACCATTTACTGATATCGGCATTCACATCAACAGTAAGCGTTGCTTCACCTCCCAAAATTCCAAGGCAGTAATTTCTGAATGTCCTTCTGCTTGTGGCCTTGGGCAATGGCTGTAAGCACACCTGTCAGATAAG
>JGI20152J14361_10000242_pt1 | contig 41989 bp, 46 predicted proteins | sample COG_02_FD_14361 | JGI IMG/M metagenome (IMG submission 14361)
GCCGTAGATTTGGACATTGACAACGACGGTATCGACAACCGAAATGACTTTTACGACAACGGTTCTTCCGCTATGCGTGACCACGATAACGACGGTCTAAACGATGGTGTAGATACTGATGACGACAACGATAACATTCTTGATGTTGATGAAGTCGGTGGTGCATGGAGTTCTTACCGCTACGACCACGACAACGATGGTATCTGGGATGCTTCAGACCTCGATGACGATAATGACGGTCTAAGCGATTGGTTCGAGTCCAACGACGGCAACGATGCTACTGGTCAATTTGACTCCGATAACGACGGTGTGGACAACCACATTGATTTGGATGATGATGGCGACGGCATCCTCGATGAATTGGAACTTTGAGTGTTAATATCCACTACACTACACGGCAAGTAATGATGGATGGGATTCTATGTGGAATCTCTTCTTGAACTTGTTCCGTGCGGTTATTTGGTTGCTCATGTGGCCTTGGAGTCATTTTTTGGAGATTAATTACCATGAATAATGCCGATTGGCAGGTTCCCAAACAAAAGTAAACTACATATAGTCGTTCCACCCAATTAGGTATATGGCAGGTAACTACACTTTTGATTACCCAAGCCATTTTGAGTCTTTGTTGCAACGTAGTCCCGCACGTCTTCTCAAATACATTTTAAGCCGCACACCATGGACATTTTTTCCATACGGTCACTACGGAATCGGTTCTTCTTGGTGGGGACGAAATAATAACAAAACAATTAATGTTGACCGAGTCATCTGTGGCAGTGTTTGGGGCAACTTTTGTGCCCTTTATGCCCTTTTCGTTTCTCGATACGCCCCCGGCATGAAGCGTCGTCGTTGGGACCCTAACCTCTTCAAAATAGCCTTTGAAGGTCAACTTTTGTTAGAATTTGATCCGACACTACGTCGTTCTAAAATCCTATATGGTGGCACAGGATTCTCTTTCTTTAAATGGCTAAAAACTCTGGGAGAGCCGGCTGACCAACAAGTTTACAATTTATTTGATAAAAAACCTGAACAGACCTATATTAATCAAGATGGGGCTGTTTTCGGATATAAATCTTGGAATTATCGATATTTCGACCCCCATCGTATGCCCACCAAAGAATTGTTTTGGGCTGAAACTTATTTTCCCAATCAATGGAGGCAAATTGGACCCAGCATGAATTACTATTCCTATCCGGGTTCAAAATTGATTAACCGATATTCCATTGGATATCACCCTAACGGATATTTTATTAAAAGATATGCTCGATATCGTTATAATCCTGCTGGTTCATGGGGCCTTGGTTATTCCAAGCCGTATGAAAGCGTAGAGGAATCTCTTCAGAGGGTTTGGAGAGAATTGCCCTATGTCGAAGAACAAGTGCGAGAAGTAGTAACTCCCCTTTCAATGTGGCAGATAAAAAGACAAAATTTACCTGCCGGTTCTACTGAAAAGCACGAACAGAAAGTTCTGGTCGACACTCGTGACGATAGCATTATTAAAGATAATGCTGAATGCCGAGCCAAATATCGAGATGATCTAAACGCTTTATTGTCCGATTCACCACAGAAAAAATCTTTTATTGATTGGAAACGTGCTTCCTTTAGTAATGCACGTTATGGTGGCGGAGCCAGAGTCATTGATCCCGCACAATATCCAGACCTACCTCCAGAAATTTATTTTTCTATTAATTATGCTAATGGGTTATTCCAGCACCTTCCTAAAAGAATTAAAAATGAACCTGCTGGTGACCCAGTTTACTTTAACTTAGGACCACCATTCAGAAAGTAATCTATAAATAGTTGGCACAACCATATTACTTTATGGGACCTCTTAACTATCTTGGTATTGCCGTCATTATTTCTGGTGGCTGGTTAACCTACACCAATCTCAAGGATCTTTATACTCGTGGATGTCATACCCCGGCATTGTATCTAATTGGTTCCTTTGGAGTAGTTGCAGGAGGTATTTGGTTGGTAAAACTTAAAACTAAAAAGGAGGTAACCTCTAATGCCAAGTAATTACGACCAGTTCATGGCCGCCCTTCGTGCCGAGCGTCAACGAGAACTTCGTCAAACTGCTGCCGGTGGAATGCAACAACGTCATTTGCTTGCACCAGACACCCGTCTGGTTCCACTCCCCGGCCCTTCTGAGATGGTCGCTGGTTTCATGGCACGTCCTTCTTGGTTACCACAATTAGAGTCCACTGGATATCTTTACACATCTGAACTTCGCACCGAATTGGCTCGACAAGAACGCTTAGATAAGGTTAATCAATCCCTCTTTGGCCAAAAACAGAAAATTACTAAAGAACAATTGATTACTCGCCGTGCTATTCGTCGTCTTAATCACACCGATAGCATTAAGTGAGGTTTTTCTGATGGGTCAAATAATAAATTGGTTACGGCGGCCAGAAGAATTTGCTTTTCTTGTTTTGGATTTTGGAACTAATTTTGACCAATTACAAGATGAGTTTCCCCCGGAACTAAAAACTAACACTTTAAAAAAGTATCTTGATGTCTTTACTTCCCAAAATCAACATTTTGTTCTTCTTGGTGGAGATGTTACTGTTAAGTCTCTAAAGGAATTACTGCTACTACGATTTGAAAAGTTTTCAGAAGCCCACATCCCCTATATCTGGAAAAGTATTTCCTTCGATTCCAGTGATGATAAGAGACCCACTATTGAGGTTTTAGTAGATGATGATGATGATGGCCGAGCCATGATTTTTCATAGTATAAAACACACTTCTCTTGATCCTTATGGAGACCTTAAATTAGTCGCAAATTTTCTGGGCGAACAATATGCATCGGCTTACTCTTTTCTTGGAAAGAAATAAATAGTTGGGTAACCATTGGTTATTATGGCTGTTCGTCGTCAAGGTTACGAGTTCGAGTTTCGTGATCTCGGAAATCTTCCTTTAGTTAGNGTAGACCAACTTTCAGTTCGTCGTCAATCAGTCTTAGTGGGTGCCGATATTCAAGACGGTTTCGGAGTGTTAACTAAATCCCTTTACACAGAACCCGATGAGTTTTTGGTTATCGAATATGTGGGTTCTACTCCCGGCGGTTTTCAGGCTAACGAATTAAAAGGTGGTGATTGGGGTCCCCGAGGATTCGTTAACATTATTTTAGACGATACAGCGTATTTCCAAACTCTCGATGGTCGAGATTATGACGGAGTTTCAGGAATCTGTGCTCCCTATCCACTATCTTTAAATTATCAAGTGGCTTACAAAACCTTCATTCCTATTGAAGTTCCTTCGGGAACTTGGTGGGATATCCGATATATTGCTTACAACCGTGTTGTCGACGTTCCCTTAAACTTTGTTTCTGATACTGATGCTGATTGGGATAACCCTACCGAAATCTACGATTATACTAATCCGTAAGTGATAAATAGTAGTGACGACCCATAGGTTCCATGGGTTTGTCTTTCGACCTCGCCGTTGAGGAATTACCCCAAAACATTCTTGATAAGGCATGGGAGGCTCACCAAGATCCCGTGTCAGGACGTGGTTGGTATAATCCTGCACTACCTCAAGGCACCGATGACATTTTCTTAGAGGGTCGTTGGAGAGATATCACCCCGCAACCAGAATCTTGGATTATTAACGATCTTCAAGTTGCTAACAACATCGTTATTGCTTGTGGTTCTTATGTGGCTAACTGGGAAAACCAATATCCCGACGGCCCCGGAGGGTTTTATGATGCCTCAACTATCGAACCCATTTTGAACATTCCCCACAGAGATGGTTTTATTGCTACTTGCCAATATGACCTTTTAGATACCCCCTTAGCATGGAAAATTGTTCCTATGCGAACTATGTTGGAAATTCCCGGTTTTAGGATTCCCCAGAACGCTCTGGTTGCCGACGCAGGACTCCAATCATTTTGTGTTGATTTTCGAACTAATGCATTAGCCCAAAACGAGCCTCGTGCATCACCAATCATAATTACTGCCGTCGGCCATGTCCCCTGTTCAGGAGTAGGCGATATCATTACCCGAAATCCTGCAGATTACACCCCCTTTAAAAAATCAATTTATAGTAATCAAGATTATCTGCCTACCATTTACACCTTTGAAATCCAAGGTTCTCTTAATGACCCGCTTGAAACCTTAAATCAACCGGCTTTTATCTTTGGTGATCAAGACCCCACTAACTCTATCCCCGCATCCAGTTTTTACTTTGAAAGCGTCGATGGTCTCTCAGGTCCTGACCGATTGGGGCATTCTTATCATCTTTTAGGCACGAATCAACCGTGGCAATTTGATGCCGAACGTCTTATTGCCTACGTCGAGCCCCCCTCTATGCAAGCCGGAGTTCGAATTATTCCCTTAGAACAAATCACTTATCGTTGTCATCAAATTGGTTTAGAAATTGAAACTCCCAGTGGAGGTTACTCTTATAGTAATCGAGAACCCTATCGTGCTTTTCCGTTTTTGCCCACACCCGGTCTGGGAACTTTTCCTATTATGAAGCCCGTGGAGTTTTATTTCTGCACTCCAGATTACAACTATTCCCATTTTGACCCCACCACTACTGAAGCCAATTCCCTCCAAAACGAGTTTGCTACCCACGGTGAGTTCCGAAGAGGCAATGCTGCTACCAGCACTCCGGGCAACCAAGTTTTTTCCGATTGGGCTATTTGGAGACACGGTTTCATTCCCCGGCGACTTTGGAGTGTGGAATCGGTTTATAACACCAGTTTTCGTGCTCAAAACAGTTTGTGGTATCGAACTTACGAAGAAGGATCGAATACGGGAACTCTTGGTTACTTAGTATTCACAGGAGATTGTTTAGAGGATGATCCCACTGATCGCAGTTCCAAAAATGCTAAATTTGATCCTGTTACCTTTTTACCTGTTTATTCTCCTTTGATAGCCGTAACTAACATTGGTGTTTTAAACAATACTGCAGCCGGGGTTCCGGGAGGAATAACACTATATAGTCCAGCACAAGGTTATGCGTGGACCTATACTCGACGGAATATGTTTATTGAAGATTCTGGTGCTTTAACAGATACTTCTTTAGATAACGCTACCATCGTAGCAACTTTGCCAGTTATCCGTGCTAACTACCCCGGTTTAGACGATCAAGGATATTCTATCGTGTTTTTAATGAACTCTACTTCTCCCGAAGCCCGTGGACAGATTCTAATGGCTCAACCATGGTTGTTCAATTTAGAATTTACGGGTTTTGCCAGAGATTGGAGACCGATTGTTCCTTTAGGATTTTGGGGAGGTGATTTTGAAACCGAAACCAGTATTGAATTGCCCGATTATTGGACTCGCACCGTAGGGCAACCTTTTGCATTAACTACCCAACAAGTTAATTTGGTTCAAAATTGTTTTGATTCTTATCTGGCTCCCGGAGATTATCAAACGGGTGAACCCACAGGAACTTCTGTTGGAGGTTTGGGATATGTTTCCCGAACTCGTTCAGGACCCTATATGTTGTTTTTTGAAGGAGGCTCTCCTACGGCTACCTTAGATTATACCGTTAATAATTTTGGACAAGAACAAGTTTCACAATACGGAGCCACATGGAAGATTGGTAACCTTGAGACAATCAACTCCCCTGATGAACAAAACGCCCAATATGGAATAACTGTTGAAATCAATCCCTCAGTCAATCAGATTGTTGCTCACATTTTAAACACCACAACTACTAAGTTCGATGGCACCTCAGATCCCTTCTATTTTTGGAATTTTCCGGATTTTCAAATCAATAATATAGATCTTTCGGCTTCATATATTGGTGCTACGCAACCACCACCTTCCGGATTTTACACTACTATTGATTCCTTAGTTACTGATTTAAACGTCGCTTTACGTTACGTTATGTCTGCCGGAGCCCCCTTTAATGAAGATACTCCTGTTGGTTTAGGTGGTTTAAGGTTTTACAAAACCAGTGATGGTGTAGGTATTTATGGTCGTGTTGATAATGATATCTTGGCTTCCAATGGTGGAGTAGATCCAACCACTTGGGGAACACTTAACATTAGCAACAACATTTTATTTAACGACAACGATAATTACCCCTACAATACCCTCGACCCCACTATTACATATCGCCCTCTGGTTGGACCCACATGGGACGGAGTTCAATTTAGTGGTGCTTCCGCTGTTGTTGAAGAAACCACAGTAAATGATCTTGAAGTCAAAATTTCAGAAAACGGACAACTTTTCAATGAGGCTATCCTCAGTGGTGCAGAAACCAGTCGAATTGCTTTCGATGGTTCTTATGATGTTGATCGTGCTCAATGGTTGTTTACTTTTGGTTCTACCACAGGATTTCGAGCCGTAGCCGCCGTAGCCGATTTTACCGAAGTTTTGGACCAAACCAACAGTTTTTACAGCAATTCACCCAGTTACCCCTTCGTGGAAGCGGCTTTCTTTGCTAACCGACAAGGCTCCGATTCTTTTGATGGTGTGCTGTGGTCAGGAGAGTATGATACTACTTCCAGTATCAATACCCGAGAAACCACTAACATTTTGGCAAACGACAATAGCCGAGCATGGAAAGTAACTGGAACTACGGGTCGTTCAGTTAATGTTTTTCTTAACTACTTGCTTTACGACGGTTTAGATTCTATTATTGCCCAAGAAGTCATGAATCTGGGTCTAAGGGTTACTCCTGAAAACGTCGAATGGTATAAGCGTAAAATCATGGGACAAGATGCCTCTTCTATCACTTTAGAGGAATTGGAAGAGTGGATGGCTGCTCAACGTCAACAATATCAAGATTTGACTAAAACTCGTGACCGACAAGGACGACTTCGCAAACGCCGTGAAGAAGCCGGCAGTTTGAATCCTTCGGCTACTCGTGATATCCAAGACCGATTAGATGGAGATTTCTATGCCCTCGATGAAGAATCTATTGAAAAGTTGCTCCCAGAATTATCTGAATTACCACCCAACCCAGACTCTGAAGAATCTGATGCGGATCAGTTGGGCAACACACTTTCCGGAGATATTAAAAAGGTAGACGAAAAACGCCGAGATTCGGAAAATTAATGCCTTTTTCTTGCACAAAAGTGATGCAAGAAGGGCTATCTTATAAATAGTCGAAGAACCGATATCTTACTGGGAGGATCACATGAAAAACAAAAAAGACTTTGAAGTCCCTCTGTCCCGAAGTGCCTGTGTTATTGCAACTGTTGAAATGCTACCTTCGACCCGTATCAATCAAATTGTTGTGCACCCTATTGAAAACCTGAGTCCCATAGATAAGGTTACTGTTAAAATTACTGCTGGTAACACTATTATCTATTCTGGTGCCCTCGAACCTAAAGGTATGGTCATTACCCCGGATACTGATTTCTTCCCACAAGACGACCTTCGTTTCGAGATTTGCCAGATTTCTATCTGGGAATCTATTATGATGGGTAACGAAGATATTAGTTCTCTGGCCGAAGATGAGCATCTTTGTCGTGTCACTTTAGTAACTACTGACGAACCTGCTCAAGTAATTTGTGAAGAAGTTTTAGAGTTTGATTCCTCTTTCGCTTCTGCTTGGGCTTAACGCAGAAGATATAAATACCAGTGGAAACTAACTGGAACTTATGACCCGGCTGATGTTGTTCACTGGCAAAGGTGGTGTTGGTAAATCTACCACTTCTGCTGCTACGGCTCTTTTCTATGCTAACCAAGGGTTGAAAACTCTTTTGGTTTCTTCAGATCCGGCTCACAGCACCGATGATACCGTCGGAACTAAGATTACCGATGTTCCTACGGAAATCTCACCCAATCTTTGGGCGATGAACATCAATGCTTCCTTAGTAACCCAAGAACGACGCCTTCGTTTACAAAACGCTTTCAAGAACACTTTTGGTAAAATGATTCCTACTCTTACTGACCCTGATTCTGAAATGGGTTCCGTATTCTCTATCAACAATGCTATTCCCGGTATCGATGAATGGGGTGCTGCTGAAGTTATGGGACAACAGTTTGAATCTGGTGAATATGATCTTATTGTCTTTGATACTGCCCCCACAGGACACACTCTCAAAGCCTTAGCCTCTCCTGCCCACGTCAAACAGTTTATCCTACAACTTCGACGCATGAAAAAGAAACTAATGGCTAAATTGTTGAAAGGTATTATTTTCAAAAAGGATGAAACCGATGAATTAGAAGAAGCCTTAGAACAGTTCTGTAAAGATATCGATGTTCTCCGCAACCATTTAGCAGACCCTCAGAAAACCAAATTAGTTTTGGTTTCTATTCCTACTGAGGCAGGATTTATGGAGTTTTATCGCACTGTGCAATACATGAAGTCTATTGGACTTCACCCCCAATCCTTAGTTATCAACAACATTGTTCCAGACATGGGTGCCCAAGTTTGGTCAGAAGCCAAAAACAATTCTGCTGTGGCAATGGTCTACCATGAGTTCCGCAATCAACAAGAGTGGATGAAAAAGTATTCTGGAGTCTGTGCTCAAGAATCCATGCAACTATTGGGAGCCATCCGACTACCCTATGAACCCAAGGGATTGGGAACCGACGGGCATTTAGCAGATTTCGCTGACTTAGTATGTGGTCCTGACAAGTTAGCCCCACCGGAGGAATAATCATGGAAATAGTTCTTTGGGCCATTATAGTTACCCTTATCTTACAAGGATCTCTGAGTCTTTGGTTTGTTCGCTGGATTCTCTGGCGTAACCAAGCCCTAACCAATCTCATTGTTTGGCAAAAGACCAACGGAGAAAAATTGGATGTTTTAGCCAAGCGATTCCGCATTGGTTCCCATAAACCCACCCCTCCCGCACCCACCCCAGAACCCGAGCCAAAGCCCGAGCCTATTTTCGAACCAGATATTGCCCATCTGGAAATTGCTGATATTAACCTTACCCTTCATGAGTAAACTATAAATAGTTGCGATGATAAATGGTTATCATGGGTTTCTACGAACACAACTCACTGGGCAAGTTTGACGCCGAGATTAAATCAGATCTACCTTCTTTTGGTGCCGAACACCTTACGGGTCGAACCGGTTCCTCTGGCGAATTAAATTTCAAGGCTGACGAAGCCGCCGATATCACTAATTATCTTCCCGATAACTTTTCCCGGTTTAACTTTGATGATTCAGTAGATGTAGCCGGAGATGGAATCATTACTTCTCGTAGTGACCGAGGATTTGATTTTATTATTGATACCGATGCAGATCTTGTTAGCCAACCAGTTACCATTACTAAAGGAACCAACACTTACACTTGGGATCTCACCCCCGGAGAAAAACTTCGTTGGTCTCACGTTTTGGGTGACGATAACGGCAACACCAAAGTTATTCAAGAACTGGCTGATGGCACAGAAGTAGAAACTGATTTGCCTTGGATTCTAACTAAGAGTAACGATGCTATTGCTACGGATGGCACTTTTGATCCCCAAAAGACATATCAAATTGCTCTTGGACTTCCTGTCGCTGCCCAAACTGGTGACGGTAATGGTGATGCTAACGATGGCACCGGCAACGGTGGCGAAGATACTGGTGCAGAAACTAACTGGGCCGTTTGGGGCGGTGTCGGACTGGCAGCCCTTGTTGGCGTCGGTATCCTGATGTCCAAGCGATAGGTGATAACATGGGATTCTTACCAGTTGTAGCCTTAATTTGGGGTTCCTTTACGGTTGGTGGGATCGCTACTTCTATTTTTGAAGGCAAAGTTACACCTTTGCGATTTGCTTTTAGTGGAGCCATCGCTTGGTTTACCCTTCGCTACGCATGGAAAAATCTTTAATGACCCACTTACTTGCTCCACTGGGGAAAGTATAAATAGCCGATGGACTCAAGTTAACCCATGACCTCTCTTAACTTTGATTGGGATGATGTGTCTTTAGACCACCCTACTGTTCAACAGGCTCTTAGCCAATTGGCCACAACCTTTCCCGACCAAGTTTGGTATCGGGTGAGTTCCTCCGGCACAGGTCTTCATGTGCTGGTGGCCGAGTTATCACCCGAGTTGGAACTAATTCCGGTTGACTTTTCTCCTCAAGAAGTCATGGAGATTCGCTCCCAATTTTGGACTCCGGCTCCTGAGGGCTTTGGTTTAGAATGTGGAGGTCGGCTTCGTGCCGATCGAGAACGATTAGCCCATGGGTTTTCGATTGGTCGTTTGTTTGCTTTTAAAAACCAGAATCAAACTGGTAAGTGGCAACCGTTTTTGGAGGAAACGTAATGGATCGCATTACTCAAGACGCCTTAAGAGTGTTCTTTTCCCATCGATTAAAACAGGGCGAACGCTTTTGGGTTGACGGTCGTGAGGCTACCACCCCGGCGGAAATTATTGAAGGAATTGAAAAGGGTTGGCGGATTGTCAGCCAGAACATATAAATAGGAATGCCGACCACAGGTTATCCATGACTGAAACACGATATTGGGAAAGAGTTGGATTTAGAATTACTTTAGAGCAAGGACACGAACTAATTAATCGTATGGATCATACTGGTGCCGGTAAAGTTCTCGACGATGATATCGAAGAGTTTGTTGCACCTGATACACCCACCCCTGAAGTTCTTTCGGCAGAATTAAACGATTTGTTTTCTGCTGACGATGATGATCGCACCCTTTCCGAAGATAATGCTGCCATTATTTCTCTTATGGCTTTTGAAAATGAACGCAAGCAATTTATTTTAGACCAAAAAGCCCAAGGACTTACTTTAGAAGAATCCAAAGAAGCCTACGAAAACGCTAAGGCTCAAATGGTTAGAGCCCATCTTGGTTTGCCAGATCCAGAAACCGAAGAAGAGTGAGGTGGTCAATTTTGGCCACTGAAGACAAGCGAAGGGATACCCGACCGCTACCGCTCACCGAATCCTTAGTGTTCGACATTGTTGAGTATCTGCTCGGCAAAGACGGCTACGGATTTTCCACTGAGATTTCGGAAAAGATGGTTGAACTAAAACCACGACGTTATACTTCTCGGGAAGTTATTGGAGTTCTTCGCAATCGCCCCATGTTTAAACACGCTCAATCAAAAGATAAGCGAGCCGGTATCCGGTGGCGATTAGACCTTTTGGCGTTAAGCCGATATTTTGAATCCAAATCTTATACTAACCGTGCCGAAGACCGAGGCATTTATGATTCGATGCGAGAATTAAAATGGCGACAAATCTATCAAACCATTGCCGTTCTTCAAAACCTGATGACTAAAATGGCAGATGGCACAGAATTAGACCCACCGACTATTGATGAAACTTATGAAGCCTTGGCAACCCTATGGTCGTGATACTTTGCTTTCTAAAATAGAAAACTTTGTCAGCGATTATCCCAACCTTATGGCTTTAATTAGAACTGTTGCTTCTGTGGCTGCCGTAGGTTTGTTGATTTATCTTAATGTCTAATTGGGATATATCCGAAACTTATCCGACCTTACATCCCAGTAAGATATAAATAGTTGAACCGATAACCTTGTAGTATGGCCTACTTTATTCGTCGTTACCAAAAAGGAGTTAAGAACTCTGGAACGACCGACATCGTGGTTTCCGAAGTTGAAATCCCGATGGAAACGTTTATTAATCTATCTCACGCTACGGGCCCCGGAAAATATATTCTGGGTCAACGAGGAAAAGGCATTCGAGGTTTCCGTAAAATCACTGACTGTTTGGTTGAAGAATCTGAACCCGTGGTTTCTGATTGGCACGAAACCCCCTCCTCAGAAGTAGTCTTCCATGCTGAAGATTCCATTAGCGTTAAACGCAATCTTAAACTTATGGATATGTCAGATCGTGAATTAGTAGACCTTATGAACTCTATGGAATCTGCTGAAATTACTTCCGATGGAGAGTTTTCTAAATTCCGTAAAGACTTGGCTAACATTAACCGAGAAATTAGACGTCGTATGGTTTCCGGTGGAACTATGGAGGCTGAAGCCGCTTTCGAGGCTGAAGCACCCAAGGGACCCATCGCTTCGGCGGCTTACGGAGTTTCTCCCGTTATGGCCGGTAGTATCGGTGCTGTGCTCGGTGGCTTAGCGGCGGCTATTGGAACCGCAGTGTATTATCGTTCCAAAATTGATGCTCTTTCTTCACAGATTGATGGTGTTTCCCAAAAACTTCAAGAAGCCGAAATCGCTATCAAGCGAGCCGAAGATCGTGCTACCAAAAATGCGGAAGAACAACAACGCCAACAACAAAACCGTAACTTTAATTCTAACCAGTTCTTTGATGCCCGCCTTCTATCAGAGTTCCAAAATAAAAATCGACCCGAAGGTAGCCGCAATTGAGGTGATACCATCGACATTGATTTAGAAGGCATGAAAACTATGTTGTCGTCGTATCGACGACTTTTAGAACGTGAACGAGAACAAAATCTACTCCATCAATTTGATACCTTTATGGGACAAATCGGAATCCAAGATTCTGACGCCACAGAAGAATATTTTGAATCCTTTAAATCTATGTTGGCTATTTTTGAATCAAAGGGATCTGCCCCGGAAATGATGAAGCAAGCCATAGAATCAGAGTTCTTTAACGATATCATGACCGCAAAAACTTCTTTCCGTGAAAGAGAAATGCGAAAACTCACTCACCAACTTTGTGATTTCATCGAGCGTTCAGCATCCAATTCTGTCGACGATGAGTCTTTTGTTCAATCTTTGTTAGCACAATCTCTTCGCACTGCGGCAGATGCTATTGAGTCTTCGATTCGTGAACAAAGAAATGAGGGCGAATCTATGAATGACCTTTGGGTAGACGCTCTTAAAGTGGGCCTCGGAATCAGTAAGATATAAATAGGATGACCAACAAGGGCGATAGCATGGCAGAATCGGATAGTAATCCCTTTGAACACGCAATTCAACGTGATGACTTCGACGAAGTTGAGCGTTTACTTGCTTCCGAAAGGGCTAAGCCCAAAATTGATGCTAAAAAGGCTGCCAAAAAGAAACAATCTTTGGTAGAAATGTTGGCAGGTTCTGACGATACTGCAGCATTAGCCCGTCGATTTAATATGGATCCTGATATGTCTGAAAAGGTTATGGTTCCTGTGCTTAATTTCCTTGATAAATATGGTGTCGGTGAATCCATTAGTGGTTCTAACACAGGTCAAACCGCTTCCTCTATTTTAGAGTTTTTGACAGATATTACTCCCGTAGTTCGTAACGCTATGGATTACTTTGGTGGTCGACAGCGAGAATTGTCTCAAGACGATCGTGATTTCTTGGAACAAATTAAGTCAGCACAATCCGGCTCTGGCGATATGGGACTTTTCATTGGTGAAACTGTTGGTGAGGAAGTTACTCCCGAACCAGTGGTTCAAAAACCCACTGCTACTCAAAAGAAACGCCAACCCGGTCAAATTCCAACCGATAGGGATATCTTTACAGAAGGCGTAGATTGGGGAGAGGTTCTCAATCCTACTGAAGTTACCCAAGAAGAAGAGTTTACTGAAACCGTTAACGATACGTTCCTTGTTTCAGGATTAGAAAAGTTGGCTGCTGAGGCAGGATTAGATATGGATAATGTTATGCTGTCAGACCGACAGGCTAAAACTAACAACCACGGTCGTGTTACTAAAGAAGTCGATTACTCTAAGGGTGGATTGAACTTGGATTTAGGTCTGGAAAAGATTAACGAGGCCATGAAAATGGAACGTCAAAAAGTATCTCATCAATCTAAAGTAACCTTCAAAGAATCTGAAAATATGCCTGTCCCTCAAAACCTAATCGAGGGAAATCCACAAGATTCTCCTAATTACACCATCCCTACCTTTGCAGGACAACTTGAATCTGTGGAAGAAATGATGTCTCGAACTGAGATTCCGGAGGAAGAAGAACCTTGGGTTGCCGAAGATTTCAACCCAAATGATTACGACATTGGTTACACCGAACTCCCCGAGGAAGAGTTTGAAGAGGTGACTAATGATGACCAAGAATGATGAACTTGTTATCAATCCCGTTTGGTCACGTTTTTGCACAGTCCAAATTGAATCTTGGGCGGAGTGGTTAGCATCAATTCATGTTAACTCTTATTTAGAAACTGCCGAACGTTTTATTGGACTTAATCCTTTTTGGGTTCCAACTTCTCAAGATCGGACTCCTTTATTCGATAACCTCATGGTTAACGATGAGTTTTTAGAATCCCTTTCTGATGCTGGACTTTTAGTTTGGGCCAATTCCACATTTCGTGATTTTGTGACGGCCTTGAGACCTTACGGGCGAGCCGTTAAAGAAATTGATTATGTAGTCTCGTTTTTTGATACCCATATTGCTTGGTTTTCCAGAGTTTATCAATTTATTCGTGCTGAGGCTATCATGGACCTCAGAACCCGAGGTCGCAAGATTTGAGCACCCGTAAACTATAAGTAGTTGTGCAGAGTATGAAAAGATATGCCTCAGTTGACCTTGCGACAATGTGGAGATATTCTTACCTACCTCTTCGTGGAAGGGATTAAAAACAGTGCCGTTGCTGCTCGCTCAGGTTCTTCCGACCTTCAACAAGATCTTGTTAATTTCCTTCAAAATAATGGTTACACCCTCCCCATTCCACCATCTCGTGCTAAAGATATTTTAGGACCTAATTCCTCTAAACAATCTATTGGTCGTGATTTCAACCCTGATAACTGGGGTCCCAATCAAGCCGGTAAGGCTCAAACCCGCCCTATCGATTTAGCGGCTGCTGACGTTGTTGCTCAACGAATAGGTTTTTCAAATTTGCAAGAAATGGATAATTACACTCGTAATATCAAGGTTTCCGGTAAGGCTACCGTAGGAACTTCCTCGGGTTCTAAAATAAACTTGGCAGGTGATAAACTTCCTTGTCGTAACCTTGGCACCGAGTTTTATGATCACAACGGCGTTATGTCAACCAATATTCTTGCTCTTGCCGCTACGGGTAGTCTCGACCCCGGATTTTTGGCTTCTGCCAAGAAAGTAGCCGCAGGAACTAACTACGCCACTGAGTTCCCCGTTTCTCGTGGAAAAACCTATATTCTGGGAGATAACTTGGTTCACCAAATGTCCTCAGGAACTCCTGCTACTCCTGCCCCGGCACCGACACCAACTCCTGCTCCAGCACCCACTCCTACTCCTGCCCCCGCACCTGAAACTTCTGAAGAAGAACCCGAAGTAGAGGAAGAAGTAGTAGAAGAATCTGAACCTATTGACCTTTCAGATATTGGTTCCGCCGCTATGGGTGGAGATATGGTAGATTATTCAAATCTTGAAATCTGTCAAAATCCTGAGCGTTCTTTGAGTCCTACGGCTTGGGAAGAACGACAAAACACCTCCGCCGGAAATTATCCCTATCCCCTTTCTGGTGCTAACCCTATTTGGGTGCACCTCCAAAAACCAATTACTGACCCTGCTATCATTCAAACCGAGATGATTATCTACGCTAACGATGGATTAAAGATGCAAGATGAGAACTTTACGGGCGAAGATCCGTGGTTTACTCACGGCACAGGTTGGCTTCGCATTGACAACGAAAAATTCATTTATTTTGATTCTTCTGAAGTTATGCGTTGTATGGATGGTAGTGCTACCCAAATGAACGGCAAGGTTCTGCTCGACATGGGTGAAGATTATATGGTTACCGACCTGCAATTTGCTGACCCTGCTACGGAACGAAAGGTAGAAAAAATTACTATTAAGGATTCAGGAGGAGACTTAATTTTTAATTATGATATGAATGGAGTTACTATGGACACCATTATTTATAATTCGGGTGAGGCAGGAATTAATGTTAAATCTAATCACAGTAAGTTGTATACCCCTGTGGCCGAAGGAGCCGTATCTCCCATGGTAGTCATTAACTTTACTGGTTGGGATAACGAGATTCCTACCTTAGATCCAGAAGAATATGCTGGTCAGATGATGGAATATCTTTCTACTAACACCCCTCAAGGTGGACTTTACTATTTTAGTGCTGCTTCCGGTGATGTAGAGGTCCTTCTTAATTACAACGCTTACGAAATGGAAGTAACAGACATGGCTGGCCAATTAATCCCTGCTGGAGAACTACTTACCCGAGTTGCGGCTACTGCGGATGTAACTTTTGATAAGTCTAACAATTATCTCAAAGTATTCGTGGTTTTCGATACCCCTACTTCTTCCACCAGTGATCTTTACTCTGGTCTTGATGCTGCGGCTCCTGACCTTCCCACAGGAGATACTCTTATTATCTTAGGAGACAATTTTGATCTTGACCTCGTTGGTGATAATGATGCTCCAGTTTATGAAGTTCTGGGAGTTGGCCCCACCATTTCTGAACGAAATAGTGCTCTAAAATCCATTACTACTGCAAAAGCACAACCCGCTTTGGACAATGATGGTAACTCCATGGGCTTTGACATTTTGTCTTCAGATTCCTTTGGTGCTGTTAAATTGGTTTATGAAAATAATGGTAGCACCGAAACTGTTTCCATTCCTGATGCCGACGGCATGATTAAGGGCATTGACAGTAATGGTGACGAAGTTGCAGGACGTGTTATGGAAATTCAAATTCACAAGGGCAATCCCTCTGGTGCATGGCAAACTCAGAAAGAGGCTCGACGCCACAAGCGAATGAGCACTGATTTCAACCTTCTCAATCCTTCTGATACTACGGCTGGTTCGGCTACCAGTTCCGTAGCCTTTAGCCGAGGACGTAAGTTCTATGTTTTAGGAAGACATAAAAATAAGCCCGTGATGATCGAATTGGATCTATCTTATGGAGAGTAATAACATGGTTGATGAGTTTGAAGAAATTGATGATATTGAAGATATCGAAGAGTTTGCCCCCTTGGAATCCGCAGAAGAGATTAACGATTTGTTTGAGGAACTTGGTGTTTCCTCAGATGCTGACGATTATGAGATTCCTCCCGAAGCCTCTAACCAAGAACAAGAAGAAATGGTCCAAGAACAAGTCGCAGATCTGGAATTAGTGGAAATGGAAGAGGGTGAAACTCCTGCCATTCCTGAAATCCCTGATAACAAGCAACCTGTTAACAATGTTGATGTTAGCGTTGAAGAAGTCGAAGAAATTCGTGCCGGTATGAATTACCTATCTAATGTTCTCGAAGAAGATGAATTGGCAGGTTTGCTGGTTGAAGACGTCAAGATTTCAATGTTCTCAAAAAGTGATGAAATTCAACTTGATTTGAGTTCTGAAGAAGGAGTTTACGAACTATTGGCTGCTACCATGGGAGAAGAAATGGTTAGCCAACTCAAAAACTTGACCCGTTCTACTGGAAAACCTATTTCTGATTTTATTAACATCAAGACTGACATTGATGCTCTTAGCAGTTTAGAAATCCTTAACGACCGCAACGGTCGTCCAAAGTTTATTTCGGCTCAAGATATTGCCGGTGGCATTGTCACCAACCTTTTGGGACTTCCTACTAACACCGATTCTGAAATTGTCGTTACTAAGGTTTACGAAGACTCAATCTTTACGGATTTGGAAAACGATACTGCTAATGGTTACTCTGCTGATGGCATGGGTTCATCATTACTTCCTGAAGTTCGAGAATACAATCGTTTGGTTAGCGAAGACCAGCGTCGTGTTCAGCGTGTCCAACTTCTAAAATGGGTTCGAACTTTGACTAAGAAACTCAACGAAGTTTTCGGTTTTGATGATTATCAACAACTTGAAGCCCTTATGGCAGCATGGTTAATGAAGAACTCTACCTGTCGGTTGTCTGGTATCCCCGGAACTGGTAAGACTACGGTTATCGAGTGTGCTGCTACTTTGCTTGGCAACTCCTACGGTTACCACACCAGTGAAACTTTTTACCCCGGCAAAAACTATCAAATTGAAAAGCAAACTCTGGGCTCAAAGGGTTCTGATTTCTTTGCGGATAACCAGTCACTTAGTAATGCTTACTCTCCCACCGTTTTCACCAAGGGACAATACTACGATATTCGTTTTAACATAAATACCAATGTTCAAGATTATGAAGATTGGAATCAATGGCGTTTCGGAGAATGGAAGAAACCTTACCGTGTCGGTAAGTCCTACGATTACAATGCTATGCGATTATCTGGTGCTTATACATATGATTTCGCTTTCCTCCGACCCTCTGAAAAAGAAATGCTTGATAAGGACGGCAATACTCTTCTTCCAGCAGTCGATCGAAAACAAAGTTTAACGACTTCGGCTTTCCGAGGAATGTTGTTTAACTGTTGGATTACTGACGTTCCTGTTAACTTTACCATGGAATCATGGAATCAAGCCTTGGCTACCGAAGGTAGCATAACTGCGGTTTTCGAGAAGTATCCTCAGTGGAATCCCAGTAGTGACAAATACATTGAAAGTGAAAAGAAGCGTGTTGTTAAACCGATCAAGATTTTTGACACCATGGGTAATGGTTTTGCCTTGACTTCTGCTGCTTCCTATGGACCCTTCCAAATGCGAATCCGATATCCTACCTATGGCCCTGAGTTTTACGCTCAGCAACTGGGTAAGAAAATTGGCGTAGAGGTTATCCAAAACTATCTTTTGGCTACTGGTATGGACGGTCTTTACACTGATTGTGGTCGTAATGAAGGATATTGGTTCCGAACTTTCCTTATGCATTTCTTCCGTGATTCTCGTGCTACTCCTGAAGAATCTCGCTGGGCAGATTTGTCTGCTGAAATGTTGCAAGAAATTGGTATTGCAAAGATTGACTTCGACAAGCGACCTGACGAAGTTCTTTATGGTTTGGAAATCCAATCGGTAGAACGTCAAGATGCTTCTGGAGACACTACCAACACTTTCGTTTTCGAACCTGAACCCAAGCCTATTGTTACCCAACCAGTTAAGTTCTTCAACGAAGCCAACCGTTCTCAATCTGGTGTAGAAGACGCTATTCTGGGTCTTATTGCTGAGCGAAAGGTAGAATACCGTGGTAAAGTTTTCAATTCCCCGGATTTCGTGGCTTGGATGGATACTAACCCTCACCAAAAAGGTAACGACCTTGCTTTCACTGACCGTGTGGACATGGAATTACTGTTCCGTTCCGTTGGTCTGGGTGGTCGATACGACCAACTTTCTGGTTCCAACAGCAAAAAGGGCAACCCTAAGGCTGCCCGTGACCCACCTCACCGTTTGGTAGAAGCCCTTTGTTCTGATGAAGACAAGCCCGGTTACTACACCCCAATGCGTATGGCAGATCTCACAAAAATCTGGGGTGCTGTGGGTGCACTTTCCTTTGGTGAAAGTGGCGGAGCCTATGATGGTCTTCGAGATATTTCTATGATTTCAATGCTATTCTCACAGATTTTCGTTAAGAAACCTACTTCTTTGTCAGATATTCCCTATGCTTTTGCCCAAGCAGGTGCTCGTAACGTTCACGAATCGCCTCTGCTGGACTATTCTACCACTACTAACACTCGAACCGAGGGAGAGAAGACCTCTTCTCCAGTTGTAGATTATGAACCTGCTAACACTACCTTTACAGGTGTTTTCGGTGATTTCCTTGGACAAGATAACAACGTCGGTATTGGACAAGCCCCTACTGCTTTTACTCGTGTGCTTGGTTTCCGATTTACTAATTCTCTGGTAAAACTCAGTCGTGCTATTTCTTTCTTAAGAGGAAAAGATTACGTCGGTCGAGAAGAGATTCTTCACGCCGTCCCTTACTGTTTGGCTCACCGTCTGGGTCGTTCCAAGGCAGGTGCTACTGACGTCGACGGTAACAACAAAGGTCTTGACGGAGCCTCTATTCCTTACGTTAACGAACAAGAGTTCCTTCGAGATATTTTGGTTCGTGGCTATATCAAGCAAGATATCCAAGCCCACAATATGAGAATTGTTGATAGCGGTGATCTTTTGGATGCTTGGAACCTTTACTACCAGCGTTGCCGTGATATCATGGCCTCTGTCCCCAGCGTTTGGCGATACGAACAACAAGTTCTAATGCCACTTCATGAAAAGATTTCAATGGCGAATGCCATGATTAACGATATTACCCCAATTCACTGGCATATTGCTACCATGGTTATTGATGAAGAACGTAAGGCATCTCCTGACAAGACTTTGCGAAACTATTCTGGTTCCTTTGCAGGCATCACAGGTAGCACGGCTAACGTCGATAATCCTCAGTCCTACTCTCAAATGTATGACCGTTATCAAAATATGATTCTGGATCCTACGGGCGACGGTTCGGAACCAGCCCTTATGGATTACTATCGTATCCGTGGATATGTGGCTCGTGAAAACAACTTGTTTACTAACGACCGTAACCGATTGCTTAGAGCAATTGATGACGAGATTCGTGCAGTATCTGGTATGGGTATGGAAAACGTGACGGCAACAACATCCACATCTATTCATGCAGTTCCACAGGCAGTTAGCAAATGGAACGGAGGTTCTGCCCAGACCGCTGAGCAAAACGACCTTTATGATGAAAACTCTACGGTGTTCCCACGACCCCAACGTTTCGCATGGCGAACTTATGAGGATAGTATGGGTGCATGGGGTAAACTAATTGGATTGGGTCAACAAAACGGTTTGACCGCTTTGCGAGTTAATAGCGATCAGATAACCTCTGAAATTGCAAGCCTCCAACCACTTCAACAAGGTGTTACTGCTATCAACAATTCTCAACAATCTATGCGTGTTATTACTCGATATCCAGTTAAGGATTTAAGCGTTCATCACAATAACATTATAAATGTGCTAACTAACATGAATGCTCGCTTTGAACCTTTAATCCAAGGAGAAGGATACACATTTACCAACTTTGGTCTTGAGACCATGACTATGAATGGACGCTCTTTCAAGCGATGGATTAAAGATGCTGAAAAACGAGTTAAGGATATTGTCATGGCAGAGACTTCCGATGTAGCCTCTTCTTTCGGAGAATTGGTAGGTGTTTTCGAACTTTCTCACGCTCCCACAGTTACTTCCAAGGTTCCAACCTATGGTGTTAACTTTACCCAAGCCGACGATAATCTGCGACTCTGGGTTCGTTTGGATTTGGCCGGTGGTGCATCAGGTAATGAAATTGCTTTCGGAAACAACGAATATCGAACCATCGTTCTAACTGCAGGTATTACTTCTGCTTTGGCTACCACTCGCTGGAAGGCTGACGACAAAGGCACAGGCGGTATCGGTGGTAACCTTGAAGGCGACCAAATTATTTGTTTGCCACTTTCCTATCGACCTCAGTATTTGACCGCATCCTACACTGATGCAGGTGCTTGGGGTAAGGCTGCCAGCGATTTCGTTAAGGCTAACAAAAAGGAGTTGGGTATCAAAACCACTACTTGTTATTGTCTTATGGATTTGGGTAACATGACTCTTCGTGATCGCACCTTTTATGGGGCTCGTTTTAGAGAGTGTCTGTGAGCAAACTATAAGTAGTTGTTTGAACCATGAAACTTTATGGATTCTGCTACCGGCAACGCTCCCTCTGAATTTAGCGAAGCGTGGAATACCATTCGTGATTCTACGGGATTAGACGTCAGCGTTAAATGTTTGTTAGGTGCTTCCCTTCATGGAGCCAAAACTGATTCTATCAACGTCGAGTTTTCAGAATCCTTTATGGACAAGTGTATTGTCGAAAACTATCATGGTTTTTCTGATTCCGCTATTGCTTCCTCAGGAACTGCTTTCGTTATTGGACACGAGGTGGGACACTTGACAGTTCACCCCGGCAAGTTTTCGGATTGGAATCAAGAAGCCAAATCATATCCTTGTTCCCCCGGACAGCAAGGAATGTGGAGTAACGTTCTATCAGACATTATCGTTAACTATCACGTCACCCGTTGTTACAATTTTGGTGGTGGAAAACCGACTGATATTTCCAGTATGACTCCCGCACAACAAAAAATTGTTAAAGCCTTGGCACAAGGACGAAGATGGGAAATCCTAAATCGTGAATGTGGTGCTGGAGGAAGAAAATCCAATTTGGTTCGTCACGCTGACTTGTTGGTTACTGGCACGTTAACAGATAACCGATACAATAATGGTAAATATACTAATCACGAACCCGGTAATGATTATGCCCCTACTCGTGCGACACCTATTTATGAAACTCGTCAAGGGCATGGCCGAGGTATTCAATACTACCCTCCAGTTTCTTATGCTTGTGCTAACAATCTTCCAGAAAATTATCGAAAAGTTCGTGCTCCTGAACAAGTTAATTCTTACATTTGTGGCACCACTAACAAATCATTTGGTTGGCAGGATACCGGAACTACCAGTCCATGGGGTGGAAGTATTTCATCCAACCCCTCCCTAAGCCCGGGTGATTACACAGTTCAAGAGGCTCGCTCTTACGATGGAAAATCAAATTATTCTGACCCGTGGCCAGCATATGAATATAAAATTAATGGTAATTGGTATCCCACACAATATTTTCAGGACCTTTGTCCCGATTGTGGAAACCCTGCTACCGGTTCATGGATGCGAGCCTTTTTCCCTATTGCACAACCTAAGCACGTTGCAGATCACAACTTTTTGTATCGAATGCTTTTAGTTCAAGAGTTTGCTGCTAACTATGCTGAAGATGGGTTTGGAGGCAACACCGGACAGCAAGCCGTTGATGATTGGTTTTCAATGGTAGGTTGGGCATTACACGTTGCATATATGGAGAAACCAGCACGGTGATATTTATGGCTTACGATGACCACCCCCTCTACTCTAACAAAGGACTCCGTATTTTGAAGGATATTTACGCTGGACTTTACAAGATTGAACAAGATCCAACTACGGGAACTTATGAAATCGGTAAAGATTTGCAAACTAACGTTGTTCATTTTAACAACAATAAAGTAGGTATCGTTTACAACTTGCGTAAGTTTTTAACTTCTACTACTCGTATTACTATTCCCGATACCGTAGATTCTGGAATCTATATGTGTGATCCTATGAACGGAGGTTGTGGTCGCCGTTCCTTTATGTATGATTGGGAGTTTGTTGACTTCGGAGTTTATGGCAATCTTTCTAACTGGTTAGGCAACGTTTCTTTAGATGTTCAAAAAATTAAAAATACTTTGGGTATTCAAGTTATGTGTCGTGTCAAGTGTAATCATTTTACTCAGTGTAGTGAATGTCACCAAACTGCTGCCGGACACCACTCATCTTGTATTTATTGTAGTTCCAGTAGTGTTATCACAGGGGGTTGCGGTAAAGAATCTTGGACTGCCCATACCGTGCAAGAACGAACTGCGGAAAATATTATTGCTCAAGAGCGTTCGGAGGTTATCCCTACGCAACTTTATGAAATTATGTCTGGGTCTGGTAAACTAAAAGCCCCTGAAGTTAGCACCACAGGCATTTTCGCTTTCCGTATCACTTACAATGGACCTGCCACAGGACAAGTCAATACTTATCTGGATGCTGTTGAACACATCCCTAACATGGAAATTGGTTATCAAATCGGGGCCTATCGAAAACCCTATGGTTTTACTTGTGATACTTGTGGGGACGAAAGGTATTTCCCCCCGCCTACGGCTCAAAATCCTTTTGGTGCCCCNATGGAAACTTCCAACATTGATACAAATTATTCCAGCAGTAACGGCTCNCCCCAAACCGGTGGAATTTACATAGGTATTGGACGGAATGCCAATTCTAATGATTGTTTAAAATGTGCTGGAACTTACCAACCCAATATGGGCTGGAACGTTGGACGTCCTAAAGTTTGCGGACCTTTGGATGCTTATACTACTGAATATAATCGCCATTACCGTGAACAACAATTCGCTCGAACTCACAATGCCCTCCCCACCAAATATCCAATTTCTACTATGAAGTGGGCATTTACCTTAGATCCACTAATTCGTTGTGGTTCTCACGGGAACCGTAATTCCTCTTATGGTTATTCTGACCCTATGCTTTGGACTACAAGGGCTATGGCAAGATGTTATAATTGCGGGGCTTTTAATAGTTACGGGGCTAATTGCGGGAATTGCGATCGAAATGGATTAATTCTGGGCACGGATTATAATATAGAACTCTTCCCCGCTAATACCAAATTACAATTCTGCCCCGATTGCGGCCCAGATAACACCAGATTTGACCAACTTTATGCTGATGAATTTTCAACCGGTAAACCGTATGTTTTCCCCCGGGAAAAATTGGTTGTTGTTAACCCACAACCATTCCTTACTAACACAGACGACCAAATGTTGACTATGGGTGGTAATGCTACCAATATTGGAGGTCGAGGTGCTTACCTTATCAACGTCAACTCGGTTAGCAGTAACGATTATCGTTATCAGATGTATCTACCCATTATTTATTCTACGGATTTAATGCCAGAATCTTTGGATGACATCCATACTAACGTTCCTTCAGGAGCCGGTTCTGAACCTTGTCCTCACGATTTTATGCATCAACCACCACCTCCGACGACGGGAACTTCTACTACTGCACCTCCAAGTGCCCCGGCACAAGGATGTTGTTCTATTGGCACCACTCAAATTTTGGCTGATGAAACTACTTGTTTATCAATGGGCGGAACTTATGCAGGGGATGGAACTACTTGTATTAATCCCTCTACTAAAGCCACAATTACTGGAAACACTATTGCTGATCCTTGTGCTGGCGTCACCATAGATGGAGTTACTTTCATGATTGCTGAAGGTCGTTCTACTTCTGGTTTCAAAAATAGAGCAGGTGTTTACGTTGACGATTCTCCTGATAACCGCTCTTACCGTAACCCCGCAAGTCCGAGTTCTACTAATGGACCTATGATTACTTACCCACGATTTACACAAGTTATTGGAGATGATCCAAAAAGCACTACTAACGGAGGAAGTATAACCGCAGGACCCCGTTATCTTTTCTGCGACCCTAATGACCCCAATACTGGAATTATTTGTGACCCCTATCACAAGTCAGCCTTGGCTACCGTTACTGCAGGTATGTCGGGAAGTTTGGGAGTTACCACCCACACCCTTCGACAAGTTGGTGTCCGAGAAGACCCCAACTACGGATTTATCGAAGAAGTTAACTGTGAAACTTGTGCTGCTATTTCCCGAGAAGGTGAACAACTTGCTAAGCGAAATGATTCTCTCGGACGAGGAACACCTTTCCCGAAAGTAAATCCTTCTGATTGGACTGATTGTGGTGGTGCGGCTACTTTGCGAGCAGCATGGGAAGCCATCCCTCAACTTTATCACCCCGGCATGGGAGTTTTACTTTATCGCTCTCGATTGGGACAAATTGCCATTAATGGTTGGAAAGATGATTTTACTCCTGATTGTTCCTTCCCCAAGCAAACTCAATACGTTGAAACTTGTTTACAAGGTGAATTAGCCCTTGAAGCCAACGGTTTTACTGCTTCACCCACGGGCATGGAAAACATTCCCTGTCCCGGCGGATGGTGGAATTGGGCCCTCCACTCTGGTGGTTGCACTACTGGAACCCCCAGCCAACCTTGTGAATCGTGGCGTATTCGTTCGGCTCGTGGAGATACTATTGTAATGTGAGGTTATATTATGACACAAACTGCAGACCCCCGAACTAACCCTTTTCTTGTTTATCGACCTATTGATGATCCAGATTCTCAAGAAAAACCTCATGATTATGAAAATCCTCTTCGTGTTTTCTATGACGAAATTGCCCCTCCTCTTTTTCCAAGACCTAAGGCAACTCGAACTCCTGAAGCCCCTGTTAGAACCACGAGTTGGGAGCCTTCCCAAGGTATGAAGGGTGCCAGAACTTCCACCTTTGTGCCGCTACCGTTACCCGGAACTACTCCTGTCACCGAAGGCATGGCACGAGTAGCCAAAGGCACAGAAGGTATGAACACCATGATTAATCTTATTGTTGACACTTCCGGTTCTATGGGAGCCACGGCGGCGACTTTCAACGGATATTCTTATGGACGTTGGGAAGTAGCCCGTATTTGTGCGGCCATTATGATTGAAATGGCAAAACGAGGAGACGATTATTTTGGAATGTTTTCTTTTAGCACCCGTGGTAAAACCGAGTGGCCAGCCCCGGCCTTAGATCACGACGATTGTATTGATTGGATGTTATCTTACTATCCCGGTGGCACAGCAGGTATGGGAATCCAAGTTCCGTTTTCTCCCGGTGGTGGAACCGATATCTCTTCCGGTATGAGAGAATGTATTCGAGCCATGAAAGTCAAGAAAATGGATAAAGCCGTTACCGTTATTATCTGTGATATGTATGCTGCTGATGGTTCTTACTTTTACGACGCTGCCATGGCTTCTGATGGTTATGGTGGCACTTGTGATGCTTCGCTTCGTAAATATGGACCAGTTTTCTATATTGCTATTGGCTCAGCAGGTGAATCAGATTATATGGATGCTGCTCAAGAAGCCTTTTCTGTGCGAATGGATGGCGTAGTAGGAAAAAAGATTTACCCCCGGCCCGGTATTTCCTGTGCTTTGGGCGAAGGAGTTGGCGGTGCTATCACTTTAGGCGGAACTTTGGCTCGAATTGCAGGAATGGTGTGATGGATGGCAGGAAAAAACCCCCGAACTAATCCCTTTTTAGTTTACAACCCCCTTCCCGATCCAGAACCCATGAATACTCCCAAAGAATTTCAAAATCCTTTAGAAGTTTTTTATGATGAATTTGCACCCCCTGTGCTTCCTCGTCCTCAGGCGACTCGAACTCCTTTGAAACCCATTACTACTACTTCATGGGATGGTTCCCAAAGCATGAAAGGTGCTAAAACTTCTACTTTTGTGCCTTTGCCGATTCCCGGAACTACACCCACTACCCAATCCGAGGCTCGGGTAGCCAAAGGAAAAGACGGCATGAATACCATGATTAACCTTATTGTAGATGTCTCACGCTCAATGAACACTACTGCGGCGGTCTTTAAAGGTGAGAAATATTCTCGTTCTGATGTGGCTCGGATTTGTGCTATTATTTGTATTAAAATGGCTCAACGAGGGGATGACTTTTTTGGAATGTATTCTTTTGGTGCATACGGAAAAACAGTTTGGCCCTCACCCTCATTAGACCATCAAAACGCTATTGATTGGATGAAAGGTTTTTACTCGTCTGCATCTAAAAAGATGGCAATCCAAACGCCGTTTGCAGCAGTTGAAAACTCAACACAACCTGAACAAGGTATGAGAGAATGTATTCGTGATATGAAATCCAAAAAGATGGACCAAGCCGTTACGATTATAATTTGTGATGAATGGGAGAGTGGTGGAAATCTACTTTATAATGCAGCCATGTCTTCAGATGGTTTCGGTGGCACTTGTGACGCTACGCTTCGTAAATACGGTCCAGTTTTCTATATTGGTATTGGCCCAGAAGACTTGGAACCCAAGATTGAGCGGAACATGGAAGAGTTTTCTAAAAAACTTGATTCNTCCACAGGATATCGTATTACTCCTGCTCCCGGTATCTCTGCGGCATTAGGAAATAATAACAAAGGAGCCGTTTCTTTGATGGGGGCTATTGCCAGAATGTGTCAAATGGTTTGACCCCGAAAACTACTTATAGTTGTGACGTTTTACTATTACTATGGCTGCTGAGAAACTTCAGGATCCGGCTGATGCTTTGCTTCTGGGCAAAGACATCCACTTTCCTGCCTACGGTAACGATTCCATCGTTTCCCAAGTTATGTTCGTGACGGGAAAACGTGGGAGTGGTAAATCATGGACTGCGGCAGTTATTATGGAAGAGTTTGCTCGGCTCGGATTACAGTTCGTTTGTTTCGATGCTCTTGACGCTCACGGTTACTTGGCAGAGCAAATGCCCGGAGTTGTCGCTTTGAAACCCACCATGGGTGAAACCATCAATATGAAGGATTTAGTAGAAACTCTGCGAACTTCTTCCAATTCTGTGGTTATCAAATTAGCAGGATTACCTCTTAAAAAACAACAAGATTTAGTTACTGATTATTGTGAAGCCTTGTTAGAAGGCACTTTAGGTAAAGGTATTATGTCTGTTTTTGAAGAGTGTCAAGACTTTATTCCTCAAATGGGTAAACCCGCCTCGGCTGACGCTATCGTCAGACTTTGTAAATTAGGTCGTGCTTTGGGATATGGAGCCACTTTGATTTCTCAACGACCTGCTGGTGTCGGTAAAGAAGCCCTTTCACAAGCCTCTATTTATTTGGTTCACAACGTTATTAACGCTCGTGATTTGAAAGCCCTTGATGACCAATTGTCTTTTGGAACCGATAAGAAAACTATTAAGCGAATGCTGGATGGTATCGCTAAAGCCCGAAAAGGAGAAGTTATTGTTTACGCCCCTGAGTTTTATCGTGACCGAGGTTACGTCGTTATCGGTAAAATCCGTGGTGACCGAAAAACTGAGCACAAAGGACACAACATCGACATTCGTGACGCTCGAAAAGATTTTTATGAGGATAACGTTATTGACGACATGGACGATTTAAAGAAATTAGATCGAGACTTAGTTATCAACCCGAATCACAAAACTCCTTTGGCTGCCGAATCCAGTTGGAAGGGTGCTGCCCCGGCAACTATGCCTCCTGTGACTACTAACTTAGATTCTGTCAAGCGTTCTGAAGATACCCAGTGGTCTGCTGAACCAGATGAACCAGTGGTCGAATACGATTCAGAAGTTGAACTTGAAGAAAGTAATGATGGTAATATGGTCGTCACTGCTATCGCTTTAGGTGGTTTAGTGGTTACTGGTGCCTTAGGATGGGTAGTTTACCGTGGACTTAGTGAAGTCTAAGTATTGCAAAACTACATATGGGTGCTGTGATAAATCTAATCCATGTCCGAGTTGAAACTATCAACAGGGGACGTTATAACCTTAAATCATCACCTTTTAAGTGCTGGACTCCAACCCGAACATTTGGAGTTACCTGAACGTTCTTTTGTAAAAATTTACAATTGTTCCAAAACCCAATGGTTTATCGACCATCATATTCCCGCTTACGTTTTTCTTCGTAAAACAACTCGTTCCAAAGGTAAGACAAGAAGTTTGTTGGCTCCCGGACAAGGTAGACTAAGTCAGTTAGCCGTTAACAATGAAGAAATCTGTCCTTTTACTGGTTCATGGTCTATGGTGCATCAACCACAGCGTTGGGTTCCTGTTCTCGGCATGGATAACCACCCACTCCCTGATAACACCGCTCCCGATAAACCCATTATTGATAATTCCCGAGACTGGGCTTGTTTTCACGACGGTAACAATTATTGTCGCCTGCCTATGCGATGGAACTCTAATTTGGCTTTTTTAAATCCAGATATTTTAAATCCCAAAGAAGCCCATTTGGTTATTGCCCCCGGAGTTAAATCTACTAATTATTCTATTCTTGGTGGCACAGGAAAAACTATGAAACCTAAATTAGGTGCCGGAGTTCTTGTAAAACATCATCAAAAACAACTTAAAGATACTCACGATAATGCTTTTCTTAAACATATGAACTTTTCCGTAGAGTCTACTGACTGTTGGATGGCCCCCTTTAATCAAACTTCTGCTCGTTTTATTCATTGGAATGCTGGAGTTCCAAAAGGTGCTATGGCAATTAATTGGCCCATCACTGGAATTGGTAAGATCTATCCCGAACTAAAACCCAAATCTCATGGATTGGTTGACCTCACCGATCCTGAAATAATGTTGAGTAAATAAGGATAACTATAAATAGTCGTCTGGAGAACTAATTTCCATGCACGATCAAAAGGAACCTATTCTCGTAGATCCTAACAGCACCGTAGGCCCCTATTCTTGGGAATGTGATGCAGGAATGACTACTTCCTATATGAACACCAACCGAGACATTATGACTGATCCTTTTAGTCAAATGGTTTCCTCTATCGATACTACGGATGAAGCCGAAGTTGTCGACCGCAAAGAAACTTCTCCTGAAGGTGCTGATGAAGGTCAAACCGGCGATGCTGGCACAGACGAAGATGGTTCCAACTTTGGTCAAGACCAAGCCGATGAGATGTCGGCTGAAGGTGATGAAATGCAATCAAAATCTCCTATAAAATCCGTTCTGGGACTCGGATTACTCGGAATTGGTGCCTTCATAGTCATCCGTGGAATTGAAAAATCTGTTGTTACATTGGTTAGGGGCCGGTAAGGATAACTATAAATAGTCGAAAGGAGAGATGAAAAGTATGGCACGAGTTCTCGGAAAGTCAACAGTTCTACCAGATATTCCTTACAGCCCTTCAATGATGGATCTTCCATCTATTTCTTTGGCTAAGGATACACTTCCGGCACGAAACGCTATGGGACAAGGTTTGACCCAAGCCAGCCCTCGACCGGCTGCCCCCGTTATTAACACTCCCCGTTTCGCAGTTCCAGAATCACAACCTTTGGCACTTGAAGTTGCCGTTGCTGGCGGTGGATTCGGTCAAGGTGTTGTTCCTAACGCACCTCGTCCTGCTCCAGTTCAAGTTAATGCCCCTCGTCTTGACTTAACTGCCCTTCATACTAACGGTAACACTTTGGGTGCTTACGAACTTCGTGGACAACGCATTACTCCTGAGGCACAATACCTGCGTCCCAGCCATATGCAAGAAATTTACGGAGATTTCGACCATTCTCCTAACGTCTCTCACCTTAACCGTGTTAAGCCTGAGACTATGTTGCCAAAGATTGATGCTCATCAACCCACAGAAGTTTTCGGTAACTCCCCTGCTTTCGAGGTAGACCGTGCTTCTATTCGACCAACTAACCCACGAATGTTCTCTACGCCTCCGACTGTCAACATTGCCCCGGCAGGCATCCAGCGAATGCCAATTCGTGAGCGACCTATTATTCCCGCCTCTACTCAACCGATGATTAACCATTCTGCTTTGATTCGTGGCCTCGGCCCTGCTAAGAAGATCCGTATGGAAGCCAAGCACGTTGCCCCACCTGTCCGTAACTCAGACCTTGGTGGACTTGGTGCTGAAAACTCCAACGGTTTTGGAACAGGTATTGGTCGTGCTTTCGGTGCTGATGCAGCCCTACACACCCCATTTTGATAGGAGATGAAAATAATGATAATGGAAATTCTTACCAGACTAAACATAACTTCGGGTAACATCGTTCGTTTGTTGTCCGATGCTACCGCTATTGGAATTGTCGCTTTCAGCGTAAAGCCTATTTACGACGCCCTTAAGGGTCGTGAATGGAACACTCTCCCAATTATCGGCGTTCCTTTCCTCTTGGGAACTTACATTCTTAGTGAGCGTGGCATGATGCCAACCAACTATGTTGATTTGGAAGATGGTTACCGAATGATTGAAGAAGATGTCGGTTCACTTTATTCTGATTTGGTTTACGGCGACAGTTACGACTACGGCTTCGAAATCCATGAAGAAGAAGCGGAGGGATATTACTGATGTTAGCAAAAATGTGTGATTGGACTACCACCGGAAAAGGACAAGTTATTTGCAGTTTTGTAGCCACCGTTGGTGGTGCTCACCTGCTTCTCACATCACCTCAAAAGGTCTTGGGATTCTTACCAGCCTTTTCATTCTCTCTGTTAGGTAAAGAAATTGGTGCACAGCAACTGGTAGGTATTCTACTATTGACCTGCGGTGTTTGTGCCTTCGGTGCCTGCTGTTTTGGCAGTAGTAAAACAACTACTGAGGAAGCAACAGAGTAAAAGTATAAATAGTGGAAAGGAAAAGTGATTAATATGACTCTTGCAGCAAAACTAACCAGCCCTCTCGTCGTCGGTGGAACTTTGGTTCTTATCGGCCTACACCAATTTAACCTACTCCCCTTCTTTAACAAGAATGAGTTTGGTTCTATGAACTTTACCATCCCAGTAATCAACATGAGCGTTACTCCCCTCCAAGTTCTTGGTGGTGTCGCTATTGCTTCTGGTGGCATTATGCTTCTTCGCCGTGCTCAATACATGGACGCTGGTGACTTCGTTCCTATGATGGCCGAAGCCATGGAAGGCGGTCGTGCTTGGGGACACCTTTGAGATCAACAATCTCAAAGTATAAATAGTCGTCTTGACAACATCAAGTCATGGTGCTAACTAAGACTGAAGCGGAAGCCCGTCGCACTTGCGAAGCAGGATTGGCCGATTATCTTTCCAATCGTCATTCCGTTCACATTAATCGTTCATTAGCCTATGGAGTTATTGGTGGTATCATCCCCACTTCGGCATTGTTTTTAATTTCTGCCCTTTATCCCGTCAATCGGTGGTATTCGTTAATTCCTTTGCTCGGTGGCATGGTTGCCGGCATGGGCTATGGAGTAATTTCGGCTGATTCTAATGATGAAGCCAATTCTGCTGATTTTGATACCGTTTGTTCTGCTTTCGAAGAAGAAGAACAAGAAGAATCAGATGGGGCTACCGATCAACCCACTTCGGAATAAGTCGTTAAGTATAAATAGTCGAAGTGACAAATTCACAATACACAACAGGTGAAACAAATGACCAGTTATAAAAATCTTCAAGGAGCCAAAAAATCAACCAAGAAAGCAGGTATGCTAACCGTCGTTCAGCAATATGTGTCTAAGTATGGCGTTAAAGAAGGCGTCAAGCGATACAAGCAAGACGGATGGAAGCAAAAGAAAGGTTCTTCCAAGGTTCGTGCTCAAGTTTCCAACACCAAGAGCGGCCCTCGCCGTGTTTCAGAAGGAACTGTCGGTGGTCATGGTCGTTCCCAACTTTACAAGGATGGTGACCGAGTAGGTTCATGGACTAAGTCTGGTGGTAAAACTGCCAGCAACGCTTCCCGTGGACAATCATGGTTTACTGACCGTGGCTACGGAAAACCCGGAAAGCCAGTCCCAGACACCCCTCTTGCTCGCAAGTTGGGTATTGCAGGCCGCACAGACCTCATTGTAACTGGACGAACCTTCGTCGAATCCCAATACTGGGAAGGCAAAGAGTGAACTGGAAGTGATTCCAGTGGGCCGACGCTATCAAAGAGGAATCGCACGATTGCGAGATGAAGGAATTACTGACTCCGATTCACCTTTGGGTCGTTCCCTTTCTACTGGTGTAGATAACATTAAAAAGATTTATCTGGCTTTGGCGGGTGCCGTAGTTATTACTTCCCTTTACCGAATTGCGGTTACCAAAAAAGGATTAGGTGCGGAAACTGTTGAAGAACTTCCTTACTCCGATGTTGTCGTCGATAACGCTATGGAAAGAACTCGTGCTAACGAAATGCTAAATCATCAATATGGTGGCGTTCCGACCCCACAACCCACAGATTTCCTTCGTATGATTACCGGCACTCCTCCTTACATTCCCCTTCCGGAGGATTTGCTTTGATTAAGGAATTTTTCGATAAACTTCTTACTTTTGTAGGTATCAACACCGAAGAAGAAGAAAAGGCTTCTGAAATGAACGAAGATGTCTCAGGTTCTACTAACCACGTTAACCACATTAATCCTGTGGAAGTTCAAGGCTCGGAAGATATTATGGGTGCTGAAACAGGTGGACGATATTATGGATCCACTCTTTCTCGTTACTACCCCGGATTAAACATTCCTAATCCCCGAGATTATCCTACTCCTATGGCTAACAACCCATGGGAACCCTACATTAGTATCAAAACTTATGGTGATATCGATGATGCTTTGCTTCAACCATATCCTTCGGCTATGTCTTGGGCAACCGACCCTCGTAATTACAAACCTTACAAATCTCAGGAAGATTATACTTCTCTTCCCGGCAATTACTGAAATCTATAAGTAGTTGTGATGATAATCTTTTGATATGATTAACTGGTATCCAAATAGAGTCTACCCAGCATCACTCAATAATTTTTCTCCTCGTTTGAAAGAAGTTCTTGCTAACCCTCAAAATTGGGGTTTAGATTCTGGTAATGGTTATTATCGCTATTATGGCGATCAATATGAAATTAATCGTTTTGACAGCATGTCCCAAGTTCCTTACACACAATGGAAAGATGATGGTGCTGAAACTCGATGGGAGTTAACAACATGGGATCAAACCCAAACTCCCCATAAAGCACATCACACCTATCTTGATCATTGGGAAGTTGAGATTGACCCCCATGGAGATATTGTTTCTGATACTTTGATGCATTGGTTAAAAGACCTTTCTCGTGATGATGGATACGAATTACTCAACATTTCCGAAGCCGATCTTAACATCAGTGAAGAAGATTTTACTGAGGAATATTTTACCGATGGAGGCACTGGGGAGTTCCAACCAACAGGAACTGGAGAATATTTTGGAATTGAGTGGACGGCTAAAGTTGATTTCTCTAAATGGCGACAAGTGAAACTATAAGTAGTCGGAACGATAAAGTTGTCCTATGGGTAACCGTATGATTGATGGTTACGTTCGGCGTGACCCGAACGCTGATTCAGACCATTTGGAAAGTCGGGACGATGGCGTTATTCTTCCCGAAGGTGTTTTTATGCCGTCTTCGGCATTTCGCAACACCGTTCCACAAACCCAATACACCATGCAAGAATTGGGAATCGATCTTTCGGCTTCCCCGTTTGCCCCTGAGGTAGCACCGATTCCGGAATCTGGTTCCAACGAAGTGGTCGTTATCCGACCCACTGAGGTGGACTGGGCATCAGAGAACCGAGAATATTCTGCTACTAACACAGGATCTTCACCACTAATGACCCTTAATGATATGGTTAAGCAGTATTGGGGCTTGCTAATTGTGGGTGGCATTCTTCTTACTGCTGGTGTTTTCATCGGCAGGAGGGGTTAAAACTGAAATGGCAAGTCGGAGACCGTATCACTTCCGTAGCCATTGAAGGTATGGCTGTGGGCACCGTTACCAATGTTGATTTTGATCGTCTCAAAGTTATCTGGCCCGATGGTCGCTGGAGTTATGAAAATTATTCTGATGTGGCTTTAGTTTCCCGCCCCGATACCATAGATTTCTTAAAGTTTCGACAACCCCCAACCGTGCATCGTAAAGATGTTCCCGGAACTTATGTCCCTCATCTGCAGTTTTACTCAGAAGGCAACACAAATTTCAAGGCTGACATTGATTGGTCTACTCGGGAACAAGGACCCCAAATTAATTTAGTCGATGACCGCCCCCAAAGAGGAATTACTAATCCCGTTATCCTTAACGCTTACTACAAACTAAAAGAAGAGCGTGAAAAACAAGAAATTACAGATTATTTACTGGCTAAAACTCCTGAACAGATTCCCGTTCCTTCGGCGGTCGCTGCAGTTACTAACCATATTTCCGTCGGCACAGAAGCACGAGGAGATTGGGAACCCGGTGACGTAGTCTCGGTTTCTCGCCCCGGACGCAACGCTGGTCACTTAACCACAGCCCATATTGAAAGAGTTCGTCATACTACTGCTGATATTATTTGGGTAGACCCCGTTTCGGGACAAGAACAGAAAACCACCGAATCNCTAAATAATTTAATTTTTCTTCGTCATGATAGCCGATGGCGAGCCGACAGAGAATCAGATGGTCGTCGATTAGAAGCCGAAGTATTCGATCCCAAGTCCTTGGGTTATGATGTTATTGACTACGGCTACCCTACCCGTCTCATCGCAGACCCCTTAGTTTACGAAGTATCATTTAAACGAAGCGTTATGCGAGATTATCTGGGTAACCAGATTCGTAAGCATCCCGTAGGAGACAACAATCTTACCGATCTAAAACTTATGGAATTGCAATACGCCGGACATACCCGGGGTTTCCAACCTTTTAATGGTTTTGAACGCACGGCAGATTATTTGTGGAGGTAATTTTGTGGCTATCAACTGGAATGACCAAGATATTCTCCTTATGGGTAGTAATTTGGGGAAACAATTAAGACATTACCGGAAAGGTGATGTCGATGAAGTTACTTTAAACAAATTAGCCATTTGGTTTATGGATAACTTTGATGAACTTTACGCTATTTATAATGATTCAGAACAATTATTAAACTTCATGAATTATGATGATTCAGATTTTTTAGCAAATATAGAGTCAGGGGATGGGTCACCTTCCTACAAGATTTATGAAAAATCCTTAGGATTGAAGTCCCCCTATGAATTTTTACAATCGCACTATCGGGGGAGACAGGTCGAAAGTTATGATGCTTTTAGGGACTTTGCTGAAGACCAATGGTTAAGTATTCTTTCCCATATGGATAAATTTAACAGGCGTATAAAAAACATTCTTGCCAGTGGTTTGTGGGTTAAACCTAACCCTTTGGCTCAAGGACTATGGTCCCTTCGGACTTTTTGTTTAATGCTTTTTGCTATGATGAGATTTGCAATCTGGTGGTATCCCACCAAATTATTAATTTCTAAGCAGGAAGTTTCGGTAGGACAATCTTATTACTACACTTATCAATCTATTGCTGAAGAGTTTGTCGATGACTGGTTTGAACAATTGTCTGACTTAGACCCGATGGAAGATTTACTCGATTATACTAAGGATTGGAAAGATGTAGATCGTCTAAAACTCTATCGTCAATGGGGAGTAGACCCACAATTATTAGAAGAACAGCGAGCCTTTATTACTTCTTTAGCCTTGTTGATTCGTCGAGGACTCAGCGATAGGGATCGAAAAGCCACTACTTTCTCAGACGAAAGATACAATACTGCTAACGAACTTAAAGAATTGGTCCAATTAGGTTGGTCTCCTAAGTTACCTTCAGAAATCGACGTCCAAGAATGTCCTAAATGTGATGGCAAAGGTTATAGGGGCGGTCAACAAAATTCAAAAGGAAGAATTAAAAAACGAAAGTGCACTACCTGTCAAGGTTGGGGAAATATAGGAGAACATATTTGGCTTTACAGAAAACGATTAAATACTGGCAGATATTCTCAAAAACCATCGATTCGCAAATGGGATGTTGGTAATGAAAATAAAAGACACCGGTTTGATAGGTTAGTTTCAACTTTCAAATCAGAATGTGTGGGAAACTATAAATAGTCGGGACGTCAAGAATTGCATATGGCTTATTCGCCCGTTTCATATTTTGTGGCAGGTATCGCTGCCGTAGCAGGCGTAGCACTTTTCACAGGACGCTGGAAACCCAAAGTTTTTGGTGCTTCGCAACTCGATGCGGCCCAACTTGAAGAAATGCAAGTTGAACGTAGTGGGCAAACCTTGGACTATGTTCCAGTTGGACTTTCACAATCTTTTATGGGTTACCAATACCTTGACCTTGAACACACTACAATGGTAGCCAATGATTCGCCTTTCGGTCCCGGTGTTATCGACCACGAAGTTCTTTATCACAATCCTTACGACCTTGGTTACGATATTGCTGATGAGTCGGAACTTATGGGAGACATGAACCGACGCACACACCCCATGCAAGAATATGTTCCTAAAGAAATGTCGGCTGAAGCCCCCGGACAAGGTTCTTATCTTACTTCGTGGGGACAACCCGCAGCAGGACCCGTTAAGGTTCAACATGGTCAAAAACCTGTTACTGAAACTCCCGGTGTCGGACCTTTAAATTATTCACCCCGTGCCACAGTTTCACCTCGCTTCATTCCCGAAGCCTACCGAGATTTCCCCTACATGGTTTCTCTCGTAGATGCTCCTTTTGTTACTCCTTCAACCTCTGCCGCAGGAGACAACCGCTTTGGAGACCTTAACCGAGTTTCTGATGATGAAAATTATTCTGGTCGATTCGGCAAGGCTGCTCTCGACCCCAGCGTTAACTCGGGTTATACCGACGGTTACGGCAACACCCGTTCTTTAGAACACTGGAGCCGATCACACACTATTCTTCGCCACACCGATACTATGGTATCTGCGATTCCCCTTTCAGGTGGTGAAGAACTACGACTTCGTCGTGTTTAAATAAATAAATAAATGGAAGATGATATTATGGCAGCACAAGAAAGAGTATACATTCTCTCACCAGACTACTGGGGATTTGATCCCGCTACGCAAGACACCGCATTAAACTTCTTTACTAACGTTTGGACTTTGCCCAAGGCAACTTACGATGGTTTGGGAGAAGAAGACCGACAACGACTTTACCGATGTGCTTTGTTTTACCACACCAAGCGTGTTGATAACCACGGTTTTACTCCTATTGCTATCTTCGATAAGGATGCTGACTTAATGGTTCGTGGCACCGGTCGTGGTGGACTTCCACAAGTTCGTAAGTATTCCACGGGTTCTCAAAGCCCTCCGTATACCGTAGATACTATTACTATGGCGGCTGCTGACCCATCATCAACTACATGGGATGAATTGGCTGACCAAACCAAGCAATCTGCTGATGGAACCTTTACTATCGGTTCTTATATGTTTGATGAAAACAAAATTATGGAAACTATCAATAACCTTGAATCCGAAGTTGGAACTGTTGTTGGTGCTTCTGCTGCTGAATCTTATTCTGCGGAATCCACACCTGCTTCTGTTGCCGTAGATGTTTCCGAACCCCTCTCTGTTAACCCTACTGCAGAAGCCCCCAGTGGTTCTGAAGTTATCTATGAGGCTCCCCGAACTGACCGTGAAGGTCCCGGTCTCCGAACTTTGAAACACCGCATGAGTGCTAAAGACCGTGCTATGGCTCGTCGCAAGGCCCGTGAAGCCAAGGAATCTCGTATCCAAGCCGGACTAAGAGATACTTTGGAGGCTGAAACAGAAATGTCTCAACTTATGACTACTAATGCTTTCGGTCAGGCTGGTGCTGATTACGATCACGAAATCCATTATCGTGCCGAAACCCACCCTACGAATATGTCAGATGAACAATTGTTATCTCAATTTCAAATGGACCATGATTGGCTTATAGATAATGGTTTCACATCTTTCCACCAAATTGTTTCAGATGGAGGACCAATCGATGAAGAAGCGTTCAGTCACCTTCAAAATATGGCTACAACTTCTACTGTTATGGGACACCGAGGCAAACAAAGGCAAGAATATTTGGATATGGAAAAAGTGTTAATGGATTTCTATTTAGCAGGGGCAGAGAAAAATGCAGTCTACCGTGCTGACTCCAGCGAAACTCCGGCTAACTATGTTTTCAACCGTGATAACGAACTTGAGCAAGAAATTAGAAAACTTGAATATGAGATGAGGAGCATCTACCAGAGAAACCGTGGCTTGATGGGCAATGCAAGTAAAGAAGAAGAAAAAAGGTATAAGTCTATGCGACACACTATTGAGGAACATGAAAAAGAAAGAGAAGCACTTAACAACGTTTCCTTAGGTGCTGAAGATGAAGCCGTTTTGGCTCACTATGCTAACTGGTCGGAAGATTCCACCATGCTTTCTGGTAACGGTGTTCCAACTTACTACGGATCTGCCGAAACTTTCGAAGCCCCTATGGCACGATACGGCCCCGGCAAGGATGACGTTAACCGAGTTCTGGCTTCCCTTCGTTCTCGCTACTCCGGACTCCGTGTCAGTGGCACTCCAATTTACATGACTATGCGTTCCGGCTCTTCTAACAAGTATCACGTTTTCGTTCGCACTAACAAGGGTAACTTCAACGGCTACGGTCGTATTGGCTACGCCCCCACAATTCACGGACCTATGTCAGACTCTGAGTATGACCGCAAACTCCGTGCTAAGCAACGACCTTCCAAAGGATATGAAGAAACCAAGTATGCTGAGGCAAATTACAGTCCTATGACTGAAACTCCTTCCCCTCACGAACCTTACTCCTTTATGGATGAGATGACCCCTAACGGCGAGTTTATTACCTCCGACGAGTTCATGGAACTAATGAGCGAAACCCTCGATGGTATGTCTCTGCGATACGAAAAGCCTTCTATGTTTGGTAGCCCTCTGGCTCTGGGTGTCGGTGGTGCTTTGGTCGCTGCTCTGGGTTACAAACTCTGGTCCAAGCGTTCAGAATCCACTGAGTAAGTCGGCTTACAGCCACTGGGGAAAGTATAAGTGGGTGATACCACTACTTATTACTATGCCTGAAGACTTTGACGCTGAAGAACTTCGTGATGTCAACCAAAGATTCCGTGATTACTACGCTGAGCAAGGCGTTTCTCAATCCGATATCGATGCTTTTGATATGTCTCAATTAGATTACGTTCATTGGGGCAATTCTTCCTTTGGATTTCCTGCTTTCTTTTCTGTTTCTTATCCTGAATCCGTAGAAGCATGGGCTTACACAGGATACCACGGTTCCGATGGTGTCCGTTTGGCTCCCTACACCTTTACTGTGGGTTCACCAGATCCAAGATTTCCTGATGGACCTCTGATTCATCGTATTGTTTCTGCTATTGATTTAAACAATACTCCTATCCTTATGCTTGATTTTGCTGACCAAAAGGTTTCCAACATTGTTTATCTTCCTATCTGGATTAACTTGGGTCGCACCCCTGAAGAATTAGAACCTGCTCTTCGAGCCACTTTTGGTAGTGGTGATATCACTGTGGCTCTTTGGGATGACACTTCCGAAGTATCTCAAGATTATCACTGGACTGCTTTTCTCAACCCCTCTAAATCAGAAGAGGAGTAACCTATAAATAGTCGTGGTGATAATTTCTTTCTATGTCGGAAGAACTTTCTCCGGATTTGGAGGAACTAAAAACCCAGATCGAAGATGACGCCGGAGTCGACAAAGATACAAAAGAAACCCTCCCCGGAACTTTTGATGGCACGAGCGAAAAAGTCGCTGATGCTGCGGGTGTCGCCATGAGTAAAGCCAAAGAAGTTATGGCTGGCGTAGCCGAAAAAGATGATGGCGTTATTGATGAAACCGAAGGTGGCGAAGAAGTATCTTTGGATGTTGTGGCTGCTGAATCTGAAGATTCACCAACTCCTGAAAACCCCACAGAAGAAACTCCTACCCCTATTGATTATTCTTCCTACGAACCCACACCGTCTCAACCCGTCGTTACTGATGTGGCTACGGCATCACCCATGGTTACTACCGAAATGCGAGCCGAAGCCCGAGAAGAGTTTTCTCTTAATCAGAAAGTTGCTGCTATGCTACCCGCAGAATATGAAGCGTGGTTGTTCCCAGATATGGGTGGTCCCGGCTATCATGAAGGTCAAGTTACTTTGGCACGAGTCTTATCTAATCTAATTTCTGCAGGATACAATGCCGGCACCTTGGGATATGACCCTGTAATTTATCCCCGGATTGTTCAAATCGCTGCCAGCACTTGGTCGCAAGGTAATTATCGAGGTTGTAATTTAGAAGAAACTCGTGAACAACTTACTTTAGCCCCGGCTAATCAAATTGTAGATGTTTTGCCTGCTATGGATAAACTTACTCCAGATATCTTGGCTAACTCGTTCCCTGCTCTGGTTACTGAGGAAACTGAAATTGTAGAAATTGAAACCTCTCAATCTTCTTCATGGGTAGCCCCAGCCTTAATTGGTGGTGCCACATTAACTGCACTTATCCTCCCAATCTACATGGTCAGGAAAACTCTCCGTTGAGGATAACTATAAATAGTAGAAGGGAGGAAGTAAAAATATGGATCTCGACCTTGCTATTCAGAACACTCTTCGTCGTTCTCCTATGGATTCCGCTATGCATGGCGTTCTTTCCAATTTTGGTGGACACTATGAACTTAAGAGTTACACCGAAAATGCTGGTTTGGCTGACCAACTCTTTGGAGAGTCGGTAGGAATTACGGCACCTGTTGGTGATGCTAACCTTGCTAAGCCAACTATCAGTGCTGGAAAAGCCTCTGTTATGGGGCCTGTTAACCAAACTTTTGTTTCGGATGCTACTGAATATACAATTTCTTATGTTCCCGAAGGTTCAAACTGGGAGTTAGTTGCTGTTACTTCCGCACCCAGCGGCTGGGACAAAGTAGTTAACTTCTTTAAGAATGCTGGTAACAGCACGGGCAACCGTGTTGTAGTTATTACTAAGTATGGTGATAAGTCAGCACATCGTTTCCTTACTTCTCTGGAAGAATCTTCTCTCAGTGATGATGTCAAGAACCGGGCTGCATCTGTTGTAGTTTCAGCCCTTAGCCCAGAAGTTAAGGCAGTAGTCGCTCAACCAGCATATGTTCCTGAAAACCCAGACATTGCAGGAACCAAGCCTATCTCAGCCCAGAGTTTTAACCAAAGTAACGTCATGGAAATGGATTTGGCTTCTGAATACAAAGGAGTTCGAAAACTACGTTCCGATTCTTTTATGGGAGACACTGTTGTCCCCACGCCAATAACTAACCTTGGAGCCGGTATGCTACGAAACGCAGAAGGCTTTAACCAGAATCCAGTCGGCCAGCACATCGCTCCTCCGACCAAGATGGCAGGTGCCGAATCGTTCCGCAAGAACTCACGGAGCCTGTGATAA
>JGI20152J14361_10000243_pt1 | contig 41914 bp, 42 predicted proteins | sample COG_02_FD_14361 | JGI IMG/M metagenome (IMG submission 14361)
CGCATTGGTGTCCGCACATGGCTTCGGCGACGATGGCCTCAGTCTTGCTGAAGAAGACGTTTTGAAAGAAACGGGCGAATGGATTTCCACCACTGAACGCCGTTCAATGCTTGCGGAACGCGATACAACGGACCGGTATCTGGCTGCATTCTTGGCTGATCGAGTCGGCGCGGAATTCACGGGCCGCGTTTCAGGTATTGCCAAATTCGGCCTCTTTGTGAAACTTGACGAGTCAGGTGCTGACGGCATTATTCCACTGTCAAAATTGGGACGCGAATACTGGCGTTTCAATGATCGCGAACGCACGTTGCAAGGTGAAGAAAGCAATCGCATCATCGCAATGGGCATGCCGTGTAAAGTCGCATTGGTTGATGCCACGGCAATTACGGGTGGCCTGACATTGGAAATGCTGGAACTAAACGGCGATCCAATGCCCAAGGGCTCTAGTCGCCAGAAAAGCCATAAGGGTCGTCGCATCACACGATCCAAAGATAAAGGTAAGCGTAAAAAGAACCACTAAATAACACAAATGAACCTTCGCGTTAATTTTTTGAATCAAAAGGTTAACGCGAAGTGTCTATTATATTACCGACGTATTACCTGCGTAATACAGGTAAAATACCGACGCTGAATTGGGGTAACAAAGCACCCCAATTTAACTATTTGACGCTCCGCCTGCGGTCCCCAAATTTTCTATTTTTCCTTGTGCCGAAAAGCATGGGAAAACAGGTGCAAAGGCGATCAAAATGGGCGTTACATGAGGATCAGAAATGATCATTTGGGATACAGCGCCTCTCGACCGCGATCCAAATATGCAACCAATTTCGGTAATGACGAAATATAATCACTTAAATCGTTTTTCGCAGCGAACCCACGTGTAAAATTAAGCGCTGTAACTGTCGAAATATCCGCCGCTGACGGCACATCCCCAAACAGAAAATCTTGATCACCTAACAACGCTACAATGGCATCGATATCGGTCTTGAACCGCGCAAACCGCTCCGCCTTGGAATGACGCCCCATGCCTTGACCTTGAATTTGTGCTAACGCACCTTTGCGCACCATACGTGTTATAAAACCACGCATAATTACAGGGACAGTGCCAAAATTAGCGACCTTGGTAACCTCCCAATTCATATCCTCTTGCCAGCGACTGCAATACACTATGAAATAAAGATGCTCTTCGATCATGCGAATAACTGCGGTCGAAATCGCACGCTCTTTTGGTGACAGACCTGTGTTAAAATCAAACCCAAAAGTTTCCTCGATGTACAATCGAATTTCGTTGCTGTCTGGAATCAGTCGATCGCCAATTTTAAGAACGGGCAATTTCCTTTTGGGCATTTTGGTTGGATTAGAAAGGTACGTAACGCTATATTTTACATCTGCCATTTCCAGCAGGCACATTGCTTTTGTGGCAAACGGGCTGCCAGCCGGTTCGTTATAGGTCGGCGGGAAAACGATTAATTCCATGATAATTCCTTTGTTGCATATTGCTTTATATTTCTGACATGCTGACAGAAACTGTCAGTATGTTTTTGATAGAAAGAAAAATGAGCAAATCAGACCGCCTTTTAAAATGCATGCAAATTCTGCGAACCATGCCCGCGCCGGTAACGGGGCAAACATTGGCTGAACAAGCCGAGGTAAGCCTGCGCACAGTTTACCGCGATATTGACAGCCTTCGCATTGCCGGTGCGATGATCGATGGCGAAGCCGGCTATGGATATACATTGGTCGAAGATCCAGCACTGCCACCGATGATGTTCACACTGGATGAAATCGAGGCGTTGGTTCTGGGCCTAAAAGAAGTCCAAGCTATTGCCGACCCCGTTCTTGCTAACGCTGCAAAAAACGTACTGTCCAAAGTGGCCGCAGGTCTGCCAAAAGATTTACAAAACGAATTAAAGCACTCAGTACTGCACGTGGAAAATTTCGCGCCAGCCCCCGAAATCTTGATCGATGTGGCTAAACTGCGTGAACACACCCGTGCAGAGCAAGAAATTGAATTAAATTATACCGATGGAAAAGGTGCACAAACCCAGCGAAAAATCCTTCCTCTCTCAATCATATACATGGATGGAAAGCTGGTCGTCATTGCTTTTTGTCAACTGCGTCAGGGGTTTCGCGCGTTTCGCATGGACCGCATTGCATCGTTTCAGCCTACGGGTAAATCATTCAAACCACGCCGTGTGGCAATGCTGCGCGACGCGATCAAAGCTGTAAGCAATGGATAGCCAAGCAAGAGCAATCCACTATAAACCCATTGTTTTGCGCCCTTTGGTCACCTAAGTTATGAGCAACAATAATAATCTCGAGCAGGAGAGATAGATGTATAAATTTGCAACAGCCATGGCTGTCGGCTTGTCAATTATGACAGCACCACTGACAGCGAATACGATTACAACACAGGAGTTTCAGGTGGCCCAAAGCGAGAGCGGCTTTCAAAGATGGGTAAAGTCCTTTCGTTCACAGGCGCTGACCAAGGGCATATCAGCGCGCACTTTTGACCGTGCGTTTCGCGGTGTTCGATTAAATGAACGCGTAGTGAAATTAGACCGTAAACAAGCAGAATTTTCGCGCCAAATTTGGGATTACTTGGATACGGCAACTTCGCCGAAACGCGTGTCTAATGGTCAGGCAAACTTTAACACTCAATCACGCATTCTTAAGAAGATCGAACGAAAATACAAAGTCGACGCAGAAGTAATCGTATCAATTTGGGGCCTAGAAAGCTCGTACGGTCAGCGCATGGGCGACATCAACATCATCGAAGCATTGGCAACACTTGCCTACGACGGACGCCGCGAAAAATTTGGCCGCCAACAATTGATGGAAGCACTGCGCATTATCCAACGCGGTGATATCACACCAAACAAAATGATGGGATCATGGGCTGGTGCAATGGGTCATACACAGTTTATCCCAACCAGTTACCAAGCCTATGCACAAGATTTCACTGGTGATGGAAAGCGCGATGTTTGGGATACCAGTAACCCATCTGATGCATTGGCATCCACCGCAAATTATTTAGCAAAATTTGGCTGGAAACAGGGGCAACCTTGGGGCATCGAAGTTAAATTACCTGCGGGTTTCAATTACGGTAATGCATCGTTGAAAGTAAAAGCAACGCCAGCGCGTTGGACCCAATTGGGTGTCCGGACAATTAATGGCGGAAAAATCCCGAACCACGGCGAAGGGTCGGTATTCCTGCCCGCCGGTGCGGATGGCCCAGCCTTTGTCGTGTTCAAAAACTTCTTCGTTATTAAACGCTATAACAACGCGAATTCCTATGCGATGGCGGTTGGTCATTTGGCTGACCGTATCGCGGGTAAGGGACCGTTCGTGCGCGAATGGCCACGTGGCCCAGGCGCATTGAAGCTGGCCGAAAAGATGGAAGTCCAAAAACTGTTAAACAAACTTGGCTACGACGTCGGCGAACCTGACGGTATTATCGGACCAAACACCATCGACGCCGTAAGCAAGTTTCAAACTTCTTTGGGCTTAATTCCAGATGGAAAAGCAAACGAAGAGCTGTTGTTGAAATTGCGCCGCGCGCGCTAAATAAATAACCCCACTTCGGTATTGGCCGAAATGGGGCTATTTACATAGGATTACAAACTTACGCTAGAAGTTCTAGTTTAATAGTTCGACATCCACTTCATCAGGTGTCGAAATTGTGGCGGTTTCTTGTCCATTTACCATCACATGTGCAACCCCAGTGCCCACATGGTAAATTCGTGCTCTTCCAGCGCGGTCAGTTATCAGCGTTCCTGTCATTCCTCCACCCTCAAACGCAAGACATACGCTTGCGCCGCTAAATGGAATTCCGCTATTTTTCAAATAGATAGTAGATTCGGCCATAGTAACCTCCGATTGGCAGAAAGGAGAATGAGCGATGCAATTATAAGGTGTATTGAGCCAAATAAATGCCCGTACTCACATTGAAATATTGATGATCCAAAACGGATCGTGGTCTTAAATATGTTGTTAAGACACATTTTAGACACATTTTAGACACATTTATGCCTAAGTCAAGTACCCCAGGAATCCGATTGCATTTCACGCAATCGACTGGCCGTGCGCTCGAATTCAAATGCACCTTCTCCGGTCTCATAAAGAGATTCCGGGTCAGCATCGGCACTGATGATTGTCGCCGTACCTGCCTCGTACAACGCGTCGATCAACGTCACAAAACGTTTTGCTTCATTATTGTTTTCACGCCCAAGCTTGGGAACATCGGTCACCATCAGCAAACGAAATGACTGGGCGATCAACAGGTAATCACCCGGTCCCAATGGTTTTTGACACAAATCAGCAAAGCTGGCGCGCGCAACACCGTTGTGGTGGTATGGCACAGAAATTTGACGTTTCTTTTGGCGCAATGTGATTGGCGTGGATTGCCCCAAAGACAAGTCGTCCCACAATGCATCCATACGCGTTGATGCGTCTTGGCCCAGCGGATGGAAATACCGTTGCCCACCAGAAATGCGATTTTGTCTGTGGTCTGTTTGACTGTCCAAACTATGAACAACCAGATGAGATTTTATCAGCTCAATAAAGGGTAAAAATAGATTGCGGTTTAATCCCTGTTTATACAAATCATCAGGATGTCGGTTTGATGTCGTTACAATAATAACGCCTGAATCAAACAAAAATTCAAACAACCGACCGACAATCATCGCGTCTGCAATATCGGTAATTTGCATTTCGTCGAAACACAAAAGACTGGCCTCTTTTATGATTTTTTCTGCAACTGGGCGGATCGCATCTTCGACACCTGTTTGGCGTGCTGTATGCAGATCGTCGTGTACGGTTTGCATAAATGCGTGGAAATGCACACGCCGTTTACGCTTGATTGGAGAGGCTTCAAAAAACAAATCCATTAACATGGATTTCCCGCGCCCAACTCCACCATAGATATACAAACCCTTTGGAGGCGCTGCTTTTACTCCAAACAAACCAGACATCAAAAATCTGGATCGTGGTTTATAACCTTCGATTGCAACAGCCAAGTCTTGAAGCGCCTGCAACGTATGGCGTTGATCTTCATCGTCTGTCAAATCACCAGAGGCGATACGACTGTTGTATACTTCAATTGGTTTCAACTGCTTCAGCCCCTAAAAACCTTTGACCTTAATTAACAATTCTCGCATGCTGTTACAACCAAAGAGGTCACTTTCATGCAACCCCAAAATCCACGTCTAATAACGCCAGTCTTGGTGGCATCTTCGCTCATTTTAATGATTGGATTTGCTGTACGCGCTTCGTTTGGTGTGTTCCAAATCCCAATTGCAGCGGAATTTGCGTGGGCGCGCTCGGATTTCTCGATGGCGATTGCAATACAAAACTTAGCCTGGGGTATTGGACAACCAATTTTTGGTGCAATCGCGGAAAAGGTAGGCGACAGAAAAGCTATCTTACTGGGGATTGCATTCTATGCCGTGGGCTTGGTTCTTTCCAGTTATGCGATCACACCCGGCCAGCATCAATTTTATGCGCTCTTCGTTGGTTTTGGCGTGGCTGGCACGGGGTTTGGTGTGGTCTTGGCGATCGTTGGTCGCGCGGCGTCCGATGAAAACAGATCAATGGCATTGGGAGTTGCGACTGCGATCGGCTCTGTCGGTCAAATCATTGGCCCACCATCCGCTGAATACCTGCTGACTCATTTTAATTGGTCAGTTGTCTTCTTGATCTTCGCCGGAGTTATGGTTTCTACCATCGTGTTGCTGCCAATTATTTCGGCACCCGAAAAGGATATGAAGCCAGAGCTCGAGGAAACCCTTTCGCAGATACTTAAAAAGGCGTTCTATGATCCCAGCTTCACGCTGATATTCCTTGGCTTCTTTTCCTGTGGTTTTCAACTGGCATTTGTAACGGCCCACTTCCCAGCATTTGTAACCGAAATGTGCAGCGCTATCAGTGGAGACGGATTGTTGGCAGACATCGGTGTAGACACCACCAGTGCGTTAGGCGCCTTTGCGATTGCTTTGATTGGTGCTGCGAATGTCGTCGGAACAATTACGGCAGGGTATTTTGGAAAGCGGTATAAGAAAAAGAACCTTCTGGCGATGATCTATACTGGCCGCACTGTCATTGCGATTATTTTCATTATGTTACCAATGACGCCGCTTACAGTCGTAACATTTTCAATCTCAATGGGGCTTTTATGGCTTGCGTCTGTGCCGCTTACCTCTGGTTTGGTTGGGTATATTTATGGGCTGCGTTACATGGGAACACTGTATGGCATCGTCTTTTTTAGCCATCAATTAGGATCATTTTTGGGTGTATGGCTGGGTGGTGCACTGTATGATATTTACGGCAGTTACACGATTGTTTGGTGGGTTGGAATTGGTGTCGGCGCTTTCAGCGCAATCGTACACATGCCAATCAAAGAGTTGCCGATCGGCAGTCGGCAACCAGTATAGTTTCAACTTTATGCGTTTTTGTTATTTATGACATGTTGAATTAACCCGGCGCTAAACTCCCCTATGCCACAAACGCACTGTAAATGCGTAGGGGATGGATTTGGCATATTCTGAAGGAACAGAATCAAAAGTAATGGCATTAGAGGCGCAAAATGCGCAACTCTTGGATCAAGTCGCCGCGCTGGAAAATAAATTAACAGAGCAAAACAGGCAGATAACAAAGGTTACCCGAAACCTGGAAATGACAATCACACGTTGGAACGATGCAGTTGCTGTCATGCCAGATGGGTTTGCCGTATTTGACAGTGATCACCGATTGGTATCGGCAAATCAGGCATACTCTGAAAACTTCGCAAAAATTAGACCTCTCCTGGTTGAAGGTGTTGAGCGTTCCCAGATATTTCAGGCGGGCATTGAAAATGACCTAATTGATACGGACGGAATCGCGGCAAATGAATGGATTGCGCAGCGCGAAAAAGCATGGCGTGACAACGAATTTCCAGAACCTCTTATCCGTACTGCTGATGGGGGGTGGCTGCGTCTGATCGAGCGACGCACGGCATCTGGCGATGTGGTGTCCTACCGCGTAAACATCACAGCAGAAAAAACACGCGAAGATGAACTTCGCACTGCACAAGCCGAAGCAGACGCTGCGAATCACGCAAAGTCGGCATTTCTAGCAAACATGAGCCATGAAATAAGAACACCAATGAACGGTGTCATTGGCATGGCAGATCTGTTGTCTGAAACTGACTTGGACAAAGAACAACGTGTTTTTATGCGTACGATCAAAAACTCCGGCGAAGCATTGTTGGTCATCATCAATGACATTTTGGATTATTCGAAAATTGAAGCCGATCAAATGGAGCTGTTTCCTGAGCCCTTCAATCTTGAAGAATGCATTCATGAGGTGACATTGCTGCTGGAAAACAAGGCGGCAGAAAAGGATCTTGATCTGCTTGTGGATTATGACTTGTTCACCCCAAGCACTTTTGTAGGTGACGCGGGGCGCATCCGCCAGGTGATGTTGAACCTTATTGGAAATGCGATCAAGTTTACGGAGGCGGGGCATGTATTAGTCCGTGTTATTGGCATTGATGAAGGCGATGAAAATCACATCCATGTCGCAATCGAAGACACAGGAATTGGAATTCCAAAAGACAAAATCGGCCATGTCTTTGGTGAATTCAAACAAGTCGACGAAGCCGAAAACCGTAAATACCAAGGCACTGGATTAGGACTAGCTATATCGAAACGTTTGATCGAACTTATGAACGGTGAAATGTGGTTAGATTCCGTGTACGGCGAGGGCAGCATTTTTGGGTTTAAAGTCAAACTACCAGTAAAGAAAATACATGATACAAAATTGCCGATGTTGATGGACGGGGTTTCACGTGCGCTGGTCATAGATGGCTTTGGTGAACAACAAAACATCCTTCAGAAACAATTGGGACATTTGGGCCTTAAGGTTGATTGTTTCTCCAATAGTTCGGACGCACTTGAGCAGTTTAAACATGATCCAAATTACGACCTTGTTCTTATCGAGGTCGCACTTTCAGACATGCAGGGTATCGACTTAGCTCAACAATTGCGTGACCTGAATTATTCAGGCCCGATGATCGCAATGTGCTCGCGAAAATCCCAAGGCACATTTAAACAAAACAAGGCACTATTTAATGCCAGTTTTCAAAAACCGGCTCTCCGAAGCGAACTCTATAAATCATTGAACGTGTACTATGACACTGCAGATAACTCCCCATTTTTTAAAGAGATCGATATTGCGCCGCCTGCATTTAGTCGAGGTACATTGAACGTATTGTTGGCAGAAGATAATAAAACCAATCAATTGGTGTTTTCCAAAATGATGAAATCTTCAGATATTGCCCTACGAATTGTGACCAACGGTGCAGACCTTGTTGAAATGGTGTCGGTTCAACCCCCGGATATTATTGTAACAGATATATCGATGCCGATAATGGACGGTATCGAAGCCACAAAAATTATCCGCGCAGCAGAAAATTTGAATATGGCTCCGCAAATTCCAATCCTTGCATTAACTGCACATGCCATGCATGGCGATCGTGAAAAATTCATCCGTGCAGGGATGGATGACTATCTGACCAAACCTCTGAAAAAGGATGTTGTAATTGCAAAAATTGAAGAAATGGCAATGCTTATGGCAACGCGTAAAAAATCTTTTGAGCTAGGCCAAATAGAAAAGCGAAAACAAGCACTCTAAATTTCAAAACAAGCACAGTGGCGCTATCCGATGTGATGTTTCCCACGTTTATCCGCTAGCTCAACTTGACGCTGACGTTCACGAAAACGCTCTTTGCGTTCGTCATCGGTGGTGTCGATACACAAATGGCAGGACACACCTTTTTCGAACTCAGGACGTTTGAAATCTTCAGGAGCCAAAGGCATACGGCAAGCGTAACATAAATCGTACTTACCCTCTTCCAAACCATGTTTCACCGAAACCCGTGCATCAAAAACAAAGCATTCACCGTTCCAGCTGCTATCGGTTTGCGGAACTTCTTCAAGATATTTAAGAATGCCACCTTTCAAGTGATACACATCATCAACACCTTCGTTCAGCAAATAGTTCGTCGATTTTTCACAACGGATACCACCAGTGCAAAACATCGCGACCCGTTTGTTATGAAAGCGTCCTTTGTTCTCTTCCCACCATGCAGGGAATTCACCGAAGCTTTTTGTTTCGGGGTCAATCGCGCCATCAAATGTACCAATCGCAACCTCGTAATCGTTACGCGTGTCGATCACGACAACATCTTCTTGGGCGATCAGATCATTCCAATCCTGAGCTTCAACATAGTTCCCAACATTCAAAGTTGGATCTACATCGGGCTGTCCCATTGTGACGATTTCCTTCTTCAACTTCACTTTCATGCGGTTGAACGGCATTTCCGACGCAATGCTCTCTTTGTGCTCCAGATCAATACAACCAGGTAAGGCGCGTAAATGCGCAAGTACAGCATCGATGCCACCGCGTGGTCCGGCAATTGTTCCGTTGATGCCCTCGAACGCCAACAAAAGCGAGCCTTTGATCCCTTGTGCGCGGCACAATTTCAACAGTGGTTCTTGCAGCGCAATATGATCCGCAAACTTTGTAAAATGGTACAGTGCTGCAACAACAACTTGAGACATGAAACTCGCTCCTAGTGCCCGCTGATTTTGCCGGACAAAATATCGTAATCCGTCGCGATCAAATAGCTTGGATCATCGTCCGCATCGACAATTAATTGCCCAGCTTTTGACAGCAAGGCATGGCAATCACGTGATAGATGGCGCAACAGCAATCGTTTGCCCGCTGCTTCGTATTTCGCGGCAACGGCATCAATGGCCTGCAATGCGCTGTGGTCAACAACACGCGATCCGTTGAAATCTAAAATAACAGTTTCTGGATCGTCTTCAGGATGGAACATTTCAATGAACCGTGTCGTTGAGCCAAAAAACAATGGGCCGGATAATTCATAAACGCGACCACCTTCTTCAGATTCAGATGGGCGCACTGTCGCTTGAATTTGCGCCGCAGCATTCCAAGCATAAACAAGCGCCGAAATGATAACACCCACAACAACCGCTGTGGCCAAATCAGAATATACAGTCACTGCGGTAACGACGATGATAACTAAACCGTCGGAAAACGGAATGCGTTTCATTAGTCGAATGGATTGCCAAGCGAACGTGCCGATGACGACCATAAACATAACACCAACTAATGCGGCCAAAGGAATCAAATCAATGATCCCGCTAGCGAACAATATGAAGACCAACAAAAATAAAGCCGCGGAAATGCCGGCCAAGCGCGTCCGCCCACCTGAATTCACATTAATCATTGATTGACCAATCATAGCACAACCACCCATGCCGCCAAAGAAACCAGTCACAATGTTTGCGCCACCTTGGGCCAAACATTCCTGACTTGCGCCACCTTTTTTGCCAGTAATGTCACCAACTAAATTCAGGGTCAGCAGACTTTCGATCAATCCAATCGCTGCCAAGATGACTGCATATGGGAAGATGATAAATAATGTTTCCAAATTGAACGGAACACTTGGTATTGCAAATGACGGCAAGCCACCTTTTACGGATGCCAAATCACTGACGCGCGGTACTGGAATATCAAACGCGATAACCAAACCAGCGACCAACCCGATAGCAACCAAAGGTGCGGGAATGGAACGGGTGATTTTCGGCGTTGCCCAAATTAAAAACATGGTCAAAAAGACCAAGCCAAATGTAATGGCCAAAGTCATACCAGACATCCAAACATGATGCCCGCTGGCATCAACGGTTTTGAAATGCTCCATCTGCGCCAGAAAAATTACAATCGCCAAGCCATTCACAAAACCTAACATAACGGGATGTGGCACGAGGCGCATAAATTTACCCAGGCGAAACACGCCTGCCAGAACTTGTAAAATCCCCATCAACACAACGGTTGCAAACAAATATTGAACGCCGTGGTCAGCAACCAAGGCAACCATAACAACAGCTAATGCACCAGTTGCACCTGAAATCATGCCAGGGCGACCGCCGAACACAGATGTAATAAGGCCCACGATGAACGCTGCGTACAAACCAACCAAGGGGTCAACGCCTGCTACAAATGCAAACGCAACTGCTTCGGGCACCAAGGCCAATGCAACCGTAAGGCCAGACAAAACATCAGTCTTTGCCTGCATCGGTGTGATCGGAGTGTAATCAGGACTGCGATCAGACGCGCGCAAACGGCGTGTAAAGTCTGCGATAGTTGTAAACTTGGCCATGGGTCATTCCTTGCAAGGGTTTCGCGCCTTCTAGGCTCTTTCATCTCGGAATTAAAGACCAATCTCCCATGAGCTATGCGGCCCAGATAACACGTTCAGTAAGCGCCAAAGCTATTCGTCGCCGATACGTCCGCGCAGGGCCTTAACTTGCCCGCGTTTTGTCTTGCTATCCATGCGCCGTCTTTGTGATGCTTTGGTCGGCTTCGTCTTTACACGATACTTCGGGCGCTTCGTTGCTTCGATGATCAGTTCAACCAATTTCTCTTGTGCCAATGCGCGGTTCATCGGCTGTGATCGATGTTTTTCCGCGGTGATAATGATGGCGCCATCTTTGGTCCACTTTCGTCCAGCGAGCGTGCGCAATCGTGCTTTCACATAAGGCGTAAGGTTTGGCGATCTCTCTGCTTCGAACCGTAACTCAACAGCAGTGGAAACTTTGTTCACATGCTGCCCGCCCGGGCCAGATGATCGCATGAAGCTCTCTGTGATTTCCCAGTCTTCTATGTGAATATGTTCGGTAATTTTAATCATGATCCCATGATCTAACCCGACAGAAGCGCTTAAGCAACTTTATCGGCGTCGCTGCTTTCTGTTGTGGACTGCGACAACGTCGCCAACAAATCCAACAATTGTTCATAATTCTCCGAACCAAAGCGGCTTTGTAAGTTAGTAACGATATCGGCAGCCTCTTGATTGTTTGCGGAGATGATTTTTTCCCCCAGATTGGTGATTTCCAACATTTGGCGCCGACGATCTGTTGCGTCTTGGCTTCGGGTGATCAGTTTCTTTTCGACAAGGGTACGCAAAATACGCGTTAAGCTAGGCATCAGTAAACAAGCGCGTTCAGAAACCTCTGTTGCGTCCTGTGTCCCATTTTCCGACAAAACGCGCAGCACGCGCCATTGTTGTTCCGTCAAGTTTGAATTGGCCAACATTGCGCGAATGGGCGGCATAATGCTTTCGCGGGCGCGGATAAGCGCAATCGGCAAAGAGCGTGTTGTCGTTGGTAGCGTTTTTTTCATTTTCGCGGCCTGTCTGAATTGTGGACTGCTTAGCATGGTAAGGAAAGTAATTGACAGTGCAAGATTTCTTTGGCTAGTATGAATTTAGTTAACATGTGTAGGAATTCGAATGCCGCATTTTCAAATAGAATACTCTGGCAACCTAGAAGAGGCCGTCGATATCGGCGGGTTTTGCGAACAAATCCGTGCCAAGGCTGTTACGATTGATACCTTTCCGGCGGCAGGTGTGAGGGTACGTGCAACGCGCGTCGACCACTATGCAATTGCAGACGGAAATCCAAAACACGCTTTTGTCGATATTTCAATTCGCTTACGCGCAGGTCGCGCACCGGATGTCAAAGCAGACGCAAGTCAGCAGATTTTTGAATGTGCGCATGATTTTTTAGCGGACTATATGTCCCAACATCCTCTCGCACTTTCGCTTGAAATGCGCGACATCGACCCCGAACTTTCGCCCAAAACGGGCACAATCCGTGACCATCTGGAGATAACGAAATGAGTGTCCTTGACCAAAATATCGAAAAACTAAACGGCTATCTGAGACGTTTCAAAGAAACTGGAATTCAAAACCGTATTGCCGGTGTTGATTGTACGGGCGCGGGAGGTGTATTTCAAACCTCTTCTCCTGTTGATAAATCAATAATTTGCGACGTCGCACGTGGCGATGCCAGCGACATAGACGTGGCCGCAAAAGCTGCTGCAGACGCATTCCCTATCTGGCGTGATATGCCAGCATTGGAACGCCGTAAAATCTTGTTGCGTGTGGCGGATGGAATCGAGGCTCGGGCCGAAGAAATTGCATTGTGCGAATGCTGGGATACCGGTCAAACCATCCGTTTTATGTCCAAGGCCGCATTGCGTGGCGCCGAAAACTTTCGATATTTCGCAGATCAAATCGTTCAGGCCCGTGATGGCCAACATCTACAATCTCCAACTTTAATGAACATCACAGCACGCGTTCCTATTGGCCCTGTTGGCGTCATTACACCGTGGAACACACCGTTCATGCTTTCTACATGGAAAATCGCGCCTGCATTGGCGTCCGGCTGTACTGTGGTTCACAAGCCCGCCGAGGATTCTCCGCTGACCGCGCGCCTACTTGTTGAAATCGCCGAAGAGGCGGGGCTGCCACCTGGTGTTTTGAATACCGTAAATGGTTATGGCCATGATGCTGGTAAACGATTGACCGAACACCCCGCGATCAAAGCAATTGCCTTTGTGGGTGAAAGCGCAACAGGTTCAATGATAACCAAGCAAGGCGCGGATACATTAAAACGGATGCATTTAGAATTGGGTGGTAAAAACCCAGTGATCGTATTTGACGACGCTGACCTGGATCGCGCATTGGACGCTGTGATTTTCATGATCTATTCGATCAACGGCGAACGCTGCACATCATCCAGTCGCTTACTTATCCAAGATACAGTACGTGAAAAATTCGAAGCAATGCTAATCGAACGGGTGAATAATATCAAAGTGGGTCATCCACTGGATCCTGCAACCGAAATCGGCCCGTTGGTTACGAAAACGCATTTCGATAAGGTTGTATCTTACTTTGATATCGCCAAACAAGATGGCGCAACAGTTGCAGCCGGTGGGGAAGTGGTTGGCGAAGAAGGTTATTTTGTTCGCCCAACTTTGTTTACCAACGCATCCAACAAAATGCGCATCGCCCAAGAGGAAATTTTTGGCCCAGTGCTGACTTCAATCCCCTTCACAACCGAAGAAGAGGCATTGGAAATGGCGAACGATACGCAATATGGCCTGACGGGCTACGTTTGGACGAATGATCTAACCCGCGCCTTACGTTTCACTGATAAGCTAGAGGCCGGAATGATCTGGGTGAACTCTGAAAACGTACGTCACTTACCAACACCGTTTGGCGGCGTAAAATCTTCGGGCATTGGCCGCGACGGTGGCGACTGGAGCTTTGATTTCTATATGGAACAAAAGCACATCGGCTTTGCGCGCGGACAACATAAAATCATGCGTCTTGGCGCACAGTAAATCGAAACAATCTGACATCTAGGAGGCAAACATGCCAGTACCTGCACCGAATTTATACCCCGACTTCAACACAATCCGTCTAAGCCACACATGTCTGAACGTATCTGATTTGGCCGCGTCGCGAAAGTTTTACACCAAAATCCTTGGGCTCCAAGTCACCGACGAAACGGACACACATGTCTATCTACGTGCAATGGAAGAGCGCGGCCACCACTGTGTAATTTTGCAAAAATCAGACCAACCAGGCACCGTCGAAGTCATGGGTTTCAAAACTTTTGACGAAGCCGATCTTGATCGCGCGGAAGCGTGGTTCAAATCCAAAGGCCGCCCAACACAATGGGTCGAACGCCCTTACCAAGGTCGCACATTACTGACATGGGACAACATTGGTATTCCATTGGAATTTTACCACAAAATGGACCGCCTAGAACCCATCCACCAAAAATACGAGCTATATCGCGGCGTCAAACCATTACGGATCGACCATTTCAACTGCTTTTCGCCGGACGTTGATGCGTCCGTTGAATTCTACAGTGACTTCGGTTTCCGCGTGACTGAATACACAGAAGATGAAGTCAGCAAAAAATTGTGGGCCGCTTGGATGCACCGCAAAGGTGGCGTGCATGATATGGCGTTTACAAACGGAACCGGCCCGCGCATGCACCACGTTGCATTTTGGGTTCCAACACCACTGAACATTATCGATCTGCTGGATTTGATGTCCACCACAGGCTATGTCGATAACATCGAACGCGGTCCAGGCCGCCATGGCATTTCAAATGCATTCTTCCTTTATGTGTTGGATCCAGATGGGCACCGCATTGAAATCTATTGTTCAGATTATCAAACTGTCGATCCAGATTTGGAACCAATCAAATGGGATCTCAAAGATCCACAACGTCAAACTTTGTGGGGCGCTGCCGCACCGCGCAGCTGGTTTGAACACGGAACAAAATTCGTAGGTACGGAACCAGTTGAATCAGAGCTGGACGCCAGCCCAATCATTGCACCATAAAACCTGCCATACATAAGGAACTACTCATGCGACTAGCTACATATACCGCCAATGGCGAAACTTTTTACGGTGGCGTTACCGACACAGGCATGATTGCCTTGTCACCTGACTTTGCGAAATGGCCAACATTGTATGATGCAATCGCAGACGGTGGGATAACGGAATTGGTGGACGCGGCCAAAGGCGGATCGGTTACACACACAGATTTTGAATATGAAATGGTTATGCCAAACGCACGCCGCATTTTGTGCGTCGGCGTGAACTTTCCTGATCGCAATGCCGAATACAAAGATGGCAGCGAACTGCCTAAATTCATGTCTTTGTTCCCACGTTTCGCCAGTGGCTTCACAGGACACAATCGCCCACTGATCCGCCCGCCAGAAAACGAAACCTTAGATTACGAAGGCGAAGTTGCCATTGTCATCGGCAAAGAGGGTCGTCGCATCAGCCAAGAAAATGCGTATGATCATATCGCCGCCATCACCTTGTGCAACGAAGGCACGATCCGTGATTGGGTCCGCCATGCGAAATTCAACGTGACCCAAGGTAAAAATTGGGATTGTTCGGGGGCAATCGGCCCGTGGTTGGTTCCATTTACGGATGCTCGCCAACTGGACGATGCTCGCATCGAGACACGTGTAAATGGTGAAGTTCGCCAAGACGACACACTGTCACGCATGATGTTCCCGATACGGCGTGAAATTGAATACATCTCTACTTTCATGACCTTGCTGCCAGGTGACATCATCGTCACAGGCACGCCAACGGGCGCTGGCGCACGTTTTGATCCACCGCGTTACTTAAAGCCAGGTGACGTCGTCGAAATCGAAGTCGAAGGCATTGGCCTACTTCGTAACACCGTCGCCGACGAAGTATTATGATGACGCCCGTCGATCATACTAAGGTTGCCGCAGATCTTTTACAGGCGGAAAAAACGGGCCAACAAATTGGCCTGCTAACCCAGCGTCATCCTGAAATGATTATGGATGATGCCTACGCAGTCCAAAGCGCAATTCTACAAGCGAAACTGGCCGCTGGTCGCCGTGTTATCGGTTGGAAAATCGGATTAACGTCCAAAGCAATGCAATACGCATTGAACATCGATATTCCTGACAGCGGGATTTTGTTCGATGATATGTTGTTTGAAAACGGCGCGACAGTACCAGCAGGTCGTTTTATACAGCCCCGCATAGAGGCAGAGATTGCCTTTGTCATGAGTTCCGCAGTTGGCGGCGCAGGCGTCACACGCGATGACATTATAGCAGCGACAGATTATGTAGCACCTTCCATTGAAATACTCGACACGCGCATTCAACGCATTGATCCGGAAACGGGACGCGCTCGCACAGTTCTCGATACGATCAGCGACAACGCGGCAAATGCGGGAATTGTTCTGGGCGACGCACGCCACAACTTCGATGCATATGATTTGCGTTGGGTCGGCGCAATAACCAGCCGCAACAACGAGGTCGAGGAAACCGGACTTGGCGCTGGCGTGTTAAATGATCCAGTCGAAAGTGTTGTTTGGCTGGCACGCCGCATGGCGCAATACGGTCAATCAATTGAACCTGGTCAAATCATCCTGTCAGGCAGCTTTATTCGTCCCGTTGAATGCCCAACTGGTGCAAAAATTCACAGCGATTTTGGCGATTTTGGATCGGTCAGTATCAATTTCGAATAGCCAATGAAAAAGCCCACACCAAGGAATGTGGGCTTCTCTCGAGATTTAGAGGTGGCAAGCAAAGCGCTAGGCTTTGGAGCCGGATAATTGATTTGGGGGGCTGCCCCCTAAACGATTACCTCGCTCGTATCCTTCACCAGCTGCTCTTTTTTCCCAATAATCATAGGCACCTCCTTTCGACTGTTACATGATCGGAACGTCTGTCCGATAACCGAATCATGCAACGAGTCTGCTAAAAATCCAAGAAGTTTTTGAAAAACTTTTGTGAAATGATGTGTTTAGTGGACGTAGAAACGGCACGCCTCGAATGGAAGCGTGCCGCATTTGAATCTTAAAACTGTAAAGCCGACCTAGGCAGGTGTGTTTTGCCATTTGTTGACCAACATCCGAAACGGCACCAACGCGATTAGTGCTAGCGACAGTTTAACCAACCAATCTGCAACCCCCAAGGAAACCCACAACGGAGCCGTAGGACCCATGCCCAACAAGGGAACTGGGCCGGTGGCCCACGACACATCGTTTACAGGCTCTAAGCTTGCCAGTGTGGCGGAAAACGCGATGGTGAAAAACAGGGCTGTATCCAATGACGATCCAACCAATGTGGATGCCAGTGGTGCGCGCCACCATTTGCCGTCCCGTAATTTGTTGAACACAAAAACGTCAACCAACTGGGCAATCAAAAACGCGGTACCAGAACCGATTGCAATACGCAGGGTAACCAATGGTCCAAACTCGCCCATAATCTGCGTACCGATAAAGGAACAAATCACACCGACGACAAAACCGACGAACACTACTTTACGCGCCTGGTTGGCCCCGTACAGACGGTTCATGATGTCGGTAACCAAGAAGGCAAACGGATAGGTAAACGCCCCCCATGTCAGCCAATCGCCAAGCAAATGCTGAACTAAAATATTCGATGCGACGACAATTGTCGCCATGGCGATAACGCCAATGATAAAACCACGTTTCATTTGTAACTCCGTTTTGAAAAGGTTTCGGACACTTTGCTTATTACTAAGCAAGGCGCTGTTAGCGGCTTTGCGCCTTTTGCGCAAGTAATCCTGCACAAAGATTGTGATTTTTCAAATCAGCACTATTTGCAAAGAAAGGGAGTACAGTTTTATGTGGATACGAACAATAATTCTCGGCCTAGCAATTCTAACAACATTGGTCAGCACAGCCTTTGCGCGTGATCACACCTTTTCGAATGGCGCTTTGACGGATGAACAATTTTACCAAGCAATCACTTGCAAAGCCAACGTCGACGGCCCCTGTCAGGAAAAACCAGCACGCTGGCCTTCTTTTATCTCGAACCAACTGACCGTTGGTCTAGCCCAAGTTCAAAAAGGTACCACCAAGGCCCAAGAAGAGGTTGTACGTGCGGCCCTCCAAGAAAGTATTTCGATCATAAATGCATCCGGCGCCAACGTGAAATTGCGTTATGTTTCTGGCATTATGGCGCATCGCACATGGATAAAAGTGCACATCATTCAGCCCCAAGGCCCCAAGCATCTTATCAAAGGTGTTTCGCTCAAGGGCTTCAATGGGTTGCGTGCACAAAATGCGCGAACGCAAGTTTACGTCAACAAAAACTACAAGATTGCACGCGCAGGGGTCACAATCAGCAATTCAGTTACTGATCCACTTCAATTACGCGCAATCGTTTTAGAAGAGCTGGTTCAATCATTGGGCTTGATGTGGGACATCGAAAACCCGCATTACAATGCGATCTCGATCTTCAGCCAATCAGGCCCAGATAATCTTTTGAAAATCCAAGGACAAGATAGGGCGATTTTACAACGCCACTATCCATTTTAATTTGGCTTAGATACCAACGGCGATGACGGCCTTGGCGATTGTGTCGATCTTGTCTACGGTCACACCCGCAATGTTCAAACGACCATCAAACACCATGTAAATCGCGTGCTCATCACGTAATTGATCAACCTGTGCCTCTGTCGCGCCAATGCGTGAAAACATGCCGCGATGTTCGGCCAAAAACCCAAAACGATCTGATCCACATTCAGCTTGTAATGCTTGCGCCAATTTTTGACGTGCATTCAACATACCTAAACGTACTTCTTCTAATTCGGCAGCCCAATCGGCACGCAATTCAGGGTCGGTTAGCACCATGGTCACCAAGCGCGCACCATGATCAGGCGGAAAGCTAAAGTTTTGACGGTTCACGTAAGCCAGGTTGCCTTGTGTGATTGCAGAAGTTCCCGCATCAGCAGACAGTGCGATAATCAAACCGCAACGCTCACGATAAATACCAAAGTTCTTAGAACAGCTGGCTGCAATGAACATTTCAGGGAACATGCCCGCCAACAAGCGTGTGCCATATGCGTCTTCTTCCAAACCGTCACCAAATCCTTGGTAAGCAATATCGATGAATGGAATTGCACCTTTTGCCAGCAACAATTCAGCCACTTGGCCCCACTGTGCTTTGTTCAGATTGGCACCTGTAGGATTGTGACAGCAACCGTGTAAAACAACCACATCGCCTGACGCAACTTTTTCTAAATCCGAAATCATTCCATCGAAATTAACAGAACGGTTTTTAGCATCGAAATATGTGTATTTTTCAACGGGAACGTTTACGTGTTTCGCGATGCTTAAATGGTTACCCCATGTTGGATCGCTGAACCAAACTTTGGCACCAGTACCTGTCATTTTGACAAGTTCGATCACATGGTGCACTGCGCCAGTGCCACCAGGCGTCGCACAAAAAGAAACGCGGCTGCGATCGACACTGTCGGCAAAAATCAAATCGGCCATAGCATTGTGAAAACCACCGTCACCAATCATGGCAGTATAAGTTTTGGTCGTCTCTTCGTTCCACAAACGTTGCTCTGCCGTTTTAATCGCGCGCATGATTGGCGTATTGCCACCAGCGTCTTTATAAACACCGACACCAAGGTCGATTTTTGTATCGCGTGGATCCGCGTTATACAGAGCAGACAAACCGATAATTCGGTCAGCGGGTTGTTTTTTCAACGAAGAGAGCATGTCTCGTGTCCTTAACTGGTTGAGATTGGCAGGTCATCACGGGCGCCCCATTCAGACCATGATCCGTCATACAATGCCACATCAGGGTGGTCTAGCTGTTTTAGCGCCATACTTAAAACCGCTGCCGTAACTCCAGACCCACAAGAGGTCACAATAGGTGCATTTAAATCAACACCAGCGTCCGTAAAGACTTGTTGTAACTCTGCTGTTGATTTCAAAAACTGACCTTCGTTCAAAACGGATTTGAAGAAGACACTCGTTGACCCAGGAATATGCCCAGAACGCGTATTTGGCCGTGGTTCTGCGGCTTGGCCTGCAAACCGCGCAAGTGGACGGGCATCAATGACCTGAGCTGATGTATTTAAAACGCCAGCTACATCAACGATATGTTTGGCGTTCAGGTTGGCGGAAAAATTCCCACGCGCTGGTTCAATAGGTTCAGATGCAATCGGATGTTTATCAGATATCCATTTTGGCAATCCGCCATCAAGCACAAAAATATTTGTGTGGCCCATGGCATGAAACAGCCACCACACACGCGGTGCCGAAAAAATTCCTGCGCTGTCGTAAACTACGATAGTGTCGCCATCGGAAATCCCCATCAACTCAATATGCGCGCTAAATGCGCTGGCGGTTGGAACCATATGGGGCAGATCGCTGTTAAGAGCGGCAACCTTGTCGATATCAAAAAACTGTGCACTTGGAATGTGTGTCTGCTGATATTCTTCAAATGTATCGCGGGCTTGGGTTGGTAAATACCACGACGCATCCAGAATTTTAACATTCTCAATATTCTTAGCTAACCATTGTGTTGTGACTGTAACTTGCATCCCAAAAACTTAGCGCAGGTGCTTGGCATAGGCAAAGAAAAACGTGCACCCAAGTCCCCTTGAATGCACGCTCAGAATTCGTTTTCAATAATTTATTTTGCCAAAACCTTTTTGACCATACCGATGATAACCATCAAGGCACCACCACCAACGCCGCCAGATGCCAACGAGCCTATCATTGACCCCATGTCACCACCTGCGCCAAGTGCGCCCAGAATTTGGCCACCCAAGCCACCGCCTACGATACCGGCAATTGAGTTGCCCAAAACGCCAAGGTTTAGGTTCTTTAACAATCCACCAGCAACGTTCCCGCCAACTGCGCCTGAAATTGCCTGAATAAGTAATGCTTCCATTGTAATATTCCCCTGTTTATCGGCCCATTATCGAGCCTTCATTTTTCAAGTAGGGGTATTTTACGTCAAAACAAGGTTATTTCCTAAGAAATTTAACCATGATCCCGCATAAGGCGTGACTTTTGGCGGTTCCAATCGCGTTGTTTTTCGTTTTCGCGCTTGTCCGACTTTTTCTTACCTTTAGCCGTTCCGATCAAAAGTTTCACTTTACCTTTGTCGTTAAAATACATTTTTAACGCTATTATGGTCATGGCATCGCGGCCTTTAGCTTGCCATAATTTGACCAACTCACGTTTAGAAACGAGTAGCTTGCGGCGTCGGCGCTCTTCGTGCCCAAAATTCTGTGCTTGGGTGTAAAGAGAGATATATGAATTGATCAACCACAGTTCGCCATTTTCGATATCCACATAGCTTTCAGCGATGTTTGCGGAACCAATACGCAAGGCTTTAACTTCTGAGCCCATTAGCATGATACCGCATTCGTACACGTCTTCGACCGCGTAATCATAACGCGCGCGACGGTTTTCGACGATCATTTTGTTGTTATCTGGTGTTTTCGATTTTGCCATGGTCACAGTGCTATATTGCAGTCAACGCCCGCTGCCAAGACCATAAGGGGTGCGCGCACCCCTCTGAACGCAAATGCGTTCATTCACCCCGCGGATATTTTAACAAAGTAAAAACTATTTTCTGAAAATAGTAGGGACGTGGCACAGGCAGGGATGTCGATGGCCGCCAAAGTAAAACCGCCCCGCGTGATTGGATCAGCGGGGTGCAATTTTTTAGTTTAAGATACCTGCATTGCGCATGGCCGCTTGGATTTTTGCCTTTGTCTCATCCAATAAACCCGTAAGTGGCAGGCGCACATCTTCTGTGCTTTTTCCTATCAACGAGGCACCGTATTTTGCGCCAACCAAACCCGGTTCAGTGAAAATGGCTTCGTGAAGTGGCATCAAGCGGTCCTGGATTGTTAAGGCAGTTGCAAAATCGCCGATCAGCAATGCATTTTGAAAATCAGCACACAAGCGTGGTGCAACGTTCGCAGTTACAGAAATAGCACCCACGCCACCATGCGCATGAAAACCCAATGCGCTAGCGTCTTCTGCCGACATTTGAATGAAATCAGTTCCACAGGCCAAGCGTTGTTGGGTAACGCGATCCATTGATCCAGTTGCATCTTTGACGCCAACAATGAATTCTAGTTTCGCCAAAGCACCCATGGTTTCAGGTGTCATATCAACAACCGAACGGCCCGGAATATTGTAAACAAAGATTGGCAAATCAACGGCATTCAAAGCTTCAAAATGCGCATATAAACCGCGTTGCGTCGGCTTGTTGTAATATGGTGTTACAACAAGTGCGGCGTCTGCACCGACATCTTTGGCAAACTGCATCAAGCGCAATGCTTCGGCTGTGTTGTTTGAGCCTGCGCCTGCGATAACTGGAACGCGGCCGGCCGTGTGTTCAACAACAACGCGGATAACCTCTTCGTGCTCTTTATGAGACAAAGTGGCACTTTCACCAGTTGTACCCATCGGCACCAAACCATGGCTGCCCTCGGCGATTTGCCAATCGACCAAGTGTTTAAGGGCGTCATAATCCACCTTACCGTTTGAAAACGGTGTGATAAGTGCGGGCATAGAACCTTTAAACATGGGGTTTCTCCTTAAACCAAGTGATTCAACCGCGCATATAGCGCGAAAATCAGCCGATGTGTACTGTGAATTTTGTGATTGCGAACATGTCACTTTGAAATAATGCCACGTTCCCCTAACTTGAGCACTGATTTCAAAGGTAAGACATGACCAAATTTCTGAAAACAATTCTATTCTGCATGACCGTCATGAGCAGCACAAGCACTGCAATGGCTGAACCGAGCGAAGGCAAAGCTCTGTCTGACGCGCTTTTGGCCGTTGGAATAGGCGACTTTGCTAGTGCGGATGCAATGATCGCACAGATTGATAACCCTGTCGCGCAAACGCTTATCAATTGGGCACGTCTGCGTGCTGGCGACGGCGAGTGGCAACAATACTTACAATTCCTGACTGATAACCCCGATTGGCCAGGTCTAAAGCGACTTCGCAAGCAAGCAGAAAAAGTCATCCCAGAAACACCACATATTGTTAACGCTTTCTTTTCTCAAACGCAGCCCCAAACAGCACATGGGTTTCTTCGGTTGATTGCCGCTCAGGACGATCCTGTCATCGCGCAGCAATTAACGATCAAAGCATGGTTAAGCTTGGCGCTAAGCGAAGAAGAACAAGCCGCGTTCCTTTCAAAATACGCAGAAGCGCTAAAGGATCATCATGTATCTCGTCTTGATAACCTTCTATGGCGAAAATTGCGTTCGCAGGCGGATCGGATGAAACCGTTCGTCACTGCGGATCAGTTTATGTTGGCTCAGGCGCGGATGGCCTTGCAGCGCCGCGATAGCGCGGTGGATGAGGCGCTGGGCCGAGTTTCACCATCACTGATCGATGATGGTGGCCTTGCATTTGACCGTTTCGAATGGCGCATGGCTAAGGGGCGCTGGGATGAAGCACAGGATTTAATCCTTGAACGCACAAGTGAGCAGACGAATATGGGGCGGCCGAAAAAATGGGCCAGCCGTCGTCGGGGTTTCGCACGTCGTGCAATGCGGGCAGGGAAAATTGATCACGCTTATCGGCTGGCCAGCCAACATGAACTCACCTCTGGGTCTGATTTTGCAGACTTGGAATGGTTGGCGGGATATATCTCTTTGATCTATCGTGATGACCCAAAACGGGCATTGGGGCATTTTGAAACCTTCAACGCGGCGGTGAAATCGCCAATCAGCCTTGGTCGCGCATCCTATTGGCTGGGCCGCGTTCACGAAGCATTAGAGGATTTCGACAACGCAGCTATTCAATACAAACGGGGTACAATGTTTCAAACCAGTTTTTACGGTCAATTGGCAGCACAACGTATTCAGGCCAAACCAGATCAAACATTAGCTGGGCGTGAAGAAATCGGCGACTGGCGAACAGCCAGCTTTGCCAACAGCTCTGTCTTCGAAGCCGCCAAACTATTGCACGGTGCGAACAAACCCATAATGACACGCTGGTTTATGACACATATGGCAGAAACACTTCCACGCTCGGAATTATTGCAACTGGCAGACTATGCAAAACAAATGGGGGCAGATTTTGTGACACTAGGCATCGCAAAAGAGGCTGCGAAACGGGGCATTATTTTACCACGTGCCTACTTTCCGATCACAAAACTGGCTGATTTCGCGGACAAGGTCCCGCCCGAAGTTGCGATGGCAATTGCGCGACGCGAAAGCGAATTAAATCCCGCCGCCATCAGCCCCGCTGGCGCACGCGGCTTGATGCAGATTATGCCCGCCACGGCGCGCGATGTCGCTGCGAAAATTGATGTGCCATACGACCGTGATCGCCTGACATCAGATTGGGAATACAACGCCACGCTTGGCACTGCTTATCTTGGCGGCTTGATCGAAAAATACGAAGGTTCTTATGTGCTAGCCTTCGCGGCCTATAATGCGGGACCAAACCGTGTAGTGGAATGGATTGATCTTTATGGTGATCCACGAGATCCACTGACGTCTGTCGTCGATTGGATCGAACATATTCCATTTCGCGAAACGCGTAATTATGTGATGCGCGTGGTGGAATCGCTGCATGTGTATCGCGCGCGCATTTCGGGGCAAACACCAGTGCTTCAACTCTTGGAAGATCTGTCGCGGGGGTAATTAAGCTTTAGAGGCTGCGCGACGTTCGCGCCAAATTGTATAAAGCCCCGCCGCAATCACGATACTTGCTCCAATTGCAGTCGTAGATTTCAGTGTCTCGCCAAAGATTGTCATCGCCATCACAGACACAAACACCAAATGTAAATAGGTGAACGGTTGCAATCCACTTGCCTCCGCAACCTCATACGCTTTGATCAATAAGAAATGCCCTAACACACCGGTTACACACAGGATTCCCATCCAAATCCAATCAGACTGTGCCATCGGTTCCCAAAAAAACATACCGATACAGGTCATAAAAATTGACCCAACAATTCCCGTCCAGAAAAAACTGGTTTCTGCATTATCCTTGCGTGCGCCAAGTCGGGTAAAAATTGAATACAGCGCAAATAAAACGGCTGACCCAATGGGCAACAACAAGGTTAATTCCAGCGCTTGTGATCCTGGCTGCAACACAATCAAGATGCCAAAAAACCCTACGCCAATGGCGACCCAGCGGCGCAATCCGACATATTCACCCAGTATCGGCCCTGACAAAGCTGCGACAATCAATGGATTTACCGAAAATATCGCCATGGTTTGTATCAACCCGACATAGACAAAACTTAGGACTGCAACACAAATTTCGACGGTCAACAAAAGGCTTCGAAAAATTTGAAACATTGGTTGGGACGTTTTGGCGGCTGGGCGGATCGATCCTGTACGCGCCTTGGCCAAGAACAAAACAAAAGCTGCGAAAAACCAATAGCGAACCATAACAACCATAAAGGCATTATACTCACCGGCCAAATGGCGCGAAATTCCGTCCTGCATCGCAAAGACAAAGGTCGCTGAAATCATCAACACGATTCCCAATTTGGTGTTTGTTTGTGTCACGATGTTGCTCCATTTTCGCCAACACAAACCCTAGCGGACACGTCGCCAAAAGCAAGCAAGATCATGTCGCTGTTATTGATGCGTAGCGCCTAAGATGTTACGCTCGCAGGACGTTATAAAGGTAATATTATGATTAATACAATTTGGGTGTCTTGCGCACCGCGTACAGGTTCAATGTGGACCTATAATGTTACCCGCGAAATTTGCCGTATCACAGGACATAACGTCAAACCCACTGATGTACCTCAAAGCGATAACGACATGATTAAGCTGGCACAAACTCAAGCACATAATTCCGATGATCCACAGGATAAATGGGTCTTGAAAGTGCATAAAATTTTGGCGCCAAATATCCCGCGATCCAAAATCATAACGACCCATCGTGATCCACGCGATGTATTGGTTTCGTTCCAAGAGTTCATGAAATCAACTTTTGAAGCAGCTTTCGATTTTGGCCGATGGGTTGTAAAATATACAACCGCCTACAAAGACTATGACCCTGATTACTTATTTATGGTGGCTTATGCTGACATAGAACAACGCCCTGCATATGTGATCCAACAGATTGCAGGTTTTATCGATGCAGATATCTCGCCAGATCAAGCAGACACTATCGCCGCGAAATTTTCGCGCCAAAAGGTAAAGCAGATCATTGAAAGAGCGGATCAAAAAATGGAACAAGCCAAAGAAACAGGTAAAATCGACCGTCGCGAAGTCGTCATCTTGTCAGAAAAAAATTACCGCGCTTTTGATTTACAATCGGGCTTTCAATCGGGTCATGTATCGTCACGAAAAACAGGCGATTGGGCCAAAGTTTTGGATGAAGCTCAACGAAAGTTGGTCGACGCAGAGTTTGCCAACTGGCTTGCCGATTATGGCTACAATACTGATGAGTCCTGACGCTGCTCCAAAACAACAATCGCTATTGCTGCCAGTAAGCTAATTATCTTGGCTCCTAACAGGAATGCCAAAAACCCATAAGCCGCGTTTTCGGGTGTCAAAATTGCCGCCATCGTGGCCGCCAAAACAGCACCAAAACCCACTGCCATTGCACCCGATAACCCAGACGCACTGCCTGCTAAATCAGTGCGCACGTTCATCACGCCAACATTGCAACTTGGCAAACTTAATCCATTCCCGATGCCGATAAATATAGTGGCCCCAAAGATTGAAAATGCGCTGACATAGCCACTTAAGACGGCAATCAGCCCCATGCTTAAACCTGCCACACAAACAATGCGTCCAGACACAATCATCGTTGAAATTCCGATGCGATTAATCAAACGCTTAGAAACGAAAATACCAAATACGAACCCAAGCGTGATTGACCCCATATAAAACCCTAAATGAGTGGCTGGAACGCCTAAAACTGAATTTGCGATCAATGGCGCACCACTTAGGAATGCAAAATAACAGGCCACCGAAAACGACAGGCACATCGAATAACTCCAAAACAACTTGGACTTCAACAACTCCGGGTATGTTGAAAATTGCTTACGAAACGTGTCCGATGGGTTTTCGTTTGTTTCCCCCAAATCGACCCAGATCAATACGCATAACGCGACACCCATGACTACAAAAATGTAAAACGTGGCCCGCCACCCAAATGCTTGATCTAAAAAACCACCCAAAACTGGCCCCATCATGGGCGCCACTGCCATTGCCATCGCAATGGTGCCCAAAACACTAACGGCGTCTTTTGCAGGCATCATATCGCGCACAACGGCACGCGAAAGCGCTGTGCCAGAAATGATTGCACCTTGAAAAATACGAAAGGCCAAGAAAACCCAGACGTTAGCAGCCAACAAACAACCAACGGACGCTACCGTAAATAACAAAGCACCGATCAATAAAACGGGCCGACGCCCAAATCGATCAGAAAGCGGCCCCATAATAACCTGCAAAACGGCGGTCACGGCCAGATAACCTGACACGGACAAATTCATCATCGCATAAGACACGCCAAATTCGTCGGCCATATGGCTCAGCGAAGGTATGAACATATTCAACGATAACATCGACGCTGCGGTTAGGATAATCAGTGTCAATAATCGCGGCGGGCTGGTTGCGGCTCTCATGGCTTGATCCCCACAGACATATGTCGCTTACGGCCAAACCCATCGACGCGCGTCACATTAAAACCCGCATCACCCAATCGACTGCGCACAAAACCCGCCGAACTATACGTGGCGAACGTGCCTCCCGTTTGTGTATGGTGATAAACCGAATTCATCAAATCAGCGTCCCATAACTCTGGGTTCTTTGGAGGGCTAAACCCATCTAAAAACCACGCATCTGCATGGCCTTCCCACGCGGGAACAGTCGCTCGCGCATCACCAATAACAATGTTGGCACACAATGTTGGCGTTTCAATCCGCCATCCATTTTCCAACTGCTTAAACATGTTCTCTGCCAAAGGCATCAATGCAGGCCAATGCAATAACGCTTTGTGCATGTCGGTCAATGCCATTGGAAATGCCTCAAAGCTGGTGAAACGCAATGGCGTTTTGAAGCCAGCATTAATCCATGCTTGCCAACACGCCAGTAAATTTAACCCAGTCCCAAATCCCAGTTCTGCCACATGAAAACCATCACAAAACCGGTTCGATAAATCGTTACCATCTAAGAAAACGAACTGCGTTTCGGCAAGCCCATCATCGACGGAAAAATAAGGGTCGTCAAAGGCAAGGGCCACCGGCACGTTTCCCTCACGCCATTCAATCTGCGCGTTTTTAATCTGGTCGCTCATATGAAATTGCCTTAGATGATGCCCAACACTAACGGCATAGGTTGATAAATGACAACGCCCAAATCGCACGATGTATTGATCGTTGGCGCAGGCATATTTGGCCTGTCATGCGCCTATGCTTGTGCGCGTGCAGGCCTATCTGTTTTAGTTCTAGACGCCAACACAATCGGCAGCGGTGCATCGGGTGGAATTGTCGGCGCCTTGGCGCCCTTTACACCCGATCAATGGCAAGCGAAAAAACAATACCAACGCGACGCACTGGCATCGGCCCAAAAGCACTGGGCTATTGTGGACAAACTGTCTGGCATCGCATCAGGATACGGGCGCATTGGTCGTTTGTCGCCAATCATGGACGAACGCACATTAAAGCTGGCCCATATCCGCACCGCAGAGGCAGGCAAAAACTGGCGTGATTTCACTTGGGATGTCATCGACAGTCACTCGCTACTATCGGCGGATGCCGCACCATTTGGCATTATCCACGACACGCTGTCGGCGCGCATTTACCCGTCCAAGGCATGCGCATCTCTGGCACGCGCATGTGTGCAATTGGGCGTCGAATTCCGCGAAAACTCACGGGTGATGGGTTTTGAACCAGGTTCCGTTTTTGGTTCATGGGGACAGGCCCATGCGACATCAATCATCCTTGCCGGCGGCTACGAAGGTTTTCATCTTCTCGACTTTCATTTCGGCACGCAAATGGGCTCAGGCGTCAAAGGGCAGGCGGCATTGTTGGACGTTGATATGGGCAACGCGCCACAAATTTACGCAGATGGAACTTACATTGTGCCTCACGCGGACGGCACAACTACAGTTGGCTCAACGTCGGAAAAAAAATGGGGCCAGCCCTACGAAATTGATCACCTTCTGGACGATGTCGTTGCACGTGCCCGTGGTATTTGCCCAACAATCCGCGATGCACCTATTATTCAAACTTGGGCTGGGTTACGCCCCATGGCCCGTCGCCGCGAACCATTGTTGGGTGCAATCCCAGATGCACCAAATGTTTTTGCCGCAATGGGTGGTTTTAAAATAGGGTTTGGCTTAGCACATAAAATCGGGTCTACTTTGGCGGACCTTGTTCAACATAAACCAACGGAAATACCCAAAAGCTTTACAGTCGAACATCATTTGGAATAAATAATGCCACAACTGACATCACTGGATCACCTCGTCCTGACGGTCGCAAACATCGACACGTCAATTGCGTTTTACCAACGTGTTCTGGGTATGCGGACTGAACAGTTTTTTGCGGCCACAGGTGGGCCGCGCACGGCGATGAAATTTGGAAATCAAAAAATCAACCTTCACGAACAGGGCCGTGAATTTTTGCCCAATGCAAACGCGGCTACAACGGGTTCTGCCGATCTTTGTTTTTTAACAGATACAGATTTGGCAGATTGGCAACGCCACCTGCATTCCCTAAAAATCAAAATAGAAGAAGGCCCCGTAAAGCGCAGTGGCGCGACCGGCCCAATTAATTCAATTTATATCCGCGATCCAGACAGGAACTTACTGGAAATTTCTAATCAACTTTAGCACGCAACGCCGCCATCAACGCCACTAAACCCTTGGTGTAATGTTCGTTGGTTAACCAGCCTGTGTCATCTATTTCTTTGAATGTGCCGGCAACTAAAACCTCTGGTCCTTGAACCATTTCCGTTCCAAACGGTGCCATCATCAAACGCAATGCATAATTCGCGCGCGCGCCGCCCGTACGTCCAGCGGCTGCATGCATCAACGCCACGGGCTTCGCGGCCCATGGATTGCCATCCACACGACTGACCCAATCCAATGCGTTCTTCAACACACCAGACGGCGCTTGATTATATTCTGGGCTTGAAATCACGATGGCATCTGCCGCCGCGATCTGATCCGCTAACTTCTGCACTGCTGGCGGAATGCCTTCGGCTTCTTCCATATCACCATCGTATAATGGCAAACGAATATCGGCCTCGGTCACATCAGCCTCTCCAAAATGGCGCGCTGCTTCGGCTAATAACTTGCGATTAAACGAACCCTTTCGCAGGCTCCCTGATATGGTCAAAAGCTTCATGGTTTTCCGGTTTCCATTATATCCAAAATCTGTTGCGCCCAATCACCAAGGATTGGAATGAAATTCATCTCGCCTAATAAGGAAACCAATACCGCAACCAAGACAGTGGCTCCAATCACAGACCCCAGACCAAACGCCAATCCGCGCACAACTTGAAACCAAATCAACCCGATCCAGCTGTCATGTGCACGCACAAATTTATGCTGGTTCAGCTTACGAACCTCAGCCAGCAATTTGCCCGCTTCGGATGGTTTTTCCTCGCTCAATATTCCACGCCAATCTGCGCCTTAACGCCCGAACGGAACGGATGTTTGATCAGTTCCATTTCCGTCACCATATCGGCAATCTCAATCAGCTCATCTTTGGCATTCCGCCCTGTAATCACAACATGTGTCATCTCTGGCTTTTCCTCGACCAAAAACTCAACAACGTCGTTGATATCAACATAATCATAACGCAACGCGATGTTTAACTCGTCCAACAATACCATCGAGTTTTTGGGATCACGGATCAATTCTTTGGCTTTTTCCCAAGCGGCCTGTGCCATTTCTGTGTCGCGTGTTTTATCTTGAGTTTCCCAAGTGAACCCTTCGCCCATAGTGTGGAATGAACACAAATCAGTAAACCGTTCCAAAATCATATCGCGCTCGCCGGTGGACATACCGCCCTTGATGAACTGAACAACTGCAGAAGGCATTCCATGCGCAATATGACGGAAAATCATCCCAAACGCGGCGGTGGATTTACCCTTACCTTTGCCCGTGTGCACAATGATCAAACCTTTTTTGTCGGTCTTGGTCGCCATGATTTTATCGCGTGCGGCCTTCTTCTTGGCCATTTTCATTGTGTGACGTTCTGTATCTTCTGACATGGGGTTTCCTTTATGTTTTGGACTGAGGGTACTTTGGCAGATCATCCACCATATGCAACCATTCAAGTTTTTCGCCGTAAAAGACGTGAAATTCAGGTTTGAAATTATTGGGCAGTTCCATGGACGGCGCATACACATGGATTTCACCTGCATAATGCTCCGCCTGAAATGCCATAGGCGTCCCGCAGTTATCGCAAAAATGACGCTGCACACCCTTGCTGGATGCGTATACTTTCGGAACCGCCCCCGTCCATTTGAACGCAGTCAACGGAATGCCAATAAACGCCACAACGGGTGCCGCACAATTACGTCGACAATCATCGCAATGGCAAAAACAGGCCCATGTTTCAGTGCCCGAATATTTCCATGAAACAGCCCCACACAGACAATGTCCCTTGGTCATAATTCTTTTTCCATCGTTATGCTGGTCGATTGGTTATAACCGTCATGCGCTGTTTCTGCCGTTTTAACGAAACCCATTTTTTCAAACGTGATGTGATTCTCAATCAGTTCTATACGCGTTTCCAAGATCAGCTTTTTAACTGCATACGATGCAGCCGTTTCTTCAACCCATTCCAGCAGCGCGGTCGCACAGCCCATCTTTTGATACTCAGGATGAACCGCCCATTTGCCCAGATAAAAATGATCACCTCTGACTGATGCAAAAAGGCAAGCAATCAACCCATGCTCTTCATCCTCGATGCCCAATAAAATTTCATCGGCAGCAAAGTCATTAACCTCTTGCTCCGTTAATCGATGCAAAGAAGAGGGTGGATCAATCCGCCCCTCCATATCTGCGAACGCAACATGCAAAAGCGCTAAAAACCTTTCAGCACCAAAGTCATTAAAATACCAGCTCACATTTTCCGTTGTTACAAGTGTCATAACAATTCCTCTATCCGCGCACGTGCTGAATTTGATTTTGGGTTCCACATGCCGCGATCAATGGCTTCTTGCAAACGCTCTGCCATTTCACGCAACGCCGCTGGATTGTGGCGTTCGATAAACTCGCGCGTATCATCATCCTCAATGAACGCAGCCTCCGCCATGTCAAAATGATGGTTTTTCACAGCTCCTGTTGTCGCGGCAAACGCAAACAAATAATCTAACGTCGCAGCCATCTCAAACGCGCCTTTGTACCCATGACGTTTCACGCCATCGATCCATTTTGGGTTCACCACTCGCGACCGCATCACGCGACCAATCTCTTCGTCCAGCGTGCGTATAACAGGACGTTCTGGGCGTGAATGATCATTGTGATAAATCGGGCGATCTTGACCCTGTAATGTCGAAACCGCCGCCGCGGCGCCGCCCTCAAATTGATAATAATCGTCGCTGTCCAAAATGTCGTGCTCACGATTATCTTGGTTTTGTACTACGGCTTCAACTTGGCTCAAACGGGTTTCTAACGCGCCACGCGCTTTCAACCCATCAGCATCTTTGCCGTATGCGTACGATCCCCATTCCAAATAAGTATCCGCTAAATCCGCCTTATTCGCCCACAATTTCTCATCGATCATCGCCTGCAAACCCGCACCATATGCACCGGGTTTCGATCCAAACACACGGTAGGCGGCATCACCGTCGCCCTCGGCACGAAACTTCGCCGCCGCTGGGTTTAGATCATCAGGTTCATCCATCGCCATAACCGCACGCGCGGCACTGTCGACCAATGCCATCTGCTGGGGAAAGGCATCGCGGAAAAAGCCTGAAACACGCAATGTTACATCCACACGCGGGCGATCCAAAACGCTTACAGGAATAATCTCGAACCCAACCACACGACGGTTCGCAGAATCCCATTGTGGCTTCACGCCCATCAATGCCAAGCACTGTGCAATGTCATCACCACCGGTACGCATGTTTGCTGTGCCCCATGCGGTCAACAACATGGCGCGTGGCCAATCACCATGATCTTGTAAGTGTTTTTCAATTAATAAATTTGCACTTTTCCAACCTAAGGCCCAAGCAGTCGGTGTTGGTACCGCGCGGCTGTCGACAGAAAAGAAATTCCGCCCAGTCGGCAAAACATCTAACCGCCCACGCGTCGGCGCGCCTGACGGCGCAGGGGGAATGAATTTACCATTCAACACATCCAACAAACCAACACGTTCCGCATCACCACATGTGGCAACAATGGGACGGATCGTTTCACGTATTCCATCCAACACGATGCGTGCGTTTGGCCAATCTCCCGCGGGCTCTCCATCCAACAAATCTATCGCCAATAATTCAATCCGTTCAATGGTATCACCATTGTTACGCCAATTATCAACGCTAACCTTTTGTAATACATCAGGTTTTGGCCCGTCATATGCATCACCCATCGCACAATCCAACGGATCAAAACCAAGCTCAAGATCGACGGCTAATGCCCTCTGAAGGCTGGCTTTTTCGCCTTTACCATCTCCACGTGGGACACGCGCCAACGCAATTGATAAATCTCGCTCTAATCGTCCAGTTGGCGATGTCCCAAACACATGCAACCCATCGCGAATTTGTGCCTCTTTCAGCTCGCACAAATACTCGTCTAACTTGGCCAAATCATTGTCTTGGTCATCACCAGCCATCCCTGCATCAACATCCATTCCGGTTGCCGATGTAAGTGCCAAAATTTCTCGGCGCAGATGATCCAAACGGCGCGGGTCAACCCCCGCCGCTTCGTAGTATTCATCGACCAGCGCTTCCAAGTCTTTCAACGGTCCGTAAGTTTCAGCGCGCGTTAATGGTGGCGTCAGGTGATCAACAATTACTGCACTAATCCGACGTTTCGCCTGTGTTCCTTCGCCTGGATCATTTACGATGAAAGGATAGGCATTCGGCGTCGCTCCAATAGCAACCTCTGGCCAGCATTCATCTGACAATGCAATCGCTTTACCTGGCAACCATTCTAAATTCCCATGCTTACCCATATGCACCAACGCATGTGAACCAAACGCATGGCGTAGGTAAAAGTAGAACGCCAAATAATTATGTGGCGGCACCAAATCGGGTGAATGATACGTATCCTTGGGATCAATATTATATCCACGCGCTGGTTGTACCCCAACGCAAACATTCCCAAACTCAAAGATCGATAATGCAAACCCATCCGCTCCGAAAAACGGGTCGCTTTCTGGCGCACCCCAACGATCTTCCATTTGATCACGGACAGCCAAAGGCAGGGCTTTATAATGCACCAAATAATCATCCAACGACATGCGCTGTCCGCCAGTTCGCGTGGTGCGATCCGTCAGCCAATTGGTTGGCCCCGATGTAATAATCGACATCAACCCGTCCGACGTGGTTGGCGCATCAGATACTGTCATCCCATCATCCGCACAGGCCGCCAACATATCGACTGTCGCTTGTGGCGTATCCAAACCAACACCATTGGCCAAACGCCCATCTTTGTTGGGATAGTTCGCAAGTATTAAACCAACTTTCTTGTTGGCCCCATCAACACGGCGCAACGCGGTCCAGTTTTTGGCCAGCTCCGCCACATATTCCACACGATCCCCACGCGCACGATAACTACCAATTGGACACTCGGTGGCTTCATCAAAAAACGCTTCACCCTTAAATGAAATAGCACGCGTCAACACACGCCCATCAACTTCGGGCAAGGCCACGTTCATCGCAATGTCTCGTGCAGATAATCCGTTTAACCCCTCGTCCCATGCCGCTTCGGATGACCCCGATAAAACAACCTGAAAAACAGGCGCACGTTTGGCGGCGGGCATAACCAACGGATTTGTGCCACCTGCATTCACAGCACCTTGATCGGGTGATCCAACCGCAAAACTGGTACAGTTCAAAATTACATCAGGTGGGGCGTCGGAAAATAAACCTTCCAATGTCGCAACAGACAATGGGTCCTTCAACGACGCCACAAAAATCGGCATCGGATTTAAACCACGGCGTAACAATGCTTTGATCAAACGATTGATCGGATGCAATCCAGCACCTTGCACCAAAGCGCGGTAAAACGTAATCGGCACCACAGGTGCCCCATCCGTCCATTCTGCACGCAAAACATCCATGTCGGCGATACCCGCACCCGGCCAATAAACACCAGCTTTCAATAACGGCTTGGCTGGTTCAGGGCGTTCGGTGTCATCCAACATAGCCTGCGCATAGCGCAAGAAGTTACTGGAGTTTTCTGGCCCGCCTTCAACCATATACGCCCACAACGCATCCCAATCCGCGCGATCAATCGTGGACAATCGCCACAGCTCTTCGTCGGGTTTATCGTCCCCAGGCAGAGCCACAAACCGTACACCTGCAACACCTAAACGTGCCGCATATTGTTCTAATCCGTATTTCCAATACCCAACACCGCCCAAAACACGCGCAATCACGATTTTGGATTTGGACGCACAATCATCAATATGCAAATCCACAGACATCGGATGGGATAAATGCGTCAGGTTAGCCAATCGCAGGCTGGCCGGAAGATTCATACTTGCACGTGCTTCGGACAAGGCCGCTAATTCAGTGTCGGCCGCCGATATAAACACGATATCCGCAGGCGTTTGCCCCAGATCAACAGCCTCGGTTCCATCGTCAATTTGTCCCGGGGTGGCGGCTAATAAATGCATCGTTTGTTACCTGTTATGGATATTGGGGTGGGTCTTAATTCAGCACTTTGTGCATGCACAGACTTAACGGATCTACGACGTAATCTCCAAACGGTGGGCAAAACGCGAAACCGTACTTTTCATACAATGCAATCGCGGCGTCTAAGCCAACCCCTGTTTCCAGATGCATCTGGCCAAATCCCTGTTCGCGTGACACCGCAATCAATTTTTCCAAAATGTGCTGTGCCACTTTTATTCCACGCGCGGCGGGATCAACGAACATGGACTTCACTTCGGTATAATCCACACGGCGCGCAATCGCGCCACACCCCATTACTGCGCCGTCAACTTTACCTACAAAAAACGAAATATCAGGCGTGCACAACGCATCCAAAGACAGAAAATGACAGCTTTCCGCAGGATACATTGCCGTCATCAACGCATGACTTTGTTCCAACAGCGCAACCGCTGCTGGATCATGTGGATCACAAGGCTCAACAATCACTGTCATGCCGTTAACGCCGCCATAATCGCCGCTTGATCCAATCCTGCTTGGCCAATGACAACCAATTTCGTTTCACGCGGCGCTGCGCCGAACGGTTGATCGAAATAGGTATCAACACGCGGCCCAACAGCTTGAATGGTCATACGCATCGGCTTGCCTTCAACAGCAATGAAACCCTTCAATCGCAGGATGTCATGTTCGCGAATAATATCTGCAACACGCGCCGCATACGCCACAGGATCAGTCACCTCGCCACGCGCCACAACGAAACTTTCGAATTCGTCATGATCATGCTCGTGGTGATGGTGGTGTTCATGCGCATGATCATCGTCTTCGTGATCGTCATGATGATCATCATCGTGGTCATGGTGGTGGTGGTGCACTTCGTGACGCGCATCCATATCCGCCTCTGCGCCACTTCCTTGGCCCAACAACACATCAACGGGCAATACACCCATGGATGATTTCACAACCTGCACCGCATCACGGCTTGATGCCTTAAGATCGGCAATGATTTTCACACTTTCGGCCTCGGTCAACAAATCGGATTTATTAACAACAATCATGTCCGCACATGCGATTTGATCTTCAAACAATTCTGACAATGGCGTTTCATGATCCAGATTTTCATCCATCGCACGCTGTGCATCAACTGCCGCCACATTATGGGCAAAACGCCCCTCGGTCACGGCCTTGCCATCCACGACGGTTACAACACCATCAACAGTCACCTTGGTTGAAATTTCTGGCCAGTTAAACGCGCGGATCAATGGCTGAGGCAATGCCAACCCAGATGTCTCAATCACAATGTGATCGGGCTTGTTTTCACGTTCTAACAGCTTGGTAATTGTTGGCACAAAATCATCGGCAACGGTGCAACAAATGCATCCATTGGACAACTCCACGATATCGTCTTCGGTGCATGTCTCATCGCCGCACCCTTTCAATATGTCACCGTCAACACCCAGATCGCCAAACTCGTTGATGATCAATGCGATGCGTTTGCCTTGTGCATTTTGCAACATGTGTCGGATCAACGTGGTTTTCCCCGCGCCAAGGAAACCGGTTACAACAGTCGCTGGAATTTTTTGAGCCATGATAATCTTTCCATTTCATTTCTATTCGTCATATTAAATTGCGCGACCTTCCACAACGGGCTAGGAATGCCCAATGGACGTCACACATAAACTTCACGTCTGTTCGACATGTCTCAAAGACACCGAAACAGACCCACAGGGCGAAACGCTGGCAACCGAATTGCGCCAACTGTTTGCCAATTCTGATGATGCCGCCATTCGCGCGATTTCCATTGAAACCGTGGAATGCATGTCGATGTGCGACACGCCAACATCCTTATCATTTCGTGCGACTGATAAGGCCGCATATTTATTCTCCGGCATCGATCCTTCCGCAGATCACGATGATATTCTGGCATTCGCCAAATTATACACCCAAACGGATGATGGCTGGATCACAGACGCCCGCCCCTGCGGCCGCCTTCGTTTTTGTCTAACGGGACGCATCCCCGCATAATTATTTTACCTTGATCGTTTTTTGTGCTTCTACGCCAATGCCACCGACGGCCAAGGGACTGTGGGTATTTGCATTCAGCGTCACAGACACAGTAACCTCACCAGCTGGCAGTTCGCCAATATGCGTCCACGGCCCATAAATCCGTGCCAACTTCTCACCATTTACGAACACATGCGCATGACCAGTATTTGGCACATGCTCTTGGTTTACAGCCATCGGCGTGAATGTGAAGTTCTGTGGCACCACCTGTAAATTCCAACCCGTGACGGTGTCTTTATACAATGCAATCTCAACACTCGGGGCAGGGCCCGCACCGTTTTCCAGCAACATCGAATGATCGTGGGCGTCGTGGTTGTGTACGCTGCCATCATCCGTTTCATGACCGGCTTCTGTGTGCGGATGGCCTTCTAATTCGGCACCACTGCTTAACGCCAACAGGAATCCGATACCGACACCAAAGAACAGGCCAATAAACAACAACATAAACTTGCGCATGGCTAAATACCCTCTTCTTGGTTCCAGAAATGCGCGGCCAACAACCCCAACACAACCCATGCGGCCATGCCTACGCCCATTGCGTTGCTGGCAAACAAGCCAGCCAATTCAGGTGGCACACCACCATGGAATTTCTCAGGATGTGGTGCGCCGATAATATGCGGCGCGGCCAACAATACGGCTGCAACGCCCCACGAAATCATCGAACGCCCAAAGGCGATCAACCACAACGCCAGCGCAGTCGCGCCAACCGTGGAGAACCACCAAATTTGGCGTGCACCAACATCGGCCGCCGAAGATCCGGGTAATTCAGGGGGTAATCCAATCGCGGGTGCAAAATGCACGGCGATAAAACCAGCTAAACCCCAGATGATGCCTGAACGCGCGGTTATGACATGTCCACGTTCGCTTGCAAACGCCATGCCCGCGACCAACATCAAACCATAGCCAACGTAAATCAGTGCCGAAAATAATACGCTCAACACATCGCGCATCGCATCAAACTCATACGCAGGTCCATGAGTTAAGCTTCCTGCGGTCACACTATGTGTCAGCGCTCCACTCTCGAACATTTCCGCATGCAATAAATGTGGTTGCACAAATGCCAATTGCAGCAAGGCGGCAATCAGCCCCGCTGCAAAACCAGCGAACAACGCGCTGGTGACCAGTCTGTAAAGCATATCTTAGTGGCAGGGAAAGCCAGTTGCGTGACGCGTATCGTGTGCTGCATCGTGCAATGTTGCTGCCTGCAGGTGACCTGCAACGATCATAATCGTCAAACCAATCAACGCTGCAAATACAATTTGTGCAGTTGATGTGTTAACGCGTGCCTGTGTTTTAACTTGTGTGTTCATTTTATCTCTCCTCACCGTCATCCCCGACGGCCTGTGATTAACGTTTCGCAAGGCTGGTTTCCTGACTTACGGATCGATCGCTCTGTCCACCTTCCCAGCTTGCGCCAGTGGTTTTGGACATCGCTCTCCGCATACAGTCGCGGGGGCGGTCGTGGCTGTGGGCCCCTTTTGGGTCGTCCCTCTCCACATTCCCATTTGATCCCCGAATGTTGAAACACTCTTAACGGGGAACCATGCCCTCCCTTTGTGCAGGTTCTTTGAACCCCGCGCAAGTGTGATTCCGACCAAAGGATGCGAAATCTCGCCATCTGTATCCCACCTGTTTGGGCCATATATTGCAATATCTTGTGGATAACTCCGCCCAAACCCCTAAATACGGGGTTTTTATGTTGACTCGAAGCCCCAGAAACATGGAATTTAATTTGAATAAGAATCAAAAGGCGTAACCGTTGCAGTTTAGCAAACTCAGATTGACAGGATTCAAAAGTTTCGTGGACCCCACGGAGCTGGTAATCGCTGATGGCCTGACAGGGGTCGTTGGCCCAAACGGTTGTGGTAAATCGAATCTACTCGAAGCATTGCGCTGGGTCATGGGCGAAAACCGCCCCAAAGCAATGCGCGGTGGCGGAATGGAAGATGTGATTTTTGCAGGAGCATCATCGCGCCCGGCACGAAATTATGCCGAAGTCTCGCTTTTAATCGACAACACACAACGCCTCGCACCTGCCGCATTCAATACCCAAGACGTGCTCGAAGTTCACCGTCGCATCACCCGTGATATCGGGTCCGCCTACAAAACCAATGGAAAAGAGGTTCGCGCTCGCGACGTTCAAATGCTGTTCGCCGATGCCTCAACGGGTGCGCACTCCCCTGCACTCGTGCGTCAGGGGCAAATTTCAGAACTGATCAACGCCAAACCCAAGGCACGCCGCCGCGTACTGGAAGAGGCTGCGGGGATTTCCGGCCTATACCAACGCCGCCACGAAGCAGAACTGAAACTACGCGGCGCAGAAACAAACCTGAGCCGCGTTGATGATGTCGTCGAACAGCTCGACAGCCAACTCGGATCACTTGCCCGTCAAGCACGCCAAGCAAAACGTTACCGCGAAATTGGTACTGAACTGCGCCAGTCTGAAGGCCTGTTATTATACCGCCGCTGGCGCGAAGCAGACGTCGCACGTCAAGCTGCCAGCGATGAATTGACATTGGCAACCAAAGCCGCCGCAACTGCCCAAACAGAAGCATCTCAATCCCTCAAAGCACGCGAGCTACTCGAAGGCAAAGTTCCACCACTTCGCGAAGAAGAAGCAATCGCCGCAGCAGTTGTTCAACGCCTGACTGTCCAGCGTGATACCTTAGCAGACCAAGAGGCGCGCGCACGCGATCAAATCGAAACGCTACAATCACGCATCGCGCAACTGGGCAATGATATCGACCGCGAAGCAGGTCTAAACAAAGACGCCGAAGAAACAATCAAACGCCTCGATTGGGAACAAGATCAAATTCAAAAGGCATCCTTGGGCCACGAAGAAAAACTAAACGCCGACAATCTTGCCGCCCGTGACGCTGCCGGCATCATGCAAGAAAAAGAAAGCGATCTCGATAAACTAACCGAAGATTCTGCTCGCCTATCCGCACGTCACCAATCCGCGCACCGTCTGTTAACGCAGGCGCAATCGGTACTGGAAAAACGCCAAACAGATTCAGACGCCGCCGTTGGAAATGTCCTCTCCGCAGAACAAGGTTTAGAAGAAGCCCAGGAGCGTCTCGAACAATCCATCTCAACTCGCGCCATGACCCAAGAAGCAATGCTCCAAGCCGAAGCAAAACTCCTTGAAATCGAAGGCCAACGTTCAGACGCCCAAGCATACGACAGCGATGCGCGCGCTGCCCTGTCCGAATCCGAAGGCGAAGCAAACGCCCTTCGCGCCGAAGTCGCGGCATTGGAACGGGTGATCGCACGCGACAGCGCTGACGGTAAGCAACTGCTGGATAGCATCCGCGCCGCCAAGGGCTACGAGGCCGCACTGGGCGCGGCACTTGCCGATGACCTAAAAGCTCCCGTTGTGGACACAGATGGGCTTTCAGGCTGGGCGCAACTGTCTGATTATGCCAATGCAAACGACTTACCATCAGGCGCCGAACCATTGGCCGCACACGTAAACGCGCCTACTGTCCTAAAGCGCCGCCTCAGCCAAATCGGCGTTGTTTCTCGCACCGACGGCCCCCGTCTCCAAGGCGATCTAAAGCCGGGCCAACGTTTGGTCTCCACCGACGGCGACCTGTGGCGCTGGGATGGCTTCCGCCAAGGTGGCGATGACGCCCCATCCGCCGCCGCACTACGTCTCCAACAAATGAACCGCCTCGAAGAGTTACGCGAAATATTGGCCTTGGCCACATCACGCCTCGAGGCATCCCAAGAAAACTTCGACCGCGTTCACAAAACACTCCAAGATTTGGTTCAAGCTGACCGCGACGCCCGCACGGCACGCAAATCCGCAGACGACGCCGCCACAAACGCCACCCGCCAAATGTCGCG